>Ga0209367_1008787_pt1 | contig 13784 bp, 8 predicted proteins | sample WorMetLIZISLAND2_FD_187412 | JGI IMG/M metagenome (GOLD analysis project Ga0209367, IMG submission 187412) | Marine gutless worms symbiont microbial communities from Max Planck institute for Marine Microbiology, Germany - Olavius geniculatus... ... | reverse complement strand
TCTCCCAGGCTTAAAGAATGTTGCCTATCGCGACCGGTTGGCTGTTACTAATCTGGAAACCCTTGAATCCAGGCGACTTTATGCTGACTTAGTAATGTGTTACAAAATCGTTTTTAGACTAATTAATGTTGACTTTAACACATTTTTTCGTCTTGCACCCTCAAACAACACTCGTGGTCACCGTTATAAATTGTTTGTGGAGCAGTCAACCCATAATGTGCGTTGTTATTTTTTTAGTAGGCGTGTGGTTAATGTATGGAACCATTTACCTTTTGATACTGATTTTTCTTCCCTTGCTAGGTTTAAAGCTGCTTTGAAACGTACTGATTTGTCGAAGTTTTTGACCTATTGCACTGATTAGGATAGCTGTCAGTGCTTCGTATGGAGCCTTTCTGTCCTTGCCTGACATTGTAATCTTATTTGTACCGTGTTTTGCTTCTGTTCTTGAATGTCAGTGCTGAACTAATAAATAAATAAATAAATAAGTACAATGGTGGCGATGCAACATTGCAGAGAAGTTTTGTACTGTATTACGTAGGTTCGCATGTAATACAATAAAAACAGAATAGGTTGTTTACAGTAATAGTTGTCTTAAAATATCTATTCCAATAATTTTATTTTGTCGTTTATTTGCAAGCGCTCTGAACGAGACGATGAGTATTGTATTGTCTGCATGAAGTTGTTTTTTAAGAAACAAACTGAACTGCTATCAGTTAATCTTTAACAGCAAGTGCTCAATAGAAAAAAGCCCACGTGTCGCAAGAACAGCGTTCGATGCATTTTTCCAAGGTGTGTTGGTGTTTTACGTATATAACGACGTTTTGATAATTGCTTATATACCTGCTAAGACGGCTGCAATATTATAACCCTGTTTTCGACACCGACTCTGGTTTTGTTGTCTATAACTTAGCTAATCTTAGTGCCCGACCTCACACCTTGCAAAGGCTTGGGCCTCTGCTTCGGCTGCCTTCTTGCTTACATTGTTCGTCATGAAAATTAACTAATTTATTATATTGTACGTATGCTTCGTTCTGATGTTGTAGACTTACCGGTACGCTAGGCGCATGCAGTAGAACCGTACATAAGAACGGGCAGATTTGGCTTGGTTGACGCAGCACGTGACCGCGGGTGTCGCCGCGTTCAGATAGACGATTATTCAACGAGCACTGCGTTTTGCAGGTTTACCAGCTACAATGCAGTGCGTTTCGAAAGCGTCTCGCTTTGTCATTTGTTGATCGATTTGCAAAATTCTTTTATCGGCACACCCTTCGGACATTTTGCAACAAAACTGGCATTAACGAACGCACTGCATAAAGTAAATAACACGCAAACTGAGCAAAATACGTGATAAACCTATAAACGCTGAATTTTTACTGTATCATTATGCTACGCGTGCGATAAATTGGAAAGATTTACTATTTTACAACAAGTAATTTGTTTACCGCGAGAAAAACGTCGTAAACAAATGGAAAAAGGAGATGGCAGAAGAAAAAACTTTAACTTTTTTGTGATTGAGGGCGTATAAACCCTAGGGCGGCATTTTAAGGCGCGTACAGGGCGACGTAACCGAACTGATCTGAATGAACTGGCACCGTTTACTTCTTGACAAACTGACCAATGGGCAAGCACTTCAAGCCCATTGTTCATTGGCTGACGCGTACGTGAGCGTAGTGACGTAAACCACCGACAACGTTAGACGGTGTCTACTGTAATGCATTATTTTTAGCCCATTGGTCAGTTCGTCAAGAACTAAACCATGTCAGTTTACAGTGTAGTTCAGTTTAGTTACGTCCCTCTGTGCACGTTTTTTACATATCTGACTGGAGACAGCAAATGAAACTGGCCATTTCTAACTGCAGCCGTGCTGGTGAAATACATACATCATATCATTGTCATGTCGGATATTGTGCAACGTTTGGTGAACATTTTTCCGTATTTTATTTCTGCGCTTCTCGAATCTCTTACGAAATCATTTTCTATAAAATATTCAGTGTTGGACTTATGAAACGGTGCACAATCATATGGTGCAAGCATACGATTTGCATATAAAACTGCAGGGCAGTCATAACCTCGCCTACAGTGCAAAATAATAGTTATCGTGCCAAAGAGATCGGCTGATTATCGATTAAATATTGATGCAATTCTGGCGGCGGGAGTATTGCGTAATCGCCACACGACGCGCAATACGGGAAGTGATGGATGACCGCATAATGCGCCATTGCGGTAGGGCCTATCATTAGCTCGCGCCGATCAGCTGCCACTTCCGGGATTGTAAAGCGCTTCTGGTCACGGGTCTGACTTGTGTAAGCAGCGCTATACCAAGTACCGGATTTTTTTTATCTCTTTTCTACCTGTAACATAATTATGTTTGCTTGAAATTGTACGGTGTATATGTATTAACATATGAGAAAACGTCAAAACGCGTTTTTTTTTCTAAACAACAAAAATGAAAATGATTGATAACCTTGAATATTAGACATAAACTCTTTTTCAATTGATATGACGGTTACCGTTTAGGCTTTAGTTCGTTTTTCCACATTTTCGGGCCCGGTTATTATTTGCATCGGTGCCTGTCGGTTGGCTCGGTAGTCTAACGGTAACGTGTCGGACTTGTAATCCTGAGGTAACTCAGAGGCGCAGGTTCGACTCCTCACCATGATACTGCCGGGTAACGACCTTAGGCAAGTTGTTCGCACACATGTGCTTCTGTCACCAAGCAGTATAATTTGGTACCTGCTTCACTGCTGGGTTGTAAACAGGCATACCGCGCTATACACTGGCCCCGTATCCGTGGTCTCGCAGTGTAAAAACTGGTGTCTGGCTGAGGGCCTTAGGAAACGGAGATCAGCGCCGCCCTATGGGCCGTAAGGCTCGGGAAGGACTTTACGTTTTTACGTGTCGATTGGCAGGTAAACAATCTTAGTTTATGACGAATCTCGTCGCTAAAATGACCCATATAGTGTCGGGCAGGAATCGCGGGACGTTAAACTCTACTCAGTTACTCACTCATTCATACCATCTCTCCGAAGTTAATAGGCTACATCGTGTACTAGCCTGCTTGCTGGGGTTAATGCGAGGCACGTTTACCCGTGTTGGTCGGCTGAGATCCCATACGGCAGGTGAAACTACGAAATGGACGAAGAAAATTGCCAATCTTTTAAAGCTTTTTCAATCTTTGTATTGACTTCAGTGTTTTCGTGTGCTCGTGTGCAGGTGCTGTGTTGTAAACTGATCAGACGGTGGTATATAGTCAGTGATGGATCGTCTGTTCAAGTCGGTGCTGAGTATCCGTGAACTCAAGTTTCACGTCGACGACGACCATGTCGACCGACTCAGTCGACAGTACACGGTGATCATACTGATCTGTTTCGCGTTTCTCGTCAGTACGAAACAGTTCGTCGGTCGTCCGATCAACTGCTGGTGTCCGGCCGAGTTCACAGACAGTCATGTCGATTACACCAACTCCATCTGCTGGGTCAGTAACACGTCACGCATCATGCTAATACTACAACAGCGACTATAACAACAACAACTACTACTAATACTATGACTACTAGAATTACTACGACAGCAGCAACAACAAGGAAAACAACAACAAAAACAACGACGACACCGAAGAACAAGACACAGACGACTAATGACAAGGACTAAAACAACAACTGCGACTACTACTATCACAACTACTACGACAACTTTATCTGCTGGGTCAGTAACACGTACTACCTGCCCATGTCGCGAGTAATCCCGGAGCAAAACTTCGCGACGTTGACGTCGTTTAACGATCCGCATCTTCCGCAACAACAACACTCGGCCTCGGCGGCGGTAGCCTTCCAGCCGTCCGTCGACACGCAGCGCATCAGCTACTACCAGTGGGTGCCGCTGATCCTGATTACTCAGGCGGTGCTGTCGTACGTGCCCTGTCAGGTCTGGCGCTTCCTCAACCGTCGTTCGGGCATCCACCTGAGCGCGCTTATGGACGCCGCGCACGTCAGCAGCGAGGCGTCCTATCTTGAGATCCGCGAGAAAGCAATCCGGTACATCGTCAACCAGATGGACCGCTACCTGCTGGCGCAGCGCGACTACCGAACCGGCTGTTGCGTCCGTATCAAACACTTCATCGCCAAAGTCTGCTGCGTCGTCGGCGGCAAGCTCTACGGCAATTACCTGATCACCGCTTACCTGACCATCAAAGCCATCTACGTCATTAACTCAGTCGGACAACTGTTTCTGCTGGACGCGCTGCTAGTCAACGACTATCATCTCTACGGCGCCTACATCGTGGAGCGTTTGCTGCGCGGTCAGGACTGGTCGCAATCGGAGAGGTTTCCGCGCGTCACCCTGTGCGAGTTTCCGATCCGTCGCCAGTCCAGACTGCACAACTACGTCGTCCAGTGCGCCCTCACCATCAACCTATTCAACGAGAAGATCTTTCTGTTCGTCTGGTTCTGGTACGTCGGTCTGGCGCTCATCAGCTTCATCAACTTTTTTACGTGGTTGTTCCGAGCGCTGTACTGGCCCGGCCAGGTCCAATACGTGCGCAAACAGCTGCGTGCGTTTGACTCGACCCAGCGCGAGCCCGGCATACTGGCCAAGTTTACGGAGAACTACTTGCGACGGGATGGAATGTTCATCGTGCGACTGATAGGCATGAACATGGGTGAAGTTGTGGCGGGCGAAGTGCTCTGCGGACTGTGGAACAATTACAGTCCCGAGCGCCGTCTAATTGCCGAGAAACCTGGCCGAAAACAGCTCGGCGCGAACGTCCGGCAGAACGGTGGCCGACGCATGGAGGTCTAGTTTGACAGATACCTTATAGGGTGTTTATACGATCGAGCAGACATCGAGCAGCTAGCTCGACGTTTTGTGGTAATTAGCATGTTAATTAGGAGGGCGGGCGGGTTGTAATTGGAAGGCCTCTAGTGATTATACGTGATTAGCTGTGGGCTAAGAGTCTAAGCCTAGGCCTACATTTGAGCCAGGGGCGGGGATCCAATAGGCCTGTTTGAGCGAGCTCGATGTTTGCTTGATCGTGTAAACACCCCATTACGTTGGCTCGGTAGCGTCACGGTAGCGCGTCGGACTTGCGATAGCAAGGTCGTGGGTTCGACTCCCGGTTGGGTCGTTCGTTGTCTGCGGACAGGTAAACCGTCTCGGTATATAACCAGCAACCAAGGTCAACTCAGCCTTCCTCCGTGTAGGTAAATCGAGTAACGGTCTGCCTGGCGAAGCGCGTTTGTACACCTCCGTGGGCGTGATCACTTACGGCAGGTGACGCTCCGTAGCTCTGAGATTGGTTTTTTTACGAAGAGCTTTTGTAAACGCCATTTGTTACCTTTTTACTTTGTGTAGTTCAAAGTCCACTATTTCGATTTGTTGAGGACAACAAATCATACAACAAGCTGCAAAACATACCGACATGTCGCGATGTGCCAATTTTTAATTCAAAAGGTCAAAGGTTGCAGATAAAAAGTCAGAGTTGCGCAGGTCTAAGCGGACGGCCGCAAAATATGGCAGCACTGGGTCGACGAGTTGTTCTAGTTGTTGTTGTTGTCGTTGTTGCTCTTGTTACGCGTTGTTGTTTGCTTGTTATCCGACTGTTTGTTAGTGTCAGCCATGTCCCTGTCTGTCTGTCTGGCTGTCTGTACCTGCGTGTATATGTCTGTCTCTCTGTGCATAGTTGTCTCATTCGCTACTGGTCCTGCCGTCGACTAGTCAATAATCGACTAATAAACTAGTCGATCAATAGTCGACTAGTCGAAATGAAAAATAGTCGATCGACTAGTATTAAAATTGACTGCATGCGTCACTCTAAAAAGTTGCTAACCTTAAAACTTAAAACACAGCTGTTGCTGTAAAAGCTCTATAAAGAGATGACTTGATGTCCGAATTTGGAAGTTATTATTTTTACCAGCGACAGAAGAATGTTCCGCACGTCTTAGCTATGGCCTGGGCGTCTGAAATAAGGGTAGTCCCTAAAATATTCTTATTTTACAGCTATTGGCTCGTATAGCGTAAGAAGTAAAAACAGTTACAGATAGGCACAGACATGCTGACTATCATAGCAAGCACTGGTAATGACCTTAAACGACCTTGACCTTGAACCCCCAAAATTAAAAGTTTTGGTGAATTTTTTGCGGTTTCTGCCTGCGACACACAATTTAAAAGTTAATTGCGCCGAAATGGCTAAAGAAATACCAAGATAAGATGCATATGAAAGTTTCAGCATTAAACGTAGATTTTAACGCTGCAAGTTCCAATTTTCTAGGTTTATGAAGGCTTGCGCATGCCGGTGTCAAACAGGGGTACTCCTTAAAAGTGGTTATTTTACCGCTGTTGGCTCGTCTAGCGTAAAAACGGTAGCAGATAGGCGCAGACATGTTGTTTATCATAACAAGCGCTGGTGACGAGCTTTTTAGATGTGTTAGCATTGACGACCTTGAGGTTTTAGTGTTTTTTGCGATTTTCGGCTGCGAGGAACAAATAGTGAGTGAATTGCGACGAAATAGCTGGAAATACATGTAAACCAAGTCCACTTGGGAACAGGAACTGCTAAGGCTCTCGCGCGTCTCACGAGCTTTGTTCACATTACTTGTTTGACATGCTTCCAGCAAAATAAGCTAATATTGTGCAAAGAATCGACGGTTAATCGACTAGTCAAGTGGTCGATCGATCAGATCAGTCGACAGCAAGAACACTACAGTCGCCACGAGTGCATGTGTAAGCCCAAATTCCATTACGCCGATTTTGCGACATAATCCGCGACAATGTCGCCGACTTTCGCCTTGCATTGTCACGAGACTAAATTCTATTAGAACGAGATTGTCAAATTTCTCCCGGAAATTTCACGGACTTCGTCACAACCATCTCGACATGTCCAGATGGTTTGTGCCCGCGACTTTTCCCGCGGGGAAGTTTCGGTGAAAGTCGGCGTAATGGAATTTGGATTGTACATGGCATTCGGTTGTAACTTGTAACATAAGGTTGTGCTGAGATAATCGTTTGTTGATTACATAGGTTGATAATAACAGGTTGTACGACTAATTTAACGACGGTTGTAATGCAGACAAATAGTTGTTGTTATGTTTAACTGGCCAATCTACACCTAAATTATAGCGTGTAATTGGTTGCAGATAGGCACAGACATGCTGCTTATCATAACAAGCACAGGTGACGAGCTTTTTAGTGATAATTGTGGTATTAACCTTGAATTACCTTGAATTCTTAAAACAAGGGGTTTTATTTTTTGGCGATTTTCGGCTAAGGGAACGGCAAAGTTCTTTCTCTATTTTGTGATGAAACTTTTTTTATGGTTTATTAGGTCTGTATGCTGCTGATTGTTTCTCAAAGTTTATCAGTCGACGTCCAGAGTTTACTGCAGACTTACGTCGTCGCTGAATTTGATATTTTACGTGTTATTAATCACTGCGTGCTGTAGGTCTATAGCTGTATAGCTTGCACAGACCACGCGTTGTTTGCTGGCATGGCTGAGCATTTGAGTTGAGTTGAGTTGCGTCGGCGTCGTTTGTGTGAAGTGGCCATTAGTCGCGTATTTTGTTGACGTTGCACTGTCCCGATACGTGACCACGTTCTGGAAGATTGAGACTACTACTGGGGGACAGTAGTGGTTTCCGTTTAACCCATTTTTTCTTATTTCTCATTTTCCCCTATTTTTTCGTTTTTCATTTTTCCCCTCCGTTATACTTTCTAGCACCTTCCAGTTTCTGCGCTAATGAGGCTATAGGGCGGCTGGGGAGCGCGGGTGACAAACGCGTTCTCGTGCCATTGAATACCGGGTAGACGCCTTTTTGTCATTTGTGTTGTGTTTCATTACAAGTTTAAGCTTATCAGCTGTGAAAAAGTTAGACAGGACATGTCTTATACCAACCCCTACGATGGTTGCGTCGCGAATTTTGTTACGCGCTACGGTCGGTTGTATTAGACTTAGATATTATGGAATATATAGATAGGTCTGTAAACAGAGTGATCCAACAAAATGCAAGTTTTTAAGTTATTCTTAGTCATCGCTGCGCCAAATTTTAACCAGTTTTTCCAAATTTTTTACTCATAGGACTATCGAAAGAAAATTTGCAATGGAGTGGTCACTGAAGATCCCGTCACACCGCAAGCGCGTCGCTACACTACCGTGTGAAACAGTCAGTTGCTATAGACCGAGTAAGTTACAGTACATGAAAGTATCTGAAAGTATGATAGTTAGGGGCTTACTTTTATGGACCTTCTTGTATAAGGGATGTAGCAAGGGGTGTGTGGTCCGTGTGTAAAATTGTGTATTGGTCAACCAGTACGTACAGCTGTACATTTATAGGCCTATAGGCCTGCAACAAGCCTACAGTTGAGCGTAGCTTGACTGGCATGAGTGAACGATTAATTACTCGTTTCATTCTGTGATATCATTGCAAGCAAGTGTCTTGATCTGACAGTATACAGTACGTCATAATGTTCTCCACTTCGATGATGCACTTTACGTTTCGTTACGTTACGTTAGGTCACGACGTGTCCTATACGTTGTTTCATTTCGACGGTAGGGACAGTCCACAAACGAAGTAATGTCTGCACTGTTATGTATAAATATAGAGTATGATATAGATTATATATGACGCGTCGTTAAAATAATTGCTGCCGCTGCGTCGTGTCGGTATGTTGTATACACGCGTGCGGCAAAAGATCGTGCGCGCCGTAGGCCTACTATCGATTAATACACAACGTTTATGTAGCTATGATCACTGTTTTTTGTTATTTCTGTTTTAATGTCGCACAGAAGTTGACCTACGCAATGTGTCAACGGTACACAGGCCTGCAAAAAATGTAAACCGTAAAAATTAAAGCAACTACAAATTAAACAATGTGAGTCAGAATCGCTTTCAGATTGCACTGAGACTTCACAAATCTGTTTGGAATAAATAAGTTTTCTGTCACGCATCTTTAGCCCATAAACTCACTATTAAGAAACTCTTGTGGATCGGCGTAAAATCAACATAATGGCTATAAATTGTAGATATATGTAATTTATGTAAAATTTAGTAAAGAACACTGTTGGCTTTTGGAAACTTCGATGCCGCACTTTTGCGGAGCTACTTCATGAAGCGAATCTACAGAAAATTCTTAGCAATTGCGCATAAGTTATTCCGATATTTAGTCGCCACGTTTCATACAAGTATACCCAGTTTCCAAACTTCTGGTATATTTATGATTAGGGACAGTAGAAAATCACCGCAAAAATAGCAAAAACACGGCAAACTTTTTTGAAAAAGATAAAAATTACGGCATCAAATTACGGGCCCTAAAACCATTATAAAGTCTATAAAACGCAACATCTGGCATTGATGATGATGATGATGAAGGACGAATTAACTTTAGCGTGACGTTAAGTCCTAAGACTACAAGGACACGTAACAATAAGCCTAAACAATGAAGTCACGTAATAGTAGTCAGTGCAATGAGACGTTGTTAGTCATGTCCGTAAGACCGGGCAAAAAGTTCGGTTTTCAGTCTGCAGCGGAAAACTTGCAACGACGGCGATGACCGGACTGACTCCGGCAAACTGTTCAAGACCGATGCAGCAGTCGCTGGAAAGGTGCGGTCGCCAATGGTAGAACGCACAGTGCGTGGAACGACCAGAGCTGATGTAGTCGAAGAGCGCAGTCGTCGACGTGCGTCGAGGTGTGACACGAGCTGAAGATCTGAGGCCAGGTACAGAGCCGTGGAGGCAGCGATACACCAGCACTGCCAGCCGGAACGAAATACGTTCTGGCATCCGAAGCCAGTGTAATCTGCGCAGTAACGGCTGAATGTGGTCCTGACGACAAGCTTTGAAGGTCAGTCGTGCAGCGGCGTTCTGCACAGACTGAAGCCTGTCCATGAGTTGCTTCGGAAGGCCGGCAAAAGTTGTGGAGCCATAGTCAAGCCTGGAAAACACCAGCGCCACGATGAGTGACTGCATCACGTCGTTTGACACAGATCGTCGTATATGCTTCGTAGTTGTCGAAGGGCAGCAAAACACTTCGAACATGTCTGAGTGACTTGGGTACGCATCGTCAGGTCAACGTCGGTGAAAATACCGAGATCGCGCACGCAACTGACAGGCGACACGAGATCAAAGCCAACAGCCAACAGATCAGAGCGTCTTTACACCGTAAGACTGACTGGCCCACATTGCAGACGCTTTTCCACTGCCAGTTGTTCGAGAAATACTTGCATAGGGATGTGACTGTCTGGCATGCGCATAATGTGACCGACCCAACTAGGCTTTAAGCAGGAAAGCTTCTATGCTTGTGATACAACAGATGTTCATTGCATCTGTGATGGGGATTTTGTCCTGCCACTTCACACGAGCCGTCCTGCTCAGACAGCGGAGATGGAACTGGTGCAATCTGCGGATTGATCGCCGGTAGAGAGTCCAGGTCTCACAGCCATACAGCAATGTCGTCAACAGCACAGCTCGGTAGACGGCAATCTTTGTTTTCAGGGATACGTCATGCACTCCCCACAATCGCCGCTGGAGTTTTCCGAATGCGCTACATGCCTTGGCGAGACGGGATGTGATGTCGCTGTCTGCTGAGATGGTGTTGGACAAGAAGCTGCCCAGGTAGCATAACTTGACAACGGAGCCATTACTGCCCACCGTAATACTGGCTACTGGCTGACGCGGTCTGATATGGCGGATATGACTGGCACATGGCTTAAGTTCAGTCTTCTTCAAGCTGACGGTCAATCCAAACCGTCTGGCAGCATTGTTGAACCGATCAAACAGGATCTGCGCATCTGCTAGCGTGTGGGCAACTAATGCACAGTCATCTGCGAAAAGCAGATCGCGTAGGACGGCCAACTGCACTTTGGTCTTTGCATGCAGACGTCTTGCACCAGTCACGTCACCACCTGTACGGTAGTGGATAAGGACGCCAGCAGCACAATCGCGAAATGCCACTCCAAGCATCATGGCGAAAAAAAATTATAAACAAGAGTAGTGACAAGACGCACCCTGCTTGGCCGTTGGTAACGTCAAAATCTGCAGACATTTCGCCGTTTTCGACAACCGGTGCTCGCATGCCGTCGTGGAAAGAACGAATGATGTTGACAAAACCAGAAGGGCAGCCGATCTTCAGCAGAACTTCCCGATCAACGGAGTCGAAGTATTACCACGCAGACGCCTCCACCGAGGGTACCACAGAAAAACCTCAGCTGGCAGCCTACTCGGTTCTTAATATTTGTTCACAAAAAATGACAAGTGCTGTTAATGCCTTATCATGCTGTACCAAAATTTCTTGATATTGATGTAGGAATGCTGGTATTATTTGACGTGTCCGGTTGTTTGGAGACAATAATGACAAAACAATTTGGCTTTTTTGTGACATAGTGTATATATCACGGCTTGTGCGATAGCAACAAGCAGTTGTATAAACGATGTGCCAAGTCAATGGGAAGGCCAAAATTTCGACCCCCCACTGCTCCCACATTTTTCAACCGATTTTAATGAAACTCAAAACCAAGAAAGATATTTGGGATACGACCCCACATGCAAAATTTGGTTGATATGGGACGACGGAAAGGGGGTCTGCGTAGGGAGGGTATTTTCCGTTACTTTTTGTGTTCTATCTATCTATCCTTTTTTGTATTCTTGGTCACGCCTACAGGTCACACCAAAAGACCGATCACAACCGTTTATGGCTCAAAACGCGTGTTTCTGCGTAAGGTGTCCTCTTTTTGGGTCTCGATGATAAAAAAGTAATGTTTGGGGGTCAAAACTCCCCAAAAACATGATTTTGGGGGGGCCTGAATAGGCATTTTAAGCCAAATTTGCGAGATTTTCAAATCGCGATGTCTCGAAAAGTACGCACTTGATCAACACGAAATTTTAAGGGGAATTTCAGGTGCACAAATGGACTTCGCGGGTGGTCCAGCATTACAAAATTATAATTCAAGATGGCGGCAGCCGCTATCTTAGATTTTTGCACAAACATCAATAACTCAGCCGCAGATTGACGTAGATGAATGAAATTTTGCAGTGATGTAGAGGGCAGCTACCGAAAATAGAACATTTGACCAAAATGGACAGAAATAATAAATTTAAGATGGCGGCGGCCGCCATTTTGAATTTCATTTATTGCTCATAACTCGTTTACTATGGCACATATTTGCATGAAATTTGGCAAGTATATTACCCTGGAGGTCTTACATGCAGGTATGCCAAAATATTAAACAAAAATTAAATCCAAGATGGCGGCGGCCGCCATTTTGGATTTTTGCAAAAACAGCAATAACTCAGCTGCGGATTAACGTAGATGAATGAAATTTTGCAGTAATGTAGACGGCTGCCAGCGGAAATAGAACAGTTGACCAAAATGAACGAAAATAATAAATTCAAGATGGCGGCGGCCGCCATTTTGAATTTTATCTATCGCTCATAACTCGTTTACTATTGCACATATTTGCACGAAATTTGGCACGTGTATTATCCTGGAGGTCCTACATGCAGGTATGCCAAAATATTAAACAAAAATTAAATGCAAAATGGCGGCGGCCGCCATCTTGGATTTTGGCACACAAGCAATAACTCAGCCGCCGATTGACATAAGTTAATGAAATTTTGCAGTGATGTTGTCGGCTGCTACCAGAAGTAGATCGTGTGACCAAAGTCGACAAAAATAAGAAATTCAAGATGGCGGCAGCCGACATTTTGAATTTCGTTTAAAGTTGATAACTTAGTTGCTATTGCACGTACTTGCACAAAATTTCATATGCGAGCTAAGTTTGACGTTCTACGTGTAGTTATGCCATAAAATCGAACAAAAATGAAATTTAACATAGTGACGGCCACCATTTTGTATTTCAACACAAAGCATAACAAATCAGCTGCCGACTCAACGTGCTCAGAACGCTGCAGCCAGACTGATCGGACTTGTCGCTCCTCGCGACCACGTTACAAGTACGCTGCAGCAATTACACTGGCTTCCGGTGCAATACCGCATCACCTATAAACTGTGTTTGCTGATGTATTTAATTCACACGTCACAAGCACCGTCTTATCTTACTGACATTGTCACACAAACAGCCAATGTCACATCACGAACACGACTTCGGTCCGGCAGCAGTCTCCGCTACGAGCAACCACGCACACGACTTAAGTTCGGACAACGAGCGTTTTCCTACGCTGCACCAGCTGCGTGGAACAGTCTGCCACCGTCACTTCAAGAACAATCTGACACTGCGTCATTCAAACGAAACTAAAAAACTTTACTGTTTCAGCGAGCTTTTTATCCCTGAGTAGTTTTTACTTTTTGTACATTATCCTTAGGTTTTATTTTAGTTTTTAGGTGTGTTGTACACCACTGGTCACTTTTGTAAGTGGTTATTTTTGGATTGATTGATTGATTGACTGAAAAAGGTAGGCTACATAAAATTTTGCAGGAATATGGTTAGTTCCTACTGGTAATAAATCACGTGATCACAATCGGGAAAAGTAGTAAATTCAAGATGGCGGTGGTCACCATTTTAAATGTCGTTCGTCACTTATAACTGCTTTTTCACCCATCTGCATGAAATTTGGTATGTAGACTAAATTTGCGGTTCCACATACGGGCTTGCCATTATATTAAAGGTCCATGGCCACGGTCAAACTCACTCGCGCAATTTATGTAGATTTCAATTAGACATTTAACCTCGCATATATAATATGTCGATTTGAGCTTCATAAATATATGAAATTAATGTGTGATTTCAAACGAAATGTGGCATTACGTTACGTTATGCGAAATATTCTAATTTATCAG
>Ga0209367_1008786_pt1 | contig 13784 bp, 11 predicted proteins | sample WorMetLIZISLAND2_FD_187412 | JGI IMG/M metagenome (GOLD analysis project Ga0209367, IMG submission 187412) | Marine gutless worms symbiont microbial communities from Max Planck institute for Marine Microbiology, Germany - Olavius geniculatus... ... | reverse complement strand
CTGCTAGTCCTTATTTGAGGTACGATCGATAATGTTGGGGATGTTTTTTCAGGTTTTCTGTTTATTTTAATGCATATTTCGGTTGATCTGCTTTCCCTAGGTAGTGCAGAAGCATACATTGGGTGAGGTGGAAAACTGAACAGTCATTTGATGACAAGTTGTGTCAGGAATATTTGTGCCAAAAATTATTAAAATTTGATAATTGGTTTTCAAGATACAGTTGAAAATGTCGGGGATGTTTTTTTGGGACACAGTGTACATGCAACTAGGCGGATGGCTGCACGCCATGTTGGCACTGTGCCGATATATTGCATGGCTAGCTTCCCTATAAAAAGTACTAGTCCCAAAAGAACTCTACAGTGTCAATAAGTTAGTCTAATCTCATTCTCTCATGCAAACAGAAAAATAACAGAAAAAGAGTAAATAAGAGATAAAGCCAATACTTCAGCTGTGATAGCTGAGGTGATGATGAAATGACGTCAGGCTCAGTCACCTCACTCACTTCATCTTCCACTATGGAGCTGATCTGCCTCAGCATTGTAGACTGAATATCACGAACTACATAATTCAGCACCAGCACGCAACAATAACAGCTCGGGGTGCATGGTCAACTAAAAGTTGGTTTGGTTTCAGTTTTAAAAACTGAACTAAACTAAACCATCAAGAATTTTCAACTGTTTAGTCAGCTTTCCATGGCATTTGAATGAATTGCTATCTTGGATGAAGTGCACCTTGAGGATGTTCACTGACGATACAAAGCTCTGGTGTAAAATTATGAAGGTTACCCATAGCTTGGTTTTACAGGATGATCTAGACAGCCTGCAGTGGTGGTCCGATATATGGCAGCTAAATTCAATGCAGACAAATGCAAAGTGATGCACATTGGGCATTCGTTTGAGACAAAGTACTACATGGGTGAGGCTTCTTCAAGAAAGGAACTGAAAGTGGTACAACATCAGCCCAGTGTCTAAAAGCTGCAGCAACAGCCATGAGAGTGATTGCCATGGCGAGAAGGACCTTCAGACACATGGACATCGCTGACTTTAGACTCATCTATAAGACATACATCTGACCGCATCTGGAGTTCTGCGTTCAAGCCTGGTCTCCACATTTTGTTAAAGATATGAAAGTTCTGAAAAATGTCCAAAGAATGATGACTAATCTGGTAGCAGAACTGCGGAAGTATAGTTATCCAATCAGACTGCAGAAAATAGGCATCACCTTGCTGAGAGAAAGAAGATTCAGAGGTGACACGATTGAAGTTTACAAATTACTTACAGGAATGGAACAGGTCGATTACAAGCAGTTCTTCATGCTAGCAGATATGCTGTATGATCTCAGGGGACATGAGAAAAAAACTAGTGAAAGGCAGATCAAGACTGGATTCAAAGAAATTTTTCTTCAGTCAAAGAGTGGTCAATGGTTGAAATGGACTCCCGGCAACAGTTGTGAACGCAGAATCAGTCAACAGTTTCAAGAATGCCTACAACTGCCATTGTTGCAAAGATATAGATGATACAAGCTGACCAGCTGCCTGCCCATTAATCTACAAGTACAAGTAAGTACAAGTATTTGCAAAACCACGTAATCAGCTGCCCACGAAAACTGCAGTCAACAAGTGAAGTGCAAATATATGCTTCTAAGGCGCAAAGCTCGAACACAGAAAGCTTGTCTGTAATGATTTCGTTTTACTTATTTGCAGACAAACAACATACCATCAATTACAGAAGTACAGTTAGTCAACACTGTGTGTAATCATAAAGATTAACTATTTACACAGTGACACAGCTGCTATAATGTACTGTAAACAACTCACCCTCAAGATCAGTTTCTGCATCATCACCATCATCATCTTGTGTCAGATAGGTTTTAAGAAAATGTGCAAAAGCTCGGTCGTGGGACAACAGATCTTGATAGGAGCCAACCTCAGATATTTCGCCGTTGTTTATGACAACCACCGAGTCAACACTTGGCAGCCAATGAATAGCATGTGTCACCAGCACTCTTGTCTGTTTACACAACCACAGCCACACACACTAACAGATGATGACAATGATGATGGTGGTAATGAATCGAAGAATTCACTTTCACCTGCTCTTCTCGTTATAAACATGTGCTAATGATCAATCAAAATGCATAAACTACAGCACCATGATATGCTCTGGTAAACAGTTTTGTTTCTAGCTCATGACCAAATCAGGACAGAAAAAGGTAGCTGCATAGCAGTTGCTGCAGAAGTTATAACAACGCTACAAGAATAGAAATTACACCGTTGTAATGCCTGCCACCAGAAAATACTAGTAGCTTTGAATATTTGTACTAACCATACATAATAACAATTTAGTAATAAAAAAATAGCTTTACACATCTGTACTAAGCATCTGTAATAACACATTAAACCACTCGGCAGACAATGCAGCAAACCTTGCCAGCAAGCAGACCATCATTTCCAATGACCTGTGTAAACAACTGTTGACCGACATGTGAATCCACTGCACTCAGTGGGTCATCAAGCAGGTAAATATCACAGTCCTGATAGACAGCACGAGCCATTGCAACACGCTGCTTCTGCCCACCGCTCAGATTGATGCCCTATGAGGTACAATACAACAACATAACCCGGTATCACCATATTCGAAGCAATTTACCAGCATGCACATAGTAAATTTGTGATAACTGGACAAATTGTTATTACTAAATCTGACACTGTCAACAAAATCTTCAGCAGTAGCTCTTCTTCTCTCTTGAACTTACTGTCATATTATTTACGTGGCTGTAGTGTAGATCTGCTGAACTTCTCTGCAGTCTGCAAGTTAAAAAAATGAAGAAGAGCAATCTGTTAAGCTTGCACTTAAAATAAATGCATTAAAAAGCAAAAATTCTTCAGTCATGTGTCATAATAGCTATTATATCATTTAGTGCACAAGTTATCCAAAATCTGAATCATATGTAACGTATATAACAGGTACGAGCTAACATACATTTTCACCAATCTCGGTCATGTCACCAGCTGGTAGAATATCTAGGTCAGGTTGAAGTGCACAGGCCTCAATAACTCTATGATATCTCTGCTCATCGTATGTTGCACCAAACAGGATGTTGTCGTGCAGTGACAGATTCTGAATCCATGCCTGCTGAGCAACATATGCCACACTTCCCTGTAACCACAATGCACAATAAATTACTTGGTGAATCAAAAAAACATGACAACAAACTTATGTCCTTTCAAACTTTTAATGGCAGTTTTTTTGCAAATGTTCAAAGAAGTGTGCCAATGAAAATTTTTCTGAAAATTAATCAGTATTTAGCAAAGACCTGGAAAAAGTTTGGTACCACGTTTTTGACTCATATTGTAGAAGTTATCAAAGCTCTCAAACTTCTGCCAAAGATGCCACTGCCACCTGGTGAAGACAATGGAGTTTCTCAACTTATCTCCTGTAAAGAAGCTCAAATGGAACGAGAATTGCCACTGAAATCTAATCATTTCCTTCTTTGGCCATGCCTGATCTATCCAACAAATTTCATTGTAATCCATTCATAACTTTGGAATTCAAATAGGTAATGTTCTTACAGAATCTCTAGTGTCCTACAGATTGTCACAAAAAATGAGAAAAATTCTTAAAGAAGTTTTGAGAATATGGGTCCAGTACCTTGACAGTAACATTGCCATGAAGCTTTTCCATTTCACCAAGTACTGCGGCGATGAGAGACGATTTTCCAGCACCAACTGAGCCAACAACTGCCACAAGGGAACCACGTTTCAACCGCAAGTTGATGCTGCAACAACAACATGTAAATGCTATCACACATCCTTGCACATGACGTAACAGAATACAAAGCTTAATGACAAAAGTATGTCGGCACAGTGATCTGTCAAGCCTCACATATGGTGTGAAATAGTTTTTCCCACGCTTCGTTTCTGTCACATTGAAAACAAACATAAATTTGCACTATACAGTCACACCTTCCTGAGTGGCGTGACATTTCACACATCTTTGATTCTTGATTCTTTACTGTTACAGCAAAAGCCTCAAAATGTGCCTAAACCATATAATAAATAAATAAATATTGCATGGCAGTCTGCGTACTGAAAACTGTTACACAGCTAGAAATGTTCACACAATTATCATCTTAGTATGTCTTTTCATACTTAAAGGCCAAGTCGCATCGACTTACGTAACTGTTATAAAGCGCTAATTAGATTATCAAATGCTAATTTGTCAAAATTTTCTGCTTACTAATACATTTTAATACCCTAAAATAAGGTTTAAAGTACTCATTTTTCCGTTTTCAAGGCTTCAGCCAATTTCAGATATGTGACGTCACGTACAGGAGGGTTGCTAACTGGTTTTATTGCCTTGACGTCAAATGCAGCTTAATTTATGGCCAAACAGTCTCAAAAAGGCCAAATTTTTCATCGATAGTTAGCCCAATAAAAAACCACAAAATTCCAGCGCATCATTAATTTTACTAACCGCACACCTCTAGTAGTGAACAAATAAACAATGACATGACTTCTGATGTCACATATGCATCATTACTTGTACTATAAATCAACATTATTCTGAGCAAAACCAACGGATTTACTATGTTTTCAATGAGAATGTCAGCTTGTCAACAAAGCATCCTGAAAGTGATGTTATCAGTCATTGTGACACGTTTGGGTGCGTTTGGCTGGCACAACATCTTTCTCTGAAAATAACTTCAAAGTGATGTTTTCATTTTATTGGATCAGCGTATTATTAATTAGTGTTACATTCTACACATATTTAGCCAATATTTTTTTTTTCGTGTGACTTGGCCTTTAAGTTCAGAAACTACAGAGGAAAGACGGATGGATGGGCAAAATAAAGAGTATGATCTACTAGGACAGCAATGCAATAACACAGTGTTGAGTTGTTTCTATGGTTGCTGTTAAAAACAGCAGATAAAACAGTCAAGTGTTGATGTGGTGGACCAATACATGGAAGAGTAGAAAGATAATTTAAACAGATATCTGACGTTATCACTAAAAGTGGTTAAAGGTTAAAGATAGTGATATATGAAAAGCCTTTATGGAAAGCCCATCACAGAAAAGAAAGCCCATCACATCCTTTATGGAAAGCCCATCTTTATGGAAAGCCCATCACAGAGCTACAGAGTGTCACCTGCCACAGTGTTACCTGCCACCCGACATAGGTCAATGCACCTCGCCTTATCACCAGCCAGACAGGCAGGCACTCGATTTACCTAACCCAAAAGAATGGAAAGCTGAGTTGACCTAGACAGCTGGTTACATAGCGAGATGGTTTACCTGCCTGCAGGCAGTCACCCATCCAAGTACTAATCCAGCCTGGCGTAGAGTAACTTTATTGATCAGATGAAATGTTTTACTGCTACGCCACGCCACCAACCCACTAATGTTTCTACTATGCATACATACTTTGTAAGAACAGGAACATCATCGTCACCAGTACCCCATGCAAATTCTCCATTTTCTATTTCAACCTCTCCTGACAATGCTACAAGCAAAAAAAATCAGAAACATGGAAGCATCAAATGTGCTTTGTCACCAGTTTGGCAACTTATTCACCAATCACTTCAAAATTCAGCTGCAAATCTTCATGCCGACATTTTTAATAAAATAACCAAACTCAAAGTAGCTACAATTTTCCAAATATTATGATCCATTTGCAAACTGCAGCAAAAGTACTACTAACTTGATTTTGATTTTTTACGTTGGCTACAATTACTAAGTTAATTATAGAAAAAATTCAAAAAAAATTATTTTACAGACCAGATGCTATTCCTGACATACAACCAACACTGACGAACACCCACTACAAAAACTACAGAAAAATTGAGGTTCACAACATAAGGCAATATTGGAGTAGTTTGAGTTTATAAAATCACAGTTTATAACTTGAACAAAACTTCTGGTATAAAATCAAAATCAGAGCTTCTAGGGAATCATGTCCGAATACAAGTTTTGATAATCGCTAGTTAACCGTCACTGAAACAATTCACCCAGCTATAGTATACACAGTACACTGACATTACGGTATTACCACTGTGGGGGTCACGGAAGACCACATTTCTGTCAATGTCAGCCGTCTGAAAGAACTTGTTCAGTCGTTTGATTGACACGCCAGCCTAAAAACAGCACAGACAGTAATGTACATGTATGTAATTCTATTCACATGTGGTCAAATAGTTCCATCTCATACTCTGCATTCACTGAACCATATTTGTTGTTTGTTCCTCCCATCTACACGATTTGGGTCTCGCAGTCTTGCAGTAGCCAGTACCATCATTTGGAGTACCTTCTATTAGACTTTTGCAAGTGCAATTCCATATGCTGCTTTTGACGAAATCTAAAAACTTTTTTATAACCTAACTTATAGGCCATCTTAGTGCCTTAGTGCCCCACCCTATCCCTTGCACTTTTGACAAACATTTGCCTAAACTGTGTGCCATATAAATTCGCTTACTTATTTATGTTATATAGCAACTGACCCTCCATATATTGTTTTTGTTACCAACCCAAAAGCTTTTTCTAAAACTGAACTTTTTCTTGGCCATCTTAATGCCCAACTACAGCCTACAAGCATAAGATTCAATAAATTCCCCATCTACATTGCACGCTATACAAATTTACTACTTAGTACTTACTGACGTACAAATTTTGAAAGGGAAGACAAACCGTGACGGAGTAAGAAATCATCATTGGTAAAACGCTCATAGGAAAGCGTAAAATGTTAAGCAGCGTCAATGAAGTAAAGGCTTTGTCAGCATCCAGCATGCCACCAGTTAGCACGTAGACAGCAAACGTTGCTAGAGTCACCTGGGCAACATGCCACACAATAGCAGCTTTCAGTTGCTCTGCTCTGAACTGAGTAAATAAACAGGTAACTTATATAGCATGCAAACCTTAAACACACTTTGTATGCTTGTACAAAGAGAACTAGAAATGTTTGAGATGGCATCCAAAAGCAGAGAGAGTGTGCTGGTTTAAAAAATGTTCATAAAAGCATTCCAAGCAGATGATCCGGCATGTCCAGATGCTCGTCTTCCATACGTTAACACTCAAATCTATAATAAACCTGAGGTTATGTTATCTGTGCATGTAATACTAATAAATTTCTATAATGCCCTAACATCCTAAAGTACAGAAAAGCCAGCAAATTAGTCAACGGGGCCTACCAAAATTTTTTGACTCAAAATGAAAATTGTACAAACCAAACTCAGACTTTTAAATATTACACATAGCGGCATAGTAACTGTGCACAGTGTGTATTATAAAAAGCAAGAAAATGTTTCAAATGACAATGTGGAATTAGACCACCATCAGAACTGATACCATGCACTCAACTTAGCTGATGGGACTCCATCAACTTTTATGGACCAGAAATGCAAATTGGACTGTGCACCAAACACATACCAGCACAGTAAGAAAGTGAAGGTAATACCAATACACCTATGCAAACACAAGACTGCAAGTTATTATACCAGAAAAGGTGCACAGGTCCACGAAAATGATCCAACCGCTTCTAAGTATGAGAATGTTTTCAACGTTTGAAGCTCTTTCTGTCGAATCTGAGCGATCTTTTCTTGAAATGACAACTCCCACGCATACAGTTTAATCACCTTGGCAAAACAGACAAACTTTGTGTCATATAATCACTGTGAATAATATGTACAAAATCAGTACACTGCATCAAGAATACCCACAACCTTACATGACACCTAAATATCAAGCAAATAGAGTAATACAAAGAGAGAAAAATTTCCGAATGTCTTCTTGATAATATTGAAAATATCAGCTAAAAATACCAAAAACTGATAGAATCAGAAATTGTGAAACTGTAGAAAAAATATATTGTGTAACAAAAAAGTTCTGTACATCAAATTAAGTATAATTATCAATAGCTTGAACACAATTAATGCACAGTAAATGCAGTAGACATCCTCTGACATGTGTATCAATATTATACAATACCTTGACACCAGCCAAAACTTCATTCATCAATTTCATTCTTTCATCCTTCAGTGACATCAGCTTTGACTGCAAACAATCCAAGAAATGATGCTCCGCTTTAGTGACATAACATCCTAGCAGTGAGAAAACCTGCTCTATCTGACTTTAAAGGTTGCACAACCTTGACTTTGGATCAGGTCATGTGGCAATTATCGACCTCTAGCAACAGACCAAATTTCATTTGAAATGGACAAACTTTCTGCAAAGAAATGAATAAATGGACAAATCTGTATGGCCAGAGACAAGCTTTATTAGGTCGAACTCAGTCACGAAATCTACCTAGAAATATTGGGAAAATGACTAAAAACTACCGTAATACTGACAACTTCAATAAAATAGTCCGAGCTGTCTGTGCTCAGTACAAACCTCAAGCTTGGACTCAATGCTGGCAACGATGAGATTCACTGGGAATAAGATGACCATAACAGCAAAACCAGCAAATGTGGAGACACCAAGGACCATGTATAGAAAGACGAGAGCGACGACGATTTGAAGTGGACATGACCAGAGCAGCCAGAGATAGGCAGAAGCATCACGCAAACGCTCGGCATCTACTGACATCAAGTTCACGATCTCACCAGTAGTTGTGGAGCGTCGAGCATCATTGCTCATCGTTAATGCCTAGCAGCAAAACAGCAAAAAACAAGGTTAGCTATCACTTAGCTGCATGCATTTAGTTTCATCATAATGATACTGTTAAGAATTTGGCTTCTTTGTTTGAGTTTTTTTACAAGTTACGTATATCTGGACTAAAGGAAGACGACTTCATGACCCAGAGGTAAAGTGGTACCCCCCTTCAGAAAAGTCTGGCTATAGTCCTCTAACAGTCTTACAAAAATGGATACCGACAAAACATTATGGCCATTAGATAAACTGTATCCAAGCTATCCATACCTTTTTGTATACCATTGATATGATTCCAATTTTAGAACGGCCGCCAGCATCATAGCTTAGCTTAAACAGCATCTGTGTGAGCAGAGAATTCATAACTGCTGTCAGAAACATCAAAATGGCATAGACATAACCCTTCCACGACTCGACAGATTCATTCATAGTGTACTGCACCAGCAAACTGCAAATCAACAGACATGCAGACACTGTTAATTGAACATTATAATATGCACATTGATCACTGTCATATTAGGTAGTGACAGCTGCTCAACTATGGACTGAAGGCAATATGCTGACATGCCCAAGACTGAGAATGGTGGAGGCAGTTCATGGCTTAGACTATGGTTTCATCATAATGACTACGGCTGTAGACTATGCTCCAGTCTAAGGCATGTTCGTGATGATGTTGATGATGATGATGATAATGATAAGCAAAAAAGTAAAGAGCTTTCCAATCTGCAGTCTAAGCAAAGGTAAGCACAACAGTAACAATATGAATACATCCAAGCAAAACAATATCAACAATGACTGAGGATTAAGACAAGTTGCAAGGTCAATAGCAATGGTGATGAATGCATAACTATGCAGAAATTTTTTAGATGGCACTTAAAATACCAACATGCCAAAAAAATTTAAGACATTAGAAGGCGATCTGCATTCTACATGGTGGTGCATGTGTTATGTAAATTGAGCAAGTAAACAATTTCAGAAAAAAATAGCCTCAATCACTGCAGTGAAGGGTTTTCATGAGGACATGCTTGACTGCCATTCACTGCACTGATGGAAGCTAATTGTTTTCCCCAAAACAGACCAATTGCTCTATTTATGTAAAGCAAGTGTGTTCCACATTTTATGCACCACCCTATATTCTGACTAGTGTTGTGCGACACCTTTGATACCTCGATAAGTATAGTGAGTACCAATGTTTCAATACCAGTATCGAAAAGGTCTCGCTGTATCGCAGTGCCACGATACTACCAAGTATCGTGACAATACCAGGTTCGATACTATGCAGCTTCCAATTGATCTGCCCTACTGTTGACAACTACTGCACACTGCGTCACAGCAATGAAAAAAGCATGTCACATCAAAGCTTATCAAACATATAGTGAACACATATTTCCAAGTGACGGTGGGGCTACCCAAACGTCTCAAGGTGCAGAAAAACTTTACCCCCTCTTGATGGGCTTGTGGACCAACATTTCATATGAACTTCCGATATCAAGGTAGTATCGCGATACTCGATACCTGAGATGGTATCAATTGTGGCTCCAATTTCAGGTATTGCACAACACTAATTCTGACCAGTAGAAGCCAAACAACTAAAAAAATGTTTTACCTCATTTAGAGGCAAAGTATTTCAAACAAAACAAAACTTAAACTGTACACGACTACAACCAGTTAAACCTTTGCAGCAGAGGTCCACAAAATGTTAGAACATCGGCACACAATTTGCAGAGATGCGCCTGCAGGAGCTTTGGGCCGACAACGCGTGCCAAAGCACGAAGAAGTGATGGCTTTTTCTGGTTACTGCTAACACGCACTTGTACATCATCCAACTCCGCAGTGCTATTCAACAACGAGCTTTGACTGTCAGATATGTGCGTATCATGATGATTAGTAGCTGCATTCTGTTGATTCTGATGTTGGTGTACTGTAACACTGGATCTACAAGCAAGCACAAACGACCGTTGTTAAAGACTATAAAATGGTGAAAAAACAAAACATGCACTTTTTTCATCATAACCTCTTGTAGCTGTATCAAATTAAGTTACACAAAGAAACAAAAAAAGTTCGTACTCTACTCATACAGAAGCCTATCTAAATGGCACATATTGCTTCCAAACAGACTATAGTCATGTCATCGAGAATGTACTACATATAATTAGATATAATGACAAGCATTTCCCCACCATGGTCAGCCACCTTGACGTGGTGGTGGGGCTTTGCTCCAATGACCCGAAAGATTTCCACAATCTGGAGGATATGAGCGTACTAAGAGCTGACCAAATCCGTGAGAGCATTTACTATACGTTACCAGTGCTTTTGTGATGGTTTCGGCTTTACAGCCAACTATGGCTTTACAGCCGCTACTTGTAACCTTGTGGTTACATTTGGGGACGCACATTGGGCCGAACTGATATGGCCTCAGCGCTGGGCAAGTGTAAGAGCCTGCCCACCCTGAAGGCAAGGCAAGACAAGCATTTGATTACTGCAATAATCACTTTCTCCAGAGAACATGATTGCATAAAACATACACTTACACCCTACTATTGACAATATGGCCATTGCTGCCTCCATGCACTTATGTCAGCTGTTGTTAGCTGAATAACTGGATTTCAATTACACACACTGCACAATTTATTACAACAGGGAGGAAATATTGCACAGTTTCCATGTTTGTTTCAACATTATGTTGTTAACTTACATAATTAAACTGTGTAAGTAAACAGCATACATGCAATTTACCGTTTACACCTGTTCAACTCTCGTTGCCAAGCCTGCTCCAGTGACGAGCCAATCAGATTGGCTTGCTCACTCTCAGGCTGTTGCCATACAGACTCCTCAGTCAGTGGCTGTTTGTAGCCTCTCCACACAAGACTACAGCAGCCAAACACATCCACAGTTACGGCAGAAATTCAAGCATCACGACAGAACATAAGTATCAAAGGTGTTTTAGTTTAGTGGATTGATGCTCCAAATTACTCGGTTAAGCTGATCCCCAAAAGTAAACGTTTGATAACTGACTGAAACGCTTTCTGTCACCAAACCTAATGCACTGAAACACTGAAAGAAAAGTCATTTTATAAGTTATTTTATAGCAGAAAAAACTAAGCAATTTCCGAAAAATGCCTCTAATATCTTGCACTCCATCAAGTGATTTTGGCTGGCTATACTTCCTGCTTATAGCAAGAAACATGGACAGACAACCCACTTACAGGTGCATAAAACAGCAGCAAGTAGACTAGTACGTTGCAGCGATGATGCTCAGTTAAAATTTTAACTCTGAAGACTCATACATTGATATTAAATATGAAATAAATATGAAAAAACTACCACTGCTAAGACTACACACAAATTGCGCAAAAAACAGGTTAGTTATACGTTACCAAGCATTGCTAATATAGTAAACAGACATGTGAATGATACAGACCTATTGACCCACCAGTAAGTGATCTGAGACAAAAATGACGATTTCAGTGCTGGATATAACTGCAAGTACGGACTAGCTGTCATATTGGTGTATAGCATTATAGTATTAAGAACAGTCAAATGCATTCTAAATAATAAATCGATCTAACTAGTTAATACACTACCGTAGCTGAAGATGCAAAAACTTAGATCAATTACCTTTGTAAAAGTATTAGAAATCAAAACCAACAAATGTAATCAAAAACTAATGATATGCAAAAAGATAAAGTACAAAATTTAAAACTAATTCATCACAATGAAACACACCAATAGTCATTTAATCAATAAACAAAAATTCTGTAATAAACTGCAAGTGAATAATAGACATACGTGAGGATCATTGGCATGTGGTAAAACACTGGTATCAGCATAGCTAAACAGAAGTAGTTCAAACATAACAAGAACATAGTAACAGATGTATATGACCATTGCATAAAAAGCAGCTCTGTCCATCGAACCCTTTCACATAACACAACAAAAAACAATAATGCCCAATAATCATTTTATACATCTGAAAAATACTCACTAATGTTCTACACCATGTAAGGAAAAAAAGAACCTACACTTTTTCCTGTATAACTTCAACAAATTTAACTTATTTTTTTATAATTTTTGGCACACATTATCACAATAATACGCTTTACTAACAGCATCTAAAACTTGTCTTCAAAATTTACTTCTCACTAAATATAGCTAATTTAATTGTGACGTCATCGAAAATGCCATTTTTGCGGACAGATAATGTCTAAATGAGCTTCTGCAATATGAAAACAGGAAAACTGATGAAAAAATTGCAGTAAAAAACTTCAGAGAATGTTGGCATAGAAAGAAATTATTTTTTTTCAAAATTTTTTACCTACTCTTGCTTTTCGCCGCATTAACGCGTGGCCGTCGCGTGCATCACGGGAACGTCATTGTGCAGCAGCCATTATCAGCGAGCAGCGTCATTTCTGCAGCCTGTGTTAGCGTCGTGGTAGTGCACATTTGTAAAAAAGTTGTTGACTCAAAAGTTGGTTGAAAGCAAGTTCTGTCACTGTTGATGACAAATAAGGCAAACAGGGACAGGCGCCTAGACTGGACTATGGCTGAGAGATGAGGTTGCTTGGTTAACCGGTAGAAAAAAAATCAAAACAGTTTACTTTCAAATTGTACAGCAGCAAAGATCCTTTCATACTTCTGTATTATTTTAACTAAACAACAGACGTTGTCAGTCACGAAATCATTCGATTCACTATAAATGGTCCATCGTCACCATGCATTTATCTTGCACCATTATGGAGATATGGTGCCTCAAAGATAATGGAATCACGAGTTTGACCTTTTGGAGTCACGTGTCGTCATTGGTCACGTGACCATTTGACTCCCGAGGGTCGAGTTCCTATGGGTGGTCCATAGTGACCATGCGTCTATCTGGCACTGTTACGGAGATATGGTGCCTCAAAGATAATGGGGTCACGAGTTTGACCTTTTGGGGTCACATAACGTCATCAGTCATAATAGAAAGACGGAAAAAGAAAAAGAGAAAAAGAAAAAGAGAAAAAGAAAGGGGGAGGGAGATTGAAGGGAAAGGGAAAGTGTAAGGTGAAAAAGAAGGGAAAGGGGAAGGAGAAAAAGAAAGGAAGTTAAAGGAAAGGGGAATGGAAATGGAAAAGGAAAGGGAAAGGAAAAAGGGGAAGGGTAAGGG
>Ga0209367_1008785_pt1 | contig 13785 bp, 8 predicted proteins | sample WorMetLIZISLAND2_FD_187412 | JGI IMG/M metagenome (GOLD analysis project Ga0209367, IMG submission 187412) | Marine gutless worms symbiont microbial communities from Max Planck institute for Marine Microbiology, Germany - Olavius geniculatus... ... | reverse complement strand
CTTCCGGATCACCCCCAAAATTGAATCACTGGTAGTTTGTGCCATTCCCGACATACCCTCAAAATTTCAGAAAGATCCGTCCATAACTTTTTGAGTTATCTTGCTGACACACAGACAGACAGACAAACACACAAAGTCTGGCAAAAACATTAGGCCTACCTCCTTGGCGGAGGTAATTAGCATGCAGCAAGAAAAAAATTAACTGCTAGGCATATGCTACACTATGCTGTTGCTTTGATATAACCGAAATGACAAGAAGTCCAGCTTTTCGCTAGGGTGGGCCGATTGATAGACTAAATCCGAAGGCCAATGTCCGACTTTCGGTCACAGAAAGAGCACTTTTTACCGTGAGTAAAGTCCCATATACGCTATAGTCATGCTGCTATATCGAAGGCTACAATCAACGTTGTGATACGTACGATGTGGTAATTCGACGCATTTAGGTTAATATAGCTGCAGGCAGCAACTTTACATTTAAAATTGCCGCTAAACCGCTGCAGATTACTGGTTACTATTGACAATTTATAGAAACTCGACATCGCCCTATCCAACAGTACCAGCGCCGATCCTTTACGACGGTTTAGCCACAATATAAGCCTATGTGTTACAGACGACGACGACGAACGACAGACAATCGACGCATCGTACTCAAAATTAGATCAAACGGTCGGCCAATAATTAAAGATAGATAGATAAATATTCATTCACTCAAAATTTATTCGTCATTTTTTATTCATTTATTTTACTTTAGGCAGCAAGACTGGTTGTTGGCTAGTGGCTATACCTGACGCCATATAGGCCTACCGCGAATTTATGTTGCCTGTAAAGATTTCCTTGATTGCTTCGATAGGATACACGACTTATATAATTGTTTGTAAAAAAGTTAATTGCTGGGCTAAGTGACAAAAACGTTGATTTGTTTCAGTATTTCGTTTCTTAAAATTTAAGTCACAACAACCTTGGCAGTTGCCACATGATATTGACCTATAATATTATACATACACTGTAAACTAACACGCAAAACAACTGACTAAATACACGTACTAAAGCTGAGCAAACAATTCATACTATAGTTAGTACAAAATACACAAAAACAAATGAATAGTACGATACTTTTCACGATACATATGATCGTGGACGAAATTTTGAGTATTGCCCATCACTGAGTAGAAATTTTCCGGGTGAATATTTAAGCGTAATAAAACTCTATGCCGTATTGTTGACGTTGACGATCATGTTGAATTTAATTTTCTGTGATCTTCATACGACGTGTTTAGTACTGTTTGTTTGTTTTGTTATCAGCTTTGTTTTAGTAAGCGTGTTTTAAGTTTTTAATTTTTGAGTTGAATTTGGACGTTTCCGTCTAATGTCGTGTACGCATGAAATAGTGGGCGTGGCTGCCGGTGGAACAAAACCAGGGAAGAACAAAACTCGAGATCACCATTGACGTTGATTCTAGTGCGTTAGGAATTGACAGTTTTAGTTCGTGTATTGTTGTGTGTGCGTTTGCATTTTTGTTACAATTACTAAAATTAGTTTAGTTTTGATGTTGTTAGAATTATGCAGTGAGGGTCTGAATTTTTGCGTGATGACATCTTGTATAACCGATTCCATTTATGTGGATGTCACTGACATACACTGCGTTATTAAAATATGCAAATGCATGCAAGTTTACGAGAACATTGAATAAAGGATTAAACAGATAGCAACAGTTTTTAATCTTGTTTAATTATACATATGTGAGCCAATGAGTATATGTAGTTGAATGCTAAATTCACAGTAGCTCAACTGATAATGGGTTCTGGAAGTTGGTACCAGTTACTGCTGAATAGAATGATAAATTGATAATTGGCAAAATACATGTCTGAGATTGAGCAGTGTGTTTTGTGTTTTGCAGCTTGTGGTGTACATGTACTGTACAAGTTCTGAACCGAACCTCAACTGTCATGATTCTGAGAAATATTATCTTGATCCAGCTAGCGACTGTCAAGTGCCTTTTCCCAGCCTTTCTGACAAAGCTACTGTTGATTTAACTGTCATTGTGCCAGCCTACAATGAAGAAAAAAGATGTATGGATGTATTCTATAGTTATTTGTTTTTTTTTGTTTATTTGTATCATATTGTTATTTGTTGTTTATAGGCATAACAGTAAGCTAGTGATATACTGCCGCTGCTCAGCACCGTCTCATCTGATTATCTTATAAACTTAACTGTAACATATTAATTTATTCAGTGGTGAGAATTGGGTTTGTTTTAGTGTTTCAAGCCAGTACAGCTACTGTGTGCCAAATTTTATTCTCGGAAGTAGCTTTAGCTTACATTACCTTATCTTACCTTCGATGTGAGCTTATGCTTAATGCTAACATACTAAGGCCACTATGATGGATTTACAGCACATCAATCTGAAGTTACATTTAGTTAAGTTTTTTAGAATTACTGAACCTTAGTCATTACGATGTGTAATGAAAAATGTGATTGTGTAAATTGCAGTAAGCTTGATGATGGATGAGACACTGAGCTATCTGACTGGTCGACAAGTATGTCAGTATTTGTGTGTTCTGTAATTTTGTACTTTTGGCAGTGCAGTAGATGTAGCTTATATACATAAGACACTTACATATGTTTATTACAGTTTACTGAGTTAATTTTTATGTAAGTTACTTTGGAGTAATACAAGTATGTCTTTTTAAATTTTTATCATTTCTAGTTTTTGACAGTTAGAAATGTGGTAATTAGCTATTGCGCTCTGTACCTGCTGCTTAAGTGTATGTGATGTACATGGTGTTTCATAGAAAGGCACTCTTTTTCTTTCTTCATGGTTTCTAACTTCCTACGGTCAGGGGAAGTCAGGGTCTTAATTCAGGGAAAAATCAGAAAATCAGAAAAAGTCAGGGAATTTTCCATTCCAAAGTCAGGCAAAAATAAGAGGGTCAGGGAAAGTCAGGGAAAATCAAAGTACCAGGGTGCAAAAGTTAACAAAGATGCAGAAAAAAATTTGAACCATTTTACGCAGACTGCGTACAACAGTTCTCAAATTTTTTTCTGCTCGCTTCGCTCGCAGATTATTTGTATTTACTCTTTTTTGAATTTATTCCACCGCCTTTGTTTCTAGTGCGATTGCAAGTGATTGAAAGTTGACATTGGTATTTCGCGTGAACAGATTAGTCAGGGAAAGTGATTCATTTTGTCCTGTACAGTAGCTGAATAGATGCCCTGCTTTGATGGTGAACTTTATCTAGTTCACTGATGAAAAAAATCAGTGTATCAGCTCTAAGCAACATGGGGGCATGAAATCAAGCATCTTGCAGTTCATTAACTCAACCATCTCACAAGCAGTGTGTGCTGGTGCACTATCTTGCTGGAAGGTGTAAAAGTCTAGCTATCCCAACAAGTGTATGAAAGTGGTCTTTTTGGGCATTTTTGTGGCAGCAGTGGTAAATCTTCAACAGTTTGTCATTAGTGAACCAGGTGAAGTCTACCATCAACACAGGGCAGCTATTCAGCAGCTGTCAGCATTGGTTTTTACGCGCGAAAGCAGGATGCTTCGCGCGTCTTTGCCATCGTCTGGGCGTCTGTCCATCTGTCCGTCTGTCCGTCCGTCTGTCACACTCGTGAGCTGTATCAAAACGGTGCAAGCTAGGATCACGAAATCTTCACTGTGGGCTGCCCAAGGTCTCTAGTTTATCGTGACAAAATTTCGTGCCACTGGGTGCCGAGGTTCCTCTCGAACTAGGGCGTCAAAGAGGGGTACCCCCTAGAAAGACGTCATTTTGCCGTTATTGGCTCGAATAATGTGAAAACGGTTGCAGATAGGTACATACATGCTGCTTATCATAACAAGCACTGGTGGCAGGCTTTTTGGATTTACCAACATCGATGACCTTGAACTACCTTGAACCCCTCAAAAAGAGGTTTTTAGTGAATTTTTCGCAATTTTTGGATGCAGTGCACATTTCAACACCGAATTGCGATGAAATGGCTGGAGATAGACCAAGACAACCTGCGTATGAAATTTTCAGCATTAAGCGTAGATTTTAGCAGTCCAAGTCCCGACCCCCTAGGTTCAAGGAGACCGGTGCAGGCGGGCGTCAAAAACAGCTACCTCCCTAAAAAGTGGTTATTTTACCGCTATTATCGCATGTAGCGTGAACCTGGTTGCAGATAGGCACAGACATGCTGCTTATCATAACAAGCATTGGTGACAGGCTTTTTAAATTTATCAACATCGATGACCTTGAATGACCTTGAACTTTAAAAATATTGATCTAAAATGATTTTTTGGCGATTTTTGTCTGCAAAAGTGTGAATTACGATGAAATGGATGGAGATATAGACTAAGATTACCTGCGAACAGGAACTGCCATATGCTTTCGCGAGTCTCGTGAGCTTTGCTCAAATTACTTGTTACAAGCCCATGTTTGTACTCACAGCACATTATGACATCAGCATTACATCATGGCCAGCAAAGAATATTCAACCAACCGCCATATTTTGACAGAATTTTTTGAATTAAAAATTTTTTTTAGCTACAACTGTTAAAAATTTCGTGTAAATTGATTATCATTTGAGTTAATTATGAAAGAAAGAAAAGGGTGCCTTTTTATGAAACACCATGTACATGCATAGCATGCTCAGTGAACTGGAATTTTGTCAGGTATTTAGAATTCGCAGCACATTTGTATGCAACTATAACATGTGAAATGGCAGCGTGTATTACAGAACTTAGATAAAACTGACAAAAGTAAGAAAATGATGTTATTAACAGTGCACAATTATATTTGTCACTGGTATTATTTTTTTATTAGGAATTAGCTGCATGAATCTGTTATGTTGTCTACTATCTGCTGCATTTACAGATGTTGGACCACACATTTTCGTATGAAGTTATCATTGTCGATGATGGCAGTGTCGATAAAACAACAAAGGTTTGATGGATGTTTTTCAGTTGATAAGTTATTAGGCAGTTTTGGTATGGTACAGTTTGTGCTGTGTTAGTTGTATTTGTCTTAATAGTAAATGTCACTATTTGGTACTATAGTAGTATCTGCAGTGTTATCGCTGTTGAAGTGATGACCTTTTGTGGTTGTATACGGCAGATTGCACTTGATTATGTAAAGAAGTATGGAGTGAAGTTTGTGCGAGTGCTAACTTTGGAGAAGAATCGTGGCAAGGGTGGTGCTGTCCGCATGGTATGTTGACAGTGTATTACTGTACCCCTATAGTTGAATAGTGATGCACGTTCAGTGCTTTGAAATTATCCACTGTGCAGGCATTCATGTTCTACACTATGACTATTTTTGGAGACTGGCAGCTAACTGTCAGCGAGGAAAAACAAGAAACTTGGGTGTTAAAATGCTTGTATTTAATGATATAGGTTTAGTACACGAGTCAGACTTATAACCAGTAGCATACTGCGGTCTTGGAAGTGGCAGCAGATTGGCATGAGCCGATGATGACATAGCGCATTGTGTGGCCCATGCCAGTGAAAAATTGGACCCTGCAGTGCAGAATGCAGACAGTCGTTTTAGGCCTTCATCCCATAGCCTGTATTGTAAGCTATTACTCATTTTCCCTGCTGCTTAGGATAGAAAACTGAGTTGATATGAGCATGCGCTGGTAGGTTATCAACTTGCTCAAGGTTGCTTGCAAATGACTTGAAGTGAGATTTGAACTACAGCTTGACAGTTACTAGACTGATACTCTATTTATTTATTTATTATGAAACACAGTGCAGATCACTTGCACTTGTTAGTTGCTGGAGATGTACAATGACGACCATGGCAGGATGGATGTGGTTGTGTACAGGGAATGCTGAGGAGTAGAGGTCGTCGGCTTCTGTTTGCTGATGCCGACGGTGCCACAAAATTTACCGACATTGAAAAGTTAGAAGCAGAGTTGGCAAAATTGGAACTTGCTTCGCAGGCAGGTGACACAGTTTCATAGCTGAGTATTTGATCTTTTTACATCAATTTAGTTATTATCTGATTAATTCTTATTTGTGTATTTCTTTTTCATCCTGATAGTACAGTTTGGAACTGGTGTAAATACATTAAGATGAAGTGTTAGATCGTTCTGGTGCATCACATACAGGTTGTAGCTTGAACATACATGATATATTTTGCAGTTTTGTCAGATGATACATGCATATTAAAAGGGTTGAAGGTGTGTATAGCTTTTTATCAGAACCTGTCACATAGCTGCTTGGAGCATCACCTGCCATATGTGATCACATCGTGTTAACTGCCACATAACACAGATGAACATGCCTGCCTAAACCTCCAGCCAATCAGGCTGGTACTGTATTTACCTACCACTGTGGGATGGAAGGCTGAGTCATTCTGGGTTGTTGGTTAGATACCAAGCTAGTTTATCTGTCTGCTGACCGTCCATTGATAACAACTTGATAGAGATCCCACTGTGAGTCAAACCCATGACTACAAAGCCAGCAGCATTGTGAATGAATGATATATGTGATGAGTGTTACTGCAGGATGGTATGGCCTTGGTGTGTGGATCACGGGCGCATCTTGAACAAGAGAGTATTGCACAGGTTAGTCGCATCAGTCATAGTGGTAACAACATGAAATTCACTTGCGACACTCAGAATTGAATTCTGCACAAGATACACGTTTAAGATTTTTTTTGGTATTGAATAAGTAAATAGGTAAATTCGTAGAGCATGCATTGTCAGCAAAATGCCCATTAAGTCCGAAGCGGGATGTATTTTGAAGATTAAAAGAATTGATCATTCGTAGCTTTTTTCTCAACACCCCTTGTATTAAGTTGGTGTTGTTGTGTATTCGACATGCATGTTTTTGTGTTGTGTCTGTTTGTGGCAGCGTTCTGTGTTCCGGACGCTGTTGATGTTTGGCTTTCATTTCCTCGTCTGGTTCCTGTGCGTGCGTGGAGTGAAGGACACTCAGTGTGGCTTCAAGTTGTTCTCGCGGTTGGCTGCACAGGTGCTCTTTTACAATCAACATGTCGAGCGCTGGTCAGTACACTCAGGCTGCTGTCATCATATCATTATTGTGTGATAATCACCACAGAGGCATTTAATGTGGCTTAAATGATAGGACAGTGATAGTAAAGTGTCAGGTAAGTAAGTCTGGATATAAACGAGAAAGAGGAAAGTTTTGAGATGACTGGAAGATCGAGAGTGATAGTGCAGAGGTGATGTCTAGTAGAAAATTATTTTATAGGTTGAACTTGCTAATGACTTACTCTGAGAAGCTCCAGCCATTATGCACTTGTATTTGTGACGAAGCAAATGTATGTGCATACATTTTTAGACAGTTTCAGATATTGCATATCACTGGCCTGGCAAACTTGCTGCATCAAAGGCTGCAGCTACTGGGGGACTTGGCCTAGCTTAGAGTAACGGGAAAATTAAGCCAGTTAAACATGTTAGCTATATTCTGATGTGTAAAACTGGTAAAACATATTTTACATACTTGTAAAACAGCATGCAATACACGTGCTGTTTTACAAGTAAAAATAGTTGCTTGCTGATGATAGTCGACATTGCCCTCTCACAGAGTCATTGCTTATCTCTGCTTAAATGGCTCTGAGCCACCCGTTCTATATACTGCCATTATTTTTCTGCTGATTTAACTGGTACCAAATTACACTGCATGGTGACATGGTACATGGGTATGAACAACTTGTCCATAGTTGTTAGTTGATATCGGACTGGCCAGGAGTTGAACTTGTAACCTTTCAATTGCAAATCAGCACCAAATTGCAAATTAGCCACCAAGCCATCGGTCAGTTTTTCAAGTAGGCTTTTTCAGTATTATTGTATCTTTACCGTCTGCGAATGTCCGCTCTGCTGTGTACTTTCTGCATTGTCGTTCAGGGCGTTTGATGTGGATCTGCTTCATATTGCAGAACGTTTCTGCATTCCAGTGTCAGAAATTGCTGTCAATTGGCACGAGATTCCAGGTACTGTAAATGCAAATAATGTGGAACATTTTGTTTTTTTTTATGCTTTGTGCATCACTCACATATGGAAAGCTACCGATAACTTAACATTTAAAGTCCAAGTCGCATCCGTTTACGTACTTGTTATAAAGTGCTAATTGGTTTAATCAAATGTTAATTTGTCAATATTTATTAACTTTCCTGTTGCCAGTGTTATTTTCATACTGTAAAAATAAAGTTTAACGTGGATAAATGTGATGAAAGTGTGACGTCACAAACAACTGTTAGCGTTACTGTAGCATTCGACAGAATTTGAACGTCGATGGAGCACGGTACCGAGCAAAAAGACTTCGCCTGCATTTCGAGAAGTCGCTGTTATACTGAAAGTAGGCCGATGGTATGCCCTTTCCATTGCACCAATTGCCGTCAAATTTTAACTTTTGCTTCCGGAATGCAAGCGAGTTCCCCTCTCTGATGATGTGCTGCATCGACGCTACGGTCAGCTCATGGCATGTTAACTTTCTCGCATGCTGCAATACATGATATAAACAAAGCATTGTTCGTGACGTCATCATTCCATTCGCACAACATTATTTTCATTAAAATTGATGTAAAGCGATGTTTTTATTTCAGCTGATCAGCATATTATTAATTAGCATTACATTCCACACATATTTAGCTAATATCGTTTTTTTCGTGCGACTTGGACTTTAACTGTATTTTTAAGGGCTCATAGGACGTTCCTCTTTTTACGTGCGAAAGCAGCTACTGCTTTCAGCGTGTCTTAGCCATCGCAATTCTGTTTGTCCATCTGTCCATCCATCTGTCTGTCACACGGGTGGATCAGTCAAAAGCGGTGCAAGCTAGAATCACCAAATCTTTACTGTTGGCTGCCTGGAAGACTCTAGTTTCAGGAACAGTAAAGCTTTTCCATAAATTCGAAGGGGGTCACCTCGAACGAGGGCGCTAAATAAGAGGGGTAGGTAAAATTTGCAATTTTTGGCCAATAAGTCGCTGTATCTCAGTAACGGTGCGAGATAGGGCCTAGGTTACTATTAATCACTAATAGGAAGTCGTACACTGGCTCTTGATTGGCGCCGAATTTAATGTCTTTGAATGACCTCGAACGCCAAAATAAAGGGTTTTGTGGATTTTTTTGGTGATTTTGGGCTGCGACACAAGTCTATATCATTCACAAGGTGGCGACCTGGAACTATTGTTATGTGATCCAGATAGCGAATTTGGTATTTGTATATTAACTTAGCGTGAACACCCCAATTTTCAGCTAAACTACTGAACTGGAACTGCTATAGGCTTTCGTGCATCTCGTGAGCATTAGCTCAAATTTCTTGTTACTTCAGATATTTGCAGTTCCTTTTCTGCATGTTGTTTTTGTCACCATCTTAAAGCATTTTTACGACCTAGCTTTTAGGCCATCTTAGGCTTAACCCCACGCCATGCATCTTGGATTCAGTGGGTTTTCCCATTGACATTGTGCGCTATACAAATTTACTTACTTACTTACATCCTTTTTGGGAAACCCATCCTTTTTGGGAAACCCATCCTAGAGCTACAGAACATCACCTGCCATACAGGATCACACAGTGTTACCTGCAACTCGACAGGTGAATGTGCCTTGTCTCAACCCCAGTCAGACAGGCCGGTACTCGATTTACTTGCCCGAGGTGGATGCAACACTGAGTGGACCTTTGTGTTGGTTATATACTGCAGAGAGTCACCCATCCAAGTAGTAACGATTTGATGGCGACCTCACCAGCAGTCAAACCACTGATCTATCTAACCATTAACTACAAAGCCGCAGTACATAATACTGTGTATACTAATACTTACTGTAGTGATTGAGGATATTTGTTCCTAAAACCATAATTGAGCAGATATCTCCAGAAAGAATGCATGTTTCTCTGTATGTATAGTACAATTTCAACTTGATATGTGAAAGTGAAAATTTAGAAACTACTTTATTTTGCTTACTTTGTAAAGCCTAGTTTCACTTGAAATGCTTTAATGTGTGTGTGGTGGTAATGTTAGGGTCCAAACTGTCGCCTCTCTGGGCGTCGCTGGAAATGGCTCGTGACTTGCTAATGATTCGACTTCGTTATCTGATCGGTGCTTGGAGGATGCGACACCATCCCAAACAGTTGTAGCATGAAATGATAGGAATTTATTTCTCATCTCTGTCTAGATAATTGCATGCTTGCTTATATGGGTCTGCCTTTGTCATGAACTTATGATTAGCATCGTATTTTTATGCAGACGTTCTAATAGACCACATTAACGCATCTTACCCGACGTCTGTCTGTCTGTCCATTCTTGTAACTCAGAAACATAAAGGCTTCAAGAAACCAAGATTGGTGTGAAGGTTGTCTAGGGCAGGATAACTGCTGTGGCAGCTCACAAATGTGAGGTTGATGGCTGCATTATATGTCTGCACTGTACCAACTATGTTTCTAGTTCATGTTAGGACATTGAGACATTGCTGACTTTCAAGTTTGGAGTTTCTCAAATCAAATCAGTTACAGCTGATTGTGAAACTGTACCTCTCTAGCAGTGGCATATTTAGGATTTGGCAAAGGGTAGGGCATGGCAAGCGCACAGAGTGCAAGCCTATAACAGTGGTCTGGGGGCGGAGCTCCTAGCGGGTTCAGGGGCAGAGTCCCTGGTCACGTGGTAAGCTGAAACACTTAGCTTTACAACGTCAATGAAAGCAGCAAATTAGCCCACTTTTGTAAAAATTTGTAAGCACTGAGAGGGGCCATGGCAGATTGCCCTCTACCATAAAATACGCCACTGACTTATACATATACGTGTTTATCGATGATGTGAACTGATGCTGGTAAAGAGTATTATTACTGTGCTGTAATGTATTATTGTGCTCTAATTTGCTGAATTTGCGTTTGAAGGAGATGATCATTAATTATGCACATTATTGAAACACTTCAGCTAGTACTTGACTGTGTTGTGCAAAAATTTTATATTCACTCTTAGTCGTAATAAAACGCCCACTTAGTCTTTTATGTGATAACTTTGGCAAATTAAGACAGCCGATTTTAGTCATTCTTTCCGTATTGTATTGCTGCAATTTATAGGTCTTCTTATATGTAACTGAAATTATGAAGTGATAAACTCTGATAACAATGTAATTTTGTAACTTTGCTGTCAGACGATGTTTTTGTAGACATAAGTAGATTTTATTTGATCTGTAAGTTACATTTGTCTCTTTGTTTTTATTCCTGCGCTCAACATGGTACAGTGTGCTTACATGATGTCATTATGACATGTATTGAACTGGTGGCTGGCTGATAATTTGTAGCTTGCAGCAGAGACGACTGCTACAGCTGCCATTATTGTGGCCACTCAGAGGCTGTTATAGGCCATTAGGTTTTTGTTTTACTGCTGATGTTTAATTCTCATCATTTTACTACATAGTATATTAAGGTCTCTTGGCCGATCGCCACATGATTGGAAATGGGTATAGTTTTAAAAACAAGGTTCACAAATTTTTGCCCTGTCCCTAAAATTTGGGGACAAGAACATCTAAATTGGTGCCATTTTGGACAACTTGGAGGCTTAGTTTCTGGCAATATAACGTTTTTGCGGATATTATCTGGGGTTTTCTGGACAGGGGTGTCGAACAAAATGTAGGATGGCTCTGCAGTGACTCTCCTTGTTATTGTCTGTCAAGTTATGTCTGTTTAGTTTATCATTCTGAGCACATATCAACAGTCAACACTCTGCGATATGATTTTTTTAAAAACACATTTGCAGTAGTCTATGCCACGATGCTAAAAAGTATTCTTTTACTTCTCATGACATTTCAGTCGATTTCAGCTGGGAGCAACATGCTAAACATTCTACCACCAGCATTAACGTTTCTTTTTCATGCACTGTTTTGTGTACATTTATAATGAAGTAAGTACCGGTATTGTATTTATGTAAGTGTGTAATAGCCCTTATAATGACACTATGATTGAGTACGTTATATTTTATGGTAACCAAAGTGAAATTTGAGTTTTCTGTTTTGTGGATATTTTTGAATATTAACTTTAATAAAGATTTTGCAGACTGATAATAATTCGCCGTAAATTGCTGCGATCAGTGATCATAGACTATTTAGGCTTACTCTAGAAGCTGGTAGTGTGTGTCGTTAATTTTCGTAATTATTGAAACAGCACGGCGGCGGATCCAGAAATTTGGAATGGAGTAACCATACTAACAGATGTAGAAAATGGAAGTTGGGCGTATCGTCTGGTTTAACAAAATACCGCAGGGTTTAATGCTGAGGCCGCGGATGCTGAATTGAACATAAAAACGCCGTGCGAAAATTATTTAATGTGCGATTATCCTATACCTTAGAACGGCTAAAATAAATTGTGATCCCTTTTAGCCGCATTTCGGCGAGGCCACTCACCTAGTGGCTGAATAAATTAGGCCTGGATCAGTTAAAATGTCAGATCACTATGATAATGTTGACAAACCAGCTGTGGCTCAGTTTTGATGCTGCGAACTATGAGAGGAAAACAAACACTCGGCTCATTTCTCCCAAATGAAACATTATAGCCTGCAGCACGATTCTTGCTAACAGGCCTGCTCTCCGAGGAAATTAACTTAGCGCTAGCTTGCCGATAGTGATATAAAGACAGACTATAAATATTAAATGTCTCCCCTGGCTTAAAATTAATGATCGTGTGCTCCATATATTGGATATTTTTTGTTTTACAAATACGCCCAACCTACGTAAATGCATTTTGATTCATTGATTGATTTATGTTTCGTTATTATGTTCATTAATTTGCCGTTAGGTATGCGGCAGACTGAGCTAGATGTCTATCGCTTTTTGAGCACGTGCTAATTGTTTGTGTCGTATTATGCATATCGTTAAGATAAACGAAACCGCCGATGTTGGTTGCCAGACATGATGTTTGTATGTGAGCTCGTCTGTATGTTTTATTCAAATTTTTGTTTGATGCACGCAAAAGTATAATAATTAATTACCTCAATGAAGAAAATACATCTCTCTTCTAGCCGTTCTTAGCCGACCGTACTTAAGTAACGGTCGAGCTTATGCTACGGTTGTCGTCTGTCGTCGTTATCCGTAACGGCTGTATTGTGTCTAAACGATGCGAGATAGGGCCTTGGTTGCTATTGATCACTAATAGGAAGTCGCATATTGGCTTTCAAATGACATAAAAATCATTCACCTTGGATGACCTTGAAGGGTCATAACGCACTGTGGTATACCGATCATGCGGTATTGTGGTTAAACGGTAAGTCGTTGGGGGGGGGGTCGGCGATGGTGCCATCGGATATGGCGCTGGCGACTTCTTATAAGCTGTCAACAGTAACCATGTCTTCATCTACAGCGGTTTGGCCTTAATTTTCAATCCAAAGTTTAAAGTGCCGTATCTTGGAAACGGTGAGAGATAGGGCCAAGGTTATTATTAATCACCAACAGGAAGTGGCATACGCCCTTTCAGATTACGTGGAAATCATTGACCTTGGATGATCTTGAAGGTCACTGACAACCAGCACGGTCGGCTATTCTAGCGACATCTGGGCTGCTTGTATTGGTATCGGTTTACAGTAGGCTAATCTTTACATGGGACACACAGTCGCACGCAACAAGTTGTAGCGAGCCCTCATCAATTATGGCGTTTGGAGAGCTTTGTACTTATAAGCTCAGGCTTAGTTTATAGCATTGTAAGGTTTATGTGGGGTCCGGGACCAGTGCTGGGCTAGTTACTTCCAAAAGTAACTAGTTACCGTTACTAGTTACTGTCTCCAAAATATAACTAGTTACTCAATTAGTTACTTCTATAAAATTGTAACTAGTTACTTTACTAGTTAC
>Ga0209367_1008784_pt1 | contig 13785 bp, 10 predicted proteins | sample WorMetLIZISLAND2_FD_187412 | JGI IMG/M metagenome (GOLD analysis project Ga0209367, IMG submission 187412) | Marine gutless worms symbiont microbial communities from Max Planck institute for Marine Microbiology, Germany - Olavius geniculatus... ... | reverse complement strand
TGTCGCACATCGTGAACGACTGTCCTGTGAACAAGTTTGATGGTGGTTTATTGGAGCTTCACACCGCTTCTGATGCTGCCAAAGAGTGGCTGCGCCGAGTCAACTGCATACGATAAAGAAAGAAAGATTAACAAAATACTGTGTTATGCCTATCGTTAGGCAACTGCGGCGACGAAGACCGCAGTAACAGTATGCTCAACGGTCATTTGTATAAAAGGAATCATTCGAACGTGATAACCGCAGTATGCGATCTTATTTTTTGTCGCGCTCCGAAGTATTAAATTCACCAACACGTCGAATCGCCAGCTAGTCATTTAATTTAGGCCATATTGGCGAGTTTGGTGGTTTTCGTTGCAACGAGCTGTTGATTGCGAGATAACGGAAGTGGCTCGAAGAAACATTATTACTTATATCTAACTAAAATTGAGCGTCGTACGGTTTCTCAGCGGCGACTTTATTTCTATTATAATAACAACTCATGCCTTTTTACCCTAAAAAAATGCAAAAAAAATCAGTGAACGGTAAGATTTCTGAACAAGTATACTGCTAAAACATACGCCTCATAAACAATACAAGCGGACAGGTCGCTATACTCTCTGTCCGCTTGATCTTTGCAATATTATCGGCCTGCGGCCTCCATTTTCGGCCCTTCGGACCTCAACTGGGCCTGCAACCTCGATACACAGCGCTGCAGCGTAGCCACTAGCTATAATGATGCTCATGATGCGTCACCATCGTGACGTCTATATGACGTCATAAGCCAGCCAATCACTGTCCATACTGCAACATCCTTATTTTAAAGATATAGATTCCTGGCATGAAATAGTGCTTTATTAAACAGAATTCATAACACTGATTAATTCGCTGTATTGAAGCTAAATTTTGCGTTCAGTTGTGCTTGTGGCCAACTTATAAAATGTTATTTTAGCACTCTATGATATTTCTTTCGGTAAGCAGTCTGGACTCAGTAAGCCATAGCAATAAAAGCACGTATACATATTTGTTAGTGTTTGGCTTGTTTCCGTGCAATAGAAAAAGCTGCCTATTTGCATCGGTCAGTTTTCGACTAAAATTTTATTTTGTAACATTCTGCATACAATCGATTATTTGTTTTATTCACATGTTGGATGATTGACCAACGATGCGAATCTATCAGCAACAACGAGGAAAATTGGCTCTTCGATCGTCTGTCAGTCCATTGCAGATCACGAATTGATCATAAACCAATAAGCCGTGTGTGCTTTTGTCAGCCACTCGACCGCCAACTCATAACAATGTCACTGTAACAAATGGAGTTTTCAGTATCAATAACACTTTCTTTTCTTTCTCCTTTCCTCTTCCTTTTCTTCTCGTAATTTATTTTAAGCTAAATGCATAGCTTGAAACTCGAAAAAAAACTTTAGTTGTTTGTTTTAACAAATTGGACTAAATTGGACTAAAAACTTTGGCTGAAAAATACATAATATATAGAAAATTTCGCCGGCAGAATTTGTTTCTTCTTATTTCCAGTACCCCAGCAAGCAAAATGTTTCGCTTTCTTCCAAATTAGTTCGATGCATTGAGAATACATTTTGCGTAACAGTAGGCACTGTGATCGTTTAAAAATACCATTGACGACATTTGTTTCGGTATAAGTCGTGTAAGGATCGAAGCAGAAGCGCAAATCATCGCGTATCGAATATCTAATCTCTGTTGCTGCGTGACAACGCAACGCTTGGACAACGATATAGCTTTAAATGCAGGCGGTTTACAGTGCTGGTTTCAGATACATTTAAGCTCTTTCTCACATGACTAAACTGTTCATTTAGCTGATCAGACTTCTTTTTTACTTTTAGTGTTTAGCTTGTTTTTGTGCGCTAGGAAAAATTGGCTATTTGTCAGGTTTTGTGTGCCCGATAAAATGTTATCATATTGTAGGCTAGGCCTATAACAACCCACTGAGTTTTATCTTTGGCGTGCGTTAGTAAGTAAGTCAATATTTTATCGACCATTAAATAAGATAATGAAAGACTATATACGTACTGTTACGCAGCAAAAAAAATTAGTACAAAAATACTCTTTTTGTTTGTCATCGTTTTGTGCTGAATGATGTGTTATCTTTGGGGTTATTATTTAGTCACAGAATGTTTATTCGGCAACTGCTTTATTGACTATGTCTATGACTGGACGTATTACAATATCAGTTTTACTTATGGACAATTCACACTTACGACGCCAACGCGACTCAATTCAACTCAACTGCTGAATTGTGTCGTAGGTGGGAATTGGCCATTACGTATAAAAAAACATTGTGGAACTGAATTAAATTTCGTACCGCAATAATTAGACCAGTCGTCGTGAGCACTTGACTGCGTTCATCCTGCAAACACAGCAACAAAATTCAATACAGAATATTATCTTCAAACACTGAGACGAAGTCGGTTTGGCCTCAGAATTGTTATAGAGATTGGGAAATAACAACGGGTTAATTTTTGGAATACCGGATACATTAACAAGTCAACACAAAAATAACTGTTACGCACAATAATTCCAATCGCAACGCTAAACGTCTACGTGGGCTGCGCGAGGCGTTAGGAAACATTTTTGTGCGATTCTGAAAAGACATTTTGTTTGATTGCTGAGGTCGCGGCGGATTGTAAATTTGCGCCGTTGAAGTATTCTTACTTACATGTACCTGCCTAGTTATCTCTGGTGTACAGTGACTATTGTCCGACTCACGCTATATGCTAGTTAGTCTTTGCGTGCTTCACCAGAATTTAAAACGTACTCGGAGCTTATTGTCGCCATGATTGCTGTACACATGTATAGCGATAGGCACAACGCACTGACGTCGTCTCGCAACTGCGCATGCGATACAAGACATGGTAGTCAGACAGCTTGGGTGGTTTCTATTGTTCCCTGGTTGCGGAGACTGCAAACACCTTGGGTGGTAGGCAAGTTTTGGAGGGGCACTGGCCGAGGGCGTCAGTAGGCAAAGCTGGCAAACAGTAGCACGAGCGCTTTTATACAAACGTTGTTGCAGTAAACTACTTCTGACATGAGCAATTAGGCCTAAGTAACATTCTAGAAGTGTTCGATGTTATGAAAACGGTTTTGACTGTAGCAGTTTGAACGCTGGTCACTCTCACTCTCGTCTATACTGGCAACGATGTTGATGCACCGTAATAAACTTCACTAGAACTGTTTCTCAGAAGTGCTTAGTGCTGTCATCTGCAACGTCACTCATAAGAAGCACGTCTTCGGTGCTCGCTTAAAGCAGTCCGGCGTGTTGGCGCTGGTAGCTCGCGTGGTTACCGGCAACTGGTTCCAGAGCTGTGGACCAGCCACAGCAAAGACTCGCCGCCGGCCACAATCGTAAGACGATAGACACGCGATTATATCTTACCGTTTTAGTATTTTTCCATGTCTGAGAGCTAATAGTTTGCAGTCATTTTAATCATTATGGAAATTTCATAATTGTGCGCCGTTATGCTTGCCCGTCCGTCGGTTTGTTTGTCCGTGCGGGGTCCTAACAAAAAAACGAATAAAAAAGTAGAAAAGCGAAATTAGTGTAAACGTTATATTGCAGGGCGGAAGTAATCCCGTGTGCCAATATTATTATTATTATTATAGTCAGTTCAAAAAGTGAAAGGGGGACGGCCAAACAATATGTCGGCACCGGGCCGACATATTTTTCTCGTTATGCATACAATCGTGTTTGCCAGACAGTTTCTTTTTGGGTTTATAGTGCATTTACGCGCTATTCTGTGCGAACGGAAGTCATTGGATTCTGATCGCCAATAAATTGCATCGTTTCGTTGATGAAAAAAACGTTCGAGGTCAGACCGCCGCCGAACCATATATGCAGCGAGTGTGATTTTTGACTCGATTTATTATTGCTTTTTGTTTAAGTTTTAGAAATATTTTAGTTCTAATTTTGTTTTAGTCTTCGTCACTTTATTGTTTTTGTCGTAACAGTTTTTTTCTCGCATTTTTTGATTTTAATTACCGCGAATACGAACAAAACAAAACGCAGCTCTGACTCTGTGTCATTTTGACTCTTCACTATGAACTGTGCCGTTCTAATAACCATTACTGCATTTACTGATCCTTAATAATAGTCGCTGTGGCACGTTATGGTACAATTGTATAATTTCGTAGCAAATAATTTTTTAAAATTTTAATTTGCGTATTCGTTTTCAATCGTTTTTAGCCGACCGTACTTAAGTAACGGTCGAAATGTTGTCACGGTTGTCCGTCTGCAACGGTCCAACGGATGTACTGTGGCTAACAGGTAGGGCGTAGGGGAATAATTAGCTATGTGTCTTAAACTCGGGCACGCAAGATTTTAGCCATCTAATCTAAGGGAAACATTTTTAAGTTGGCGGTTAAGTGAAGAATCTAGGAAAAATGTGCGTTTTTCGACAACAAAACTGGCAATATCTCGCAAACGGTAAAGATACGGCCTAGGTTACTATTAATCACTAACAGAAAGTGGCATACGCCCTGTCAGATTAAATGGAAATCATTGACCTTGAATGCCCCTAAGGTCAGTACACGCTATTGTGGCTAAACAGTGCAAGATACGGCCTAAGTTGCTATTGATCATTGATAGGAAGTTGCATGTTGGCTTTTAAATGGCATGAAAATAATCGACTTTGGATGACCTTGAAGCTCACTGTCAACCAGTACGGTTGGCTATCTTAGCGACAGCTGGGCTTCTTGTTTTTTTGTTTGAGTTTCGTTTCAGTTTCATTACTTATTCTGTTTAGTTTTATTTTGCGTCAACTGATTTGTTATTTTTTCGTTATCCTCAATTTTCGTTTTCGTTCTGGTTAGTAGAAATCGCGTTAGAGCGCGATAGATCGATAGACGGCGCCAGCTGCTGCTCTGCATCGCGCGCTCTCATCCACAGACCTACAGGTCGACCGCTAACAAATGAAGAATATCGACGACGCTAGAATCGCTCTTAAATCGCGCCGCCGCGCAGGCCGTGAATGCAACGCCGCCACGGGCTACAGACAATCCCCCCGCATGAGAAAACCCTTCCCCGGTACGTCAACACCCCTTCTTCCTCTGTGCATTTAACGCCGTCGCCGAGCGTGCAATTTTCGCTACAACACTGTCGATTACTGTTAACTGCGTGGTCACCTCACCCGTCCGTTTAGGAAGCCAGTAAATTTTCTGGGCGCCAGGGCGGGGTTTAGTGGCGGGAGAGATCTTGTCGGGTACATCACTGCGTGGTAGGCGCGAGTGAAAGTGTCGCCGGTAGGAGGCGGGTGCTTGTGCTGTGTGCAGTAAGTAACGACCCAAAGACCACAGTCAGGCACGGCAGACGCTGCACTGTGGACGGACTGGTCACAGTGAGAGCTCGCTCGTGACGACCGACCCACTCTGAGCTGAGTCTCAAATCTAATTTGCGTCTTCACTCTCCGTCCGGCGTCTGTGCTTACTTGCTTGCCTACCCGACCCGACACGTGACTGCAGGTCGGTCGGTCCCAGTGCGTGCTTCCGCTAACTGGCAGTGGTTGCGTGGGTCTCCTGGTGTTCCAGGGTGGTGTGACTGCACCGGCCACTAGGTCTACAGCTGTCAGCGACACTTAGATCGCCGGCTATCGGGACGTAGCTCACCATCAAGTGCGACGCGCGTGACGCGAGAACCAAGTTCGCACGTTCTCTGTCACATCGACTGTCTGAACAATTAGCCGCGAAACGACCGGCCGAAAGAGATGACGCGTGCAACAAAAGTAACTTAGCAGATAACTGTGCGTGCATCATTTGTAATACACCAACTGTAGGCTACATTTGAAACTTAGGCCATCAGTGCTGCCAGCACTGCTTGCTTCGGTGAGTTCAGTAAATATCGCAATGCGCTTGTCAAAAATTCAGAGTTGTGTCACGCGACAACAAAACAGTACTTCTGGTTTTAACGAATTCACTCCTTATAAAAACGTGCCCAGGGCGTATAATAATTTATTCCTATATGCGATTATTAAAGCACGCGCCGGCAATGAAGCATTGTAAAACGTAAACAAATACTCGAATCAAACAAGAATTTTGCTGTTTAATAGCTTTGGCAAAATAAGCATACAGTTCATCACTAATAAACGTTAGCAAAGCAGTTCATCGAAGACTCAGAGAACACAGCGGTAGACGCCCAAGCAGAAAAGTCAACTCACAAGTCCGTGGATGCGGAGAAGAACGAAGTCGACTGAGACGACGACCGTCTGCTCGACGTCAACCACTGCGCGTGCCACCGGGTCGTAGTCTAGGAACAGGTAGAACTTGTGTCACGAGCGTCATACCAGCAGAGAGTAACGAGTTCCGTCTTTGTAACGAGTGTTACGAGCGTCACGAGGTCATAGCGGAGTCAGACCACAGTGATGACATGTAAAAGAGTCATAGTCGAGGAACAGGTAGGCCAGCAGGCGCTCCTCGTGAGATGCGTTGCGAAACAAGTACGGCGCTACAAAAAAAATCAGTCAGCGTCAAACTGACTTGGCGTATTTAAACACGTTTATTTCACATGCATATTTTCAAAGTAGCCTGGCTCTTTGTCTTAGATTATTTTTTTCTTTCTTTTTATTTTTTTTTACTTTTGAAGGAGTGCAACACAAGCTCTTAAATCGCCAATAAGTTCACATTGTCAACCAACTTACAGCTTCTTTTCTATCAATGGACGCAGAGGGAAAACAACTAAAAAAGTAGATACAAAAATTTTAAAAATGTAGGAACAGAAGGTCAGCAAAAAAAACAGGGCGTCAGTGTTCGTGCTAGGGCGTGACAGACCGACAAGCGGACACACATCAAAATCATAGGCTTTAAACAAAACAATAATTATTTCGTGACTTTAGGCCAAATGTAAACGGTTTGACATCACTGATCGACAGTGAGTTTTAAGTCGTCAGACCAACAACATGAAATTTCCAGCAACCGCTCAACACACATTAGGCCTAAACGCATCTAAGTTCGCTAAATCATACTTTGTTCTTCTGCGTAACTGAACAGCATAAACAATACAAGCGTGCTAAAAAATAGCAGTGAAGGTGTTTCGTTCTGACAACTAATGCGAACGATTTTCCGCGTTCTTTCCGCTTTTCAGTACCAACTGGGCTTGAGTTTTGGCTGGCGGTAAGCTAGTCAATTTGGTGGCGGTGCAGACGGTGAAATCAAGTGGCATTAGCCAGCGGCAGCTTGTGAATATACGGTGAGTTGTTCAGAAAAATAGATGCGTTGATCAAGCCGCAAACATGCTTAGACCACACGTGCGCCACACACACATTATATTCTCTGTCTCTGTCTGTCTCGAAGTCCTTCTCTCTTACCGCCAGCCTCCCGGCCATCCGTCTTACAGACGTCTGAGTCCTGCGGGTAAGAAGCTAGTGATTGGGCGTCATTCATTGTTTGCAGCGTTTATTAATAATGCCTGGCGTTCGGGTGACTGCCGACCGAGCTTATGCCCTTTTCTCGTACCGCCTGCAGCAGCTAATAATAACGTTATTGTATTGTTACTGCAGTCTTTCAAACTGTTTCTGCACTTCCGCAAAAATTATTCTTCATTTGGGCTGATCTGTAAGCCATGTCGTGTCTGGATTCTAAATCCTGTCATTCACTCACCAATAACTTTTTTATCATCTGCCGATACTACCGCTGTCGTGATAAAAGCGCAAAAGCAAAATATGGCGATCTTCAATAATTAATCGCTATGTATTCATACCGATGCTCATTACAATACTTCTCGCAATAATTGGGCGGATTTTATGCAGATAATTTTGCACGTCGCCAACCTCAGCGACGAGCGACAAGCTAATAATCTATGTACTAGGCATGATGAATGCAGGACGATGCCGCCTGTGTATCTATCTATCTTTCCACTGTGACTAGCGCTCGGCTCGCTGCCTTCCTGTTCGTTATCGTAATCCGATGTAAACGAGCGAACGCCTGCTGCATGCTAGGTGTACTGAAGAAAACACCCCTGCGATAAAACTCCCGCCGCGATATATCCCATGAGACGAAAACCCACCGTTGCTAAAACGTGTGCTATAAAAAATCAGATTGATATCGGTAGCCTTGGCTAACCCGTTTTCTCACATATCGCCACACATCACTTTTATATGAAATCGAGCTGCTTATCGCACCTCTGTTTCACGTTTCTTGAAGTAAAATATGTCGTATCCATGCATGTGTGTAGGGGCTAGGCTATGCATGCTGCTGAAATAGGTGTTTTGTCATATTTTTGGCGTCAAAATGACGTGCAATATCACATTAACAAGTACACTGTTTCACAAGGTAGTGTAGCGACACGGTTATCGCAAATATTTCGCGTAAAAAATGTTTGTAAATTAATTAGCCGGCAACTGGTCAATACTTCATACCTTTTTGACAAAAAATGGTAAGTGAGTGTTTCGTTTTGTGTCGTACGGTGTAGAAATCGAAAGCAATAAAATTAAGCCGCCCGATCGTGATTTTTATTGGAGCGTTGGAAGGAGTTTTATCATGACGGGTATTGGCGGACAATCGTACGTAGTCGTTAGTTCATCTGTAAGGACTAAACACATTACGCCGACACACCGACGACTTAAGACGACCGGCGACTGGCTGTGATAATACGTGGGCGTGTGCAGCGCATAATTCGCAGATAGAACAGCTAAAAATTGTTCTGTTGCAGATTTTCGTTGTCCGAAAACATCGAAATGTTTGCAGTAGTAGTCTTTCAAACGAAAAATAGCACGACAACAACCACAACCGTTCGCGAGTTTTTTTCCAGATAAATAATGTGTGAGTTCTTCAGAAAGAAAATGTCGATGGTGTTTGCAACGCTTATGGTGCAGCACAAGCGTTCACGTGCATTCGTTGCCAAGCAGATTTGCAGAAAGTGGTTCACATAACGTAGACTACAACTAAATTCAAAAGTCAAAATTTAAGAGCAGCATTATAACGAAATGAAAGCCCCAAACTGGCACAGTGGCTGAGCTTTTTGTTTAGCGGCTGTCTGTGACCCTACATAGCCAATTTCCGTTCACCAGATATATAATAATAAATAATAAATAAATAAATAATAAATACTAATAATAAATAAATAATTAATAATTAATGGTCAGTCATGATTTGCAGATTCTGGTCTATGTGTCGGTGGACGAAAAATAGTACGGCGTGGGCGTAACTCTCTGTTCTTTCTCCTTCTTCTTTGCTGTTTTTTTCACTTTTATGCCCGTGTTTGTTCATTTATTATTACTGCAGGACGACTATGACCGTTTACTAAGTCTTGCAATAACTTGAAGACAGTGACTGTCAAAATACGCCTATGGTCAGCGACCTTCCGGTCGCCGCTGGTGGAAGCACATAAAACTCTAAAGTCCAGCATTACATCTGCACCACCTTCGTCGAATGCTGTCTGGAGCTGTCTTTAAACTGGACTTCTGCTGACCCAATTCTTTCAATGTGTGCACCCCTAAGTGACATCAGTTACTGCAGTCTATTGTTCTAATCAACACGAATTATTTACATTGACAAATGCTAATGTAACAATAGACCTACAAAATTCAAAATTAGACTAAGAAACACTTATGCATGCTGGTGTTAGCTCTTATCTCACGTGTGAACTTTTTTTTATAAAAATAAAAATTCGGCAAACTACCTCCCCATCCCCCCAAAACAAATCTATATTACAAGCTACTATTTTCAAAAAAATCATGACATTTTGATTAATAGGCCTAATACACTGTGACGACGTGCTCCTTTCATTCGCAACGCAGAAAATACATGTAAAGCATATCTACTATATTACACTTTTTCATCGGCACTCTGTCGTTAAATAGCGTAACATATACAAAATATGTTACATAGCAATAAGTATGGAAAACTTGAGGAAAGTCTAAACTGTGACCACCGACCAGGTGACCACATGACTACATGATTAAGGTTAAATCAGGTTAAAGTTAAAATTATTTTAACCCTTACCAGTCAGTGGTTACAGATATTTTATATTACGAAAGCATGATATGTCTGCGACTTCTCGACGTAAATTTTTGCCTGATTTTTTTTGTCATTGCTTATAAACATTTTACTGCAACGCATTGAGAAAAGTAGGCCTATCGTATAGATCTTTTGTTCAACGAAACTGAAACTGAAAGGATATCAAATGAAAATGCTTTTACGTTTGTAGCTGCATTGCTGCAACGATAGTCACAATATGATGAGGTAATTGAAGAAAATAGAGAAAACACAATGATGATAATAGTTTTCGATGATCGATCGACGTGTATTATACTTGTAAATGCGCTGCGCGTCTGGCAACAGAAACGCGAAGAATGAAAGGACAAATGTGAAACTGGACAGAGGCAGTAAGTAACACTGCGCCTTTTTGAAACTACTTTGGGAACAATGTTATTCTTTCCTTTCGTTTCCACTCTTTCCTCTTTTTCCTTCTTTTTTATTTTCTCATCCACTGTCTTTCCCTCCACATTTCTTACTCGTTTCCAGTTAGATTATGTCCGAGTCTGGAGCCTGGAGAAACGTCATGAACAAAGCCGTTGGGTTTGCCAACAAATAGTTTATGGTGCACTTCGAGCTAACGATGAACGCATTTATCGCGACAATTACCAGTGATTTCTGCATCTACGTAATTTAGCCAAAATATGGTTTGTACTCTTGCTTGGCCAACTCACAGCGTTAGTCACAGTGTTTAGGCAAACGATCTGTGTGGCAACGCCACCTTAACATTTTTCTTAATCGTCCCACTTCCCCACGACGTTGACGCCCATGGTAAATAAGAAAAGAAAAAGAGAGAGCCACAGACAAAGAGATAGACCGACAAATGGAAAGAGAGAGAAAGAAATAGACTGACTGAGTCCGTTGATCTTTTCATCACGGGTCAAGGACGACCACGGTGTTGATGATGATGATGACGACGACGAAGACGACGATGAATGTGATGAGGAGGAGGAGCCTAACGACTGCTGACGATTCTTGTTATGTCGCCCGGTCGGTGACGGACGGACTTTGATCGCACCTATACTCCACAACAAACAAACACACACACACACCCTCACACATAACAAGCCAATATGTCACCCTACTGCCACGTGCGGCTGTCCGTCCGTCCACTTAGCTCACGACACACCAGGCAATGCACTAAAAAGTGGACTTTCATTTTCAACAAAAAGTCCATTTTTCACTAATGTCTAGTTTCCGTAACTTTGATCTTTGAGCTTTTAAGCTAAAAAGTGAAAACTGCCGCTCCAGTTACCTCTGCTCCGGTGAATATTCACATCGACTTGTATGTTTTGCGTTATTAGGTTAGTAGTTAATGAGATGGACAGACTGGAAAACCCGTATTGTGGCCAGTTAAGGGACGACCACATAATTATCACAGCGCGACGTAAGCTCTGTCCGCAGTGGCTGTAACAAATGAAACAGATGCTTTATCAACAACTGCGACATCACAACTAACAAAAAAACACTGTCAAGAATCGTTTTAGTTTTTAAAAAATAGCTCTGTAACTATGAAACTATTTAATAGGTGGAAATCTTTTATTTTTACAACTAAAAGTCATTTTTGTATAGTGCTAGTCAGCACAGAACATTTTGAGCATTGATCTCCTGACGGATTTCTTCTCACCGAATCCCGGACAAAAGACCACCGAGACACAAAGCCGCGATGTAAGCTGGTTTTTCGCTGCATGCTAGATAAGTCTTGTCTTAATCACCTTGAACTGTAATCATGAGTGGCTGACTAGACTACTCAGTACCGCAAACTGTCGTTGTCATGTGCCCGACTTATGCGCCATAAGAAAGAGAAGGCCTATGGTCGGATAAGTCTATTCCGGCTTCGAGCACATCAAACAATTTCGGCACGCTCTGCAGCGCAACTTTAACCGAACATCATACAGTGTGATTAGGCCTAAGCAAATGGGAACTACATAACGATTTAAGAATTTTGAAGAAGGAAAAAGCAGTTTGGCCTTTTGACCGGTAATTTTTCCCGTGGATTTTTGTCCACCAGCCTGTAAACCGCATTAAGCGTCTTGTTCGTCCCACAAAACTAAACACTGAAACTATACAGAACTGAAATCAATACTATTACATTACATGATCCCGCAATATGTGAAAAATGCAAACAAAACATGTATAGCGAAAACAGCGCAATTAGCCGACCGTACTTAAGTAACGGTCGAGCTATTGGCATGGTTGTCGTCCGTCTGTCTGTCCGCCTGTCCGTCTGTAACGGATGTATTGTGTCTTTAGGGCGTAGGAAAAAACTTCTTATACAAATAATCAGCCAAGTGTTTTAAATTATGTTAACTTTGCAATGTGTTTACGTTATATCACTAAACGTTTATAATGTTTTGCGCTGTAATTGTAGTTGCCTATAATTAAAACAATTAGAAATGTATGTTTTAACACATATTTACTTGATGAAACAACTTTTTAACCGAAAAAATGACGTTCCGACGTCTGTTATACTAGCATTCATTGTAGCTTTTGACAGCAGTGTGCATACTGTGTCAGTGTCACCTCGGATAAATCGCCTTTTCTCCGTGACTCAAAGTCGGACGCTGGGCCTCGGACGTAGGCGGTACGGTCGGCTTTTTCTACCGATAGCTGGGTTTTTTTGTTTTACAGATTCATAAGATGGAAATGCCAAGAAATGGTTTTCTTTTGATTCGCAATTATTTGGCGGCAAAAAACGCACGATTAATGGCAATCTACATCATAGTCTGGCAGTATGCCAACAGCTTTTAAACAGCTCTCTCATGCGCTTTTGAGCTGCAATCCTGGACCTTCCAGTTACGGCAATCAAGCGCCAAACAGGTTGAGCGCGCCTAGCTAATGCTCGCACACGGGTGAGTGCGTGTGCCATCAAGACGTCCCTGTGGGAACAGTCGCGACTCCCATCAAGTGCTGCGGCAGGCACCGTTGTTAGGGCAAGCAGAGCTGACCGTCGCTCTACTTTGAGACCCGTCGACTGACGGCGCGGATAAGGCAGATGCCAGCCGCCGGCGCCTGGCAGCGCCCCGCGTCACGTAGCACTGGACGCAGACGACGAATAAAATGGTCTGCGGCGACTTCGACGATGCGTACAGCCTGGTCACTAGCGGTCACTACGTGGTCAGTATAACGCTCAATGGCCGCTGTCACATGCTCTCACCACGATCATATTTCGTCGCCGTCATTTGGCCGTCGCGTCAGTCAGTCATACAACTTTAACGAGACGCCGCGCCACAGAAACGTGACCACGACACCCGTAAAATGACTATCGCAGACGATAAAACTGCTCTATGTCCAAGTTTACGGCTTTTCGGGCGCCATCTCCGCTGAAATAACCGATTGATACAAAATTTGATATGCATACTGTGTCTGTAACGACACGACGAAGCCCTGTAGACGGCCTGTTCTGAGCGCACGACTGCAGTAAAGGCCGCAACAGTCCAAACTGAATCTCGGACAAAAAGACCACCGAGACACAAAGCCGCCGGACAAAAAGTCACCAAGCTAGTTTTTTAATATGTGTAAGTTAACTTGCCAAACTATTAAATCCAATTTTCATGATTTTTATGCAAAAACATTGCTTCATGCTATCTCTGAGCCTGTCGCGTGCGACGTTAAGCCCACAACGATAGATCAGCATCTTTTGATATGTCTTGCTCCACTGAGTACAGAAAAATACAGAACTAGATAGCAGTCGTAGCCCGCAGGTACCTCCGCCAAGGCAAAGCTATTCGCCAGGTGGCGTCACCATCTTCGCTTTGCCAGCGGTTCCCTTATGCCCCCTTTAACGCAATGGTAACGAAAATTTCAAAGTGA
>Ga0209367_1008783_pt1 | contig 13786 bp, 8 predicted proteins | sample WorMetLIZISLAND2_FD_187412 | JGI IMG/M metagenome (GOLD analysis project Ga0209367, IMG submission 187412) | Marine gutless worms symbiont microbial communities from Max Planck institute for Marine Microbiology, Germany - Olavius geniculatus... ... | reverse complement strand
ACCGACGAGGCAAGGCGATAATGGTGATTTATTGGAGGCGGCTGCTGGTCGGTCGGTCGCCGAGAAAACAAAGTCGACGATTAGGCTCTGCAGTATATAGACTCAAACGATGCAGAGCCGGAGAGGCAGCGTGCATGGATCCACGTGCTCGGATTGTCTTCAGGACGTCAGTTCAGATTCACAGTCTCATCCGATTCATTCGGTATTGAAAACGGAATCTGGGTTTAAATCATCATGAACGTTATTGTGACCGTAGGTCTACAAAATTCTCTGTTTAAACATTCCATGAATGTTTTAGGGGCCATCCGGTGCCTTTGCTTTGAGCTGAAAATATAGGTCTTGTTGTGTAATAAGCCATATAAGTTGCACAGAATAGGCTACCACACCACTATTGTCCGGCCGCAACCTACGGGTTTTTGCCCGCCCGTCCTTCTGTCCGTACATCTTCGATCCCCACGTGCTTCTATTACTTGTAAACGAAAAGACGAAGAAAACCCAAATCGATGTGAACGTTCGCCACAAACAAGTAACCGGCGCGCCAATTTTTGCTCAAACGCTGAAAGGTCGGGCAGACGGCCGCACAATATGTAGGCACCGGGCCAACATATAGTTTTCCAGTATACATAATGTTATATTGCCGCAGCTTTCAACACTGATAGCCCAATACCCCTACCTGAAAGATCAGATCATAAGAATCTTTCGATATCTGTTTTGTTTATTGGCAGTTGACGGGCAAGTTATGATCCGGAATTTTATAGTTGCCATCAAAAGCCGTGTTCGGACGATACACTTGCGATATTATAGCAGCCAGCTATTATGACGTAGTCGGCTGGGTGATGTTCTTTCCAAACGCGTTGCAGTCAGCTGGTAGGCCTGTACTTCCGGTGATTTACAATAAGACTGCAGCTCGTCTTGATACAAGATCGAGTGCTGGTATGCTGAGCGCTCTGAGGCCTGTTGGCAAACCGGACACACACAGACTCACATGGGCTTACAGCATGGACAAAAATACGTAGGCCTAGTTCTAGGTCTATAGATATACGCACATTTTCCAGACGAGCATAGATTTCCTGGTCGGCGCCAATTGATTTTTCTGCAAATTTATGTGTGCTTCGTCTTATAATAGACGAAAACTTTTCGAATCCACCAAGTTTTTCGTCCTTACCCTATTAAGTGCACCCAATATCGTCTTCCGTTGTCATCCGGTATTTGATCGCAATTTACCAAAAGTATGCTGCAGCAATAGATGGATAGAAAATTGATCTTTGCGGAAAAAGAAGTAATTTCAAGACAGCGTTATTTTAAAGTCTCGTTAACTGGTTGTAGTACGCACGTTACTTTGTTTTCGTTATACATGTACACGAAAGTGAGTAAATATATACATGTAGTTCATAGACCTCTTGAACGCCAAAATAGCGGGTTTTATGGATTTTTTGGCGATTTCGGGCTGCGAGACACATTGCAGGCGCGAATTGCGCCGAAACCAATTGAGATAGACATAGACAAACTGCGTACGAAATTTTTAGCATTGAACGTAGATTTCAACGGTTCAAGTCTCGATTTTCTAGGTTCAAGGAAACCTGCGCACGAGGGCATCAAACAACGGTAGGCCTACCCCCGTAAAAGTCGCGACGAAATGGCTGGAGATAGACTGACAGTTTGCGAACAGGAACTGCTATAGGCTTTCGCGCGTCCCGTGAGCATTAGCTCAAATTTCTTGTTATTGATCTTGCTATATATGTATGTAATGCACACATGGTTTTTTCACCATGTAATGGGGTCAATAGCAAATTTTTAATATGATATGCATGATATGGGCCTATGATATGATATGTAGTCGGAGACGTCTATGACCACGCCGACGCCAAATTCAGTGGCATAAAAATACCGACGTACGGTTTAGCCACAATATATTCACACACGAGAAAGCAGAAATCATACAGTAACCAAATTTGCAGCACTTGTTTATGTCTGTGGCACTATGTATACAAAATCTTGTAGCAAATGGACCACGTTTGTCAAAGTTGTAATAAAAATATTATAAATACCGATGGACCTAAGTTCGCGGATCCGAGAACGGCCGTCGTCAGTTCTTATTTTAAGAGGTGTATGGTAAATATTCATAGTGCGTCAAAAAGCTAACTGAGTTTATTTCATCTGCCACAATTTCTAAAGTTAACAACTGCCAAAGACTAAGACACGAGCTGGTCGGTAATCCGTTGAGTTTCATCCGTGAGAGAGAAGGGGAGAGAAACTAAGAAGGAAAAAACCTGTAAAAGAAATAAGTTTTAGCTGAGAATTGGAAGATACCGTGGAACTATTTGACAGCAGGTGCAATATCAAACATAGATGTGAAAACACACCAGAAAAAAAGATGAAAAAATGTTAAAAACTTTAAAAAAACGTGAAAGGAATAATGAAAGCGTTTAACAACATTGAATAAAAACGTTAGTCCAACCTCTTGCTAATGCCTAATGATAAAGATCTATTAGATTGTGGAGGTTGAATGGCGCTGAAGTTGCGAATGTACAAGTACCTGAGAATAGAAAACTGCCTATAGGCCTACTGTTGGTTTGTATCCGCATTTATCAAACGGCAAAGAGAGTCATTTGGTGACACTAACAATCCCGTGACATTAGGCCTTTCTATAGCAGTAATAGTATCGTGACCTACTAGTGACGATGATGATAATGATGATAATAGGCTTAATATGTCTAACAGCGATGCGTGAAATTATTATAGGCCTACTCGTGGCTACGTGGTATCAACCGCAGGCCTACGCATATGCTGTCTCCCGGTATCATGTGGCAGTTATGGGGTGTTTACACGATCCAGCAAACGTCCAGCAAACCAGCAAATACACGTGTTAATGCTGGACGTTTGCTGGATCGTGTAAACACCCTATTAGTGACATGCGGATATCGTGCATGCAGTTTGTGGAGTTGCTGTCACAAGCCTAAACCTAAACTCTAGACATACTTTTAGGCCTACTTCGAGTTGTTGCAGACATGCTTTACAACATCCTGCGCAATTTACAAGCTGTACAACACATCTACAAGACGTCAAAAGTCTATAACAAATCCACAACATTTATACACAATTAGATATGTCATGATGTTATGTTGCACAGCTTGTTATAGGATACGACTTGTTGCCCGACAAGTTTACAACAAATCGAATTACTGGAGTTTGGCCTACGACTCGCGAGACACCTAACTGCTGATATATAGTCGAGTCGACAGTAAGAAATGCAATCAAGAAATTACTTGCAGTCGTCTGCGTGCGTGTGCGTTGTTGCTGTGAATTAACTGATGGAGAGTGTGAACATTATGCTGGTCACGTGCATGTCACGGCGAGCATCTTTTTAGCGACGCAGACGCATAATATTGAACCGTGAAAAAGTTCTATCGAGAATCTCAAGACCTGTAGAGTACACAAACTTCCCGAACACTTTGACTTTTGTGACTTGGATGTTGTACAAACACTGTTACAAAGCTTTTAACTCTTTTAGTTTTTATTGCATTATCAACTTTTCCATGCAGTCGTTTGTGATTAGATGTTATCCAACTGCGTTTGTTTTATATTGTTAAAAAGAAGCCCAGCTGTCTTTAGCATAGCCGGCCGTACTGATTGTCAGTTATCTTCAAAGTCATTTAAGGTCAATGATTTCCATTTTATCTTATGGCACTTCTTATTAATAATTAATAGTAACCTTAGCCGTATCTTTCACCGTTTCCAAGATATGGCCAGTTTTCCACTGAAAAACGCGCATTTTTACTACTTCTTTCCATTTAACCCTGAATTAAAAATATTTTCTTTGGACTAGATCGCTGAAAATTTACATTCGTAGGTTTGTGACATACATGGTGCGGCAAAAAAAGTAGACCCTAAAGTTTTCGTTTTTTTTCTCATCAATCATTTGGCATTTTAATCTGAAATTTTGCAGATTTCTTTCCTGATATGTTTTAAGGCTAACTACCAAACAAAAACAAAATTTGATTGTATTTAAAATGACGAAGTTCTACATAGATTTTTTAACATGACTGCCTATCGATTTTTCAGCATTAAAAATGTTCAAGCTACAACAGCAATTCAGTAACGTCGTTGAAACCACTCAGATAACTAATGATCAGATGCCAAAATTTTATTGTCACTGTAAATGTTTGAAGTGTCCACCGCCAGCTCCAAGCTCCAACACAAGTCTTCAGTTGCTTAATTCGAGAAGTCTTTCACATCCTTGTCGATCAGTCTTTGTGGCAGGTTGCCCAGATAATCTGAAGCTTTTCCTTGAGTTCGGCGATTGTTTTTGGCTTTGTTTTAAGCTTGCTTTAAATCTCCAACATTGCACCCCAAACATCTTAGTCCATTAGGTTTACATCCAGCGAATTTGGAGGCCACTGGTTTTTTTTGTGATGAAATCTAAACAGTTGACCCGCAGCCAGTTCTGTGCGTTGCGCGCTGTGTATGCTGGAAAATGAGCCTAATGGGCAGCCGGCAATTGATGATGATGATGATGAAGAAGGACGAATTAACTTTAGCGTGGCGTTAAGTCCTAAGACTACAAGAACACGTAACAATAAGCCGAAAGTTAAACAGTGAAGTCACGTAAAAGTAGTCAGTGCAATGAGACGTTGTTAGTCATGTTTTAAAAGAACGATAATTTAGTAATAATTTAAAAACAAGATAAAATACTGTTTATTTAAGCGTTACTGTGACGTCATCGGTGGTAACATGGTAAGCGGTTTTTAAAAATCAAATAGCATTTTTAGCTTGAACGTTTTTAATGCTAAAAAATCGGTAAACGGTCATGTTAAAAAGTCCATAACTTCGGTGGTTTTCCATAACTTCGTCGTTTTTAACAGAATCACATGTTTCTTGGCAATTAAGTGTAAAAAGTTTTTAGTAAATAAAGCTGTAAAATTTTAAATTAAAATTTTAAATGGTTGCTGAGAAAACAGCGAACAACTTTGTGGGGCTACTTTTTTGCCGCACCCTGTAGGGCTAGATGTTTGTGTGAAAAGTTTTTCCCCTACGACCTACCGTCAGGGTACACCCGTTACAGACAGACGAACAGACATACGACGAACGTCAACCATGCCATAAGCTTGACCGTTGCTTAAGTATAGTCGGCTAAAAATTTGAAGTGACGTTTCTTTAGACACACGCGTGAGTAATTTGTCACACGTTATCAACTTCTCGAACATTGTATAGTCCATTTAGGTGTACACGTGTACACGTTCTTACATTGTTAAAGTCGCATTAAAAAGAAACATAATGAAGAAGAACTGACCAAACTGTTAAAGTAGGCTAATTATCTGCGTGTTGACTAAGCAGTCGTTATGTGATTAGTATTATGTTGAATCACAGTCTGAAATTCCATATGTGACAGCTTTAAACAAAATTATGCACTTTAGAGTTCAGACGCTGGTTCGAGTACACACATATTTCACGGTCGTCGACGGTCGGTCGTGTGGCCTACACTGGTTTGATCACGCGTGAGTGCACCCGCGTGAAATTATCAACCCGTTATACCACTGCAGACGTAGTGCTAGAGATGGGCAGTATACGAACGCGCACGTGGAATAAGTATTTAGCGATTTGTCTGTATACATGGTGAGCCAAAAAATGGCACTATTTATTGTACGCCTCATAACTTCACCAAATATTAACCGATTTTCAAAGTGCTTTCACTGTCCGAATCACGAGACAATTTGTAATGAAACTGTCACTATAGATCCCAACACACCTCAAGTGTGTCGCTACACTATCTCGTGAAATGTCAGATGACGCACTCAAGCCGGCGACGCCACTGACCAGTTGCGTGATCAACGTTGATCGAGCCTGGCATGTGGTCCCCAAACAACCCAGACTTAAATCCAGTCGATTACGTTGTTCAGGATGCCCTCCAACAGATGGTCTATCAATGTTGATGATTCACGACAGTCAACCAGCTAAAGAAAGCCATTGTCGATGAGTGGGGCAACGTACCGCAGCGTTTGGTTGATCGCGCCATTGGTCAGTGGCGTCGCCGGCTTCGATGCGTCGTCCAGCAGCAAAGCGGACACATTGAAAATTTGATGTGAAAACTGTAAAGATGTGATTTTTAGACAATAACTGAGACAACAAGCACGTTGTTTCTGTTGTTAATTTTGATAAAATGTGTTGTTACAAAAGTCGTCTTGTTTTAATTGTTATTATTAAGACACTGACATTTTACAAGGTAGTGTAGTGACACACTTTGGGTGTTGTGGGATCTATAGTGACAATTTTATTGCAAATTGTCTCCTAATTCTGACAGTGAAAAAATTGTGAAATCGGTTAATATTTGGTCAAGTTATGAGGTGTACAAAAAATGGTGCCATTTTGGCCCACTCTGTAGTTCTGTGCACAATAATTGTTTTGCAATAATCTTCTACGAGACAACGTTCTACAACCAGAAATATTTTTCTGTAAGTACCCTTACCCCACAAGCAAAATAATTATTACATTATTTAACCTTGTAAATTATTAATTATTTCGGAAGTTTGTATCGCGTAGTAAGTTGCACAGGTTTAGATCGAAGTGAAAAATGCTTAAGCATAGGCGTAGCCTATTTAGGCGGCATGCGCCTGCATCTTTTGAAACTGAAACTGAAAAAAAAGTTTATGATAGGAAAAAGGGAGTAAACCTGCTTAAGCCCAAATTCCATTCCGGACATTCATGATTTGTCACAAAGTCGGCGTAATAGAATTTGGGCTTTAAGCGTAAGGTAAAAATGGAGGCTTACATGTATCGAAAGTGTTCACTCCGCCCATACTTTTTCGCATTCCAAAATGCGTCACTGATGCTCACATTTGCTTGCTTGGGTCATCATTAAGTTAAAATTTATTAAACTCATTAATCATTGCTCAGTCCCATCCTAGCACTGACAGTTCTCGGTTTAGTCGGTCCCCACTTTCAAAAAAATTCTCTGTGCCTTTATTGTTATTTAGTTCTATGGTCCTCTGCGTCCGTTGGCACACTTTGACTGATACTGCCACTTTTTCATGCTGTAACTCTCAGTATTGTGGAAACAAATGAATGAATGAATATTCATTCGATCGCAGTGCAGGTGAGGCACGGCGCGGGGCGTGGACAGAATGGTGTTAATTCGATAAATCTTCATCCAAGTCGTCGACGACGGTGAGTTAGCTGCGAGAACGTAAACCAGCAAGGACTGGCGCTCGCACGCACGCGGCTGACAGAGACAAAACGTCGAGCGGACGACGATTAACGTTGAACGCCGCCAAGACGCATAAGTCACTCGCTCAAGACTCACGAGCGAGCACACGCCGAATACGCTCGTATTTGCTGGGACCACACACCCAGCCACGACATCGTGTCACCATCGAGCATATAAGCTCACTCCATGCTGGTTATGGGAAAAGCTGCACCCGACCAAAAACTCGCATATGTCGCCGCGCAAGCGTTCGATGCATTTCATGACGAATTTTTGCAACAACTAGAATTAAATGAACCAGTTTTGCACATAGGCGTCTGGTTAAGAAAAACGGATGTAAAGAGACAAATAAACAAGAAAAAAAGAACAGATGAGAAGAAAGAGAAAGCGAGGGGGTAAAAAAGAAACAGAAAAAATGGAGCATGAAAAGGGGATATAAAAAGTAGTCGCCTACACAGTTTAAATGTTGACGCATGGCCCTATGGAGTATGGGTACTGTACGTCCAGGGCAACATTCACCATGTAGTGGTTAAGGTCTTCGATCACAGTGAAGAGTAGCGTATGATATTCGATTACAGATGCAAATCAGTTGTCACGCATCTTCCGACACTCCGGCTATGTCTCTTGATATTCATGAAACTTGGAGTATGCTGACGTTGCTGTTCATTTGCTCAGCTGCGTCTTTCCTTCCATCAATCATCCGTTCATCCGATCGTCTGTCGACAACGTGATCCGTCAGCTATAGATTGTCTTCAGCATCCGCAGCCAGAATACGCAGTCCACGAAACGTCACCAGCAGTACTGGATAGTCACAACTTGGACACCGAATCACCCATGCATCAAGCTTTTTTATTCAATATCATTCTAATTGATTACACCAGCATTTATATTGACGTCAGTATTGCAAATTTCAACAAAAATTTACGTTTGTGCATTTAATTTTTTTTAATTTTTTGTGCGATTTACTATTTAATGAAGAAGTTTACAAGTATATTTTGTGGGCCATAGATAATAAGAAAACTGTTGTCAGGAAATTTAATACTTTATTTCGGAAAAGTTGCTGTTATGTGTTGTTCGAGATAGTTATAGTTTGTGATCAAAGTGATCATTCTTACATTTCTAGCCATTCGAAGGCGCTGGCAGTTCACAGATCAATAAATTGAGCTATGGTTACCTTTCTAATAAAAATAGCAATCATAAGATTTCTACATGTACGGCGTCGTTATGTCGTGACCTCATGCATATGCGCTTGTATAGAAGATTGTCAGTTTTAGTTGCATGCTAGTGACAACAAAAATGTCATCGGTGAAATAGCGATGTAGCCTACTTTTTACTCACAGCAGGCGTATTTTCGTGTGACAGTGTAGACTTCCTATGAACACCATGTCTATTCCATTAGCTGGTGCCGGCCATTCATCACATCGCCATGTCTCTGTAGGCCTAGGCTATAGGTAACACGACAGCAGACGTAATGAAGTCGACTTGTGTAATTACCCGGCAGCAATGTGATTAGTCAGGCTTAGTCTGTCTGTCCGGCGCGTGGATTTGATTGACCATAGAGCCTGTGCTGGAGTGATGAGGAGTAAATGTGTCGCCGGTCGTCGTAAGTCTCACGCCTGTTGTCTCGTCCGTCGCCGTCCATCGTCACGTCATAATAACGATGACAGTCGGTCAGTGGAAGTGTCGGACAGATCATGAATCATTAAATCATGCACACACACAGCGGCGATATATACCACTGCACAGAGGCTTCGACTGCACGCATTGCTAATGCAGCTGTGGCTACCGGCGTTGGTGATCAGAAGTCATCTCTGACGTGTTCCTGGGCCCGTCGACCACCAAAGACCTAGTCCAACAGAACCTCAGCCGCATCATTGTTTTTTTACATTTCTGCTTAAAAACTGCATTACATAACATATAGGCCTACCTACCTTCGCTGATCATTATTCTCATTAACGTACATTTAAAACCACTTGTCTGTGTTTGTTGTATTTATTTCAATTCGTGTTTTTCTTAACGCATCACTTACGTCTAGGAGTGTTCATCTGATTAATTCGTCTGTGATGTGTGGGCAGCTGTAAGCGCCGTTTATCTTTCTGTCCTTTGGAACACTTTGTTCAGTATTTCGTGCACACTGCATCTTCATGGGCAGTGCCATAATGAAGGGGGGGAAGAAGCCCTCTGCCCTCTGTGCCCTTGCCCTTGCAGGCACGTCAAAAAGGGAGGGTAGGAGGTAAGTTACCCCGGGCCTCGCGACGTTTGGGGGCCTCGCAGTCGCTCAACAAATATAACGTACACCAGAGGGCACCATTTATAAAACTCAAGAATATTTTCCCCAGAGGGGCCCCGCGAGAATGTTTCCCCGGGCTCCGCTGTGGATCTCGATGGGTCTGTGCTCTCTCCACGGTTTCTCGAGGAAAAATTTTGATGGTGATAAAATGCCTTTTGCCCTTTTCACATGCCAAGTTGTGACTTATTAAACGTCATTTTTGCAAGACAACACGGATGTCTGTGATTTTTCGCATTTTCAAATATTAGAAAGCGGGTACATGACACTATTCCGACAGACGCTATTCCGACATGTTATTTCGACTGAAATTTACTTCGACAGACTCTGCGGGACACGGCGGCTGTCGGAGTACGACAGCCGAGCGACTGACGACCTCAGCCGTTGCTTCACAGATCGCCAGTCGGCCAACTAGCTTCTCAAGCCTAACGAGTAAATCGTCACAGGTTCAGTCGGTAAGTTTTGTAGTTACGTCCACCGACGTCGAACTTATTATTGTAGCCTTCTCTAACGTGGTGTGCATCATTGTCACATAAATGTTTGAAAACGCTAACTCTAACCCGAACCCTAACCCTAAACCCTAGCTCTTACGTTAACCTTAACCTCAACAGTAAGCGAAATCTGTGATTTTAATATTAAGTGCAATATCGTACTTCATTCAGTGGCGTAACTACTGATCCCGGATGCAGACCCCGCAATGCGGGGCGGGTCTAGGGGCCCCAAAATTATAGTGTTTATTTTATCGAACAGCAAAAACACGAAATTTGACGTCATCAGATGCGGTTACTGGGGCAACAGAATGATTTGAAATACGTTTTTGGCTGGGGTTTCGCTCCGTACCCTCTACATTTTTTTTTGATCTATACAACAACTGGCTCCCCACACAAAAAATATTGCCTCCCTGTATCCTCCTGGCCCTTGCCCTCTCGTTGCTCTCTTCTTAGCTTCAGATTCCTAGCGCCGCCCATGTGCACCTTGCAAATGTCTGTGTTCTGAGAAATAAATGATAACGACGATTATTATTAGTAGTAGTAGTAGTATTAACCTATAACCAATCATTTACATAGCGATTTAGTCTTTTGAAATGGTTTGACAGGCGTAGACACACACTATTGACTTTCTTGTACATGCGATTAGCAATTTGTTCTGTTCCGGGAGTCAGTAGCACATTGCACAGAACACATAAGCCTCAATATGTGTGAATTAAAATCTTTCAACAACACTGTTCGCCAGTGAATTGCACAATACAAGAGCATGGCTGCATGTAGTAGGCCTATGGGATTTGGCTATATACAAAGACTGATCCACGGATAACTCGAGGATTAATTCTGTGGCAGTTCGTATACATGCGCGTTACAGTGGCTAAGTGATTGATTGTGTCACGGCGTCGTCGTACACCTATATATTGCCACGGGCCATCGCTACATAACTTGCAACAATGTGAACAACGACGACACCTCCGCATTATAGGCTACTAGTATTCTACACACGTCCGGATAATGAATGACACATTTGATACTAATGTCGTGTTACATTGCTTTTCTTTCAGAACGAATTGCAATTATTTGATAGTTCGAAGAATATTGTATGTATATATTGTATGTATACTTGTAATTGACATGACTTGAATTGTTTCTGTTATAATGTATGCCTATATGCTGGATAACAGCATGAATTAAAAAATATAATGCTATAAGCAAAAAGTTTAAAAATGTGCATTACAATTACGTCAAATTGCTAATTACAGTGCACAAGTATGCACAAAAATGCATAAATTGAAAATGTGTACGCAAAAAAAGTGACCGAGGGCCAATGAAACTGATTCTTTTCAATGAATATAACATGCTGGTCGCATCGTTTTAACCAAATATGTAGTAGCCTAGGCTATATTAATTTTGTTTTAACCAGAAGCTTGGCTGCACGGTTGATGGCGTGCAGACGTCGATCGTGCTTGTCTAGTTCAGCGACCGGGCGTGCCTGGCCTCGGGCACTCTGCAGTCTGTAACTGCTTCATAAATCTTCGTTCATTCATAAAACTGCACGCACCATGCATCGGTGATGCAACGCGGCGTTTTACGTCACGCGTAAAAAACAACAATTACGGCCCAACTCGCAGCAGTAGCGGCGTTGACTCTGGGCCTAGTTGTAGCTGCCGGTGACGGTCTTGGACGACTGACAAAACGCCTTAAGTACATAACTAAAATAAGTAAGTAAGCGAGCAAACTGCGCCAATTTAATAGTCACATTCTCGGTCACAACTCATAATGCGCCGCAATCTCAACATCAGAACGGAAATGTTTTAGCGACCGCTTAAACTGTTCAAAGTCAATGTTTGTTTGTCTCAAGTGAACCGGAATTAAAGATGTTCCACAGCTTTGAGCCTGGGGCTGCAAAACATGTTACTATACTTGAAAATAGTGCAATATTTGATGCAGTTATGACAAAAACTTATGGGATTGTGAGGTTACTTTTGTTCGACCAGTCTGAAATCGTCAGTTCTCTGTCTTTGGTTTATACTAGCGATGGACACGGGTCACTTTTTTGGACCCGGATCCGACTCGACCCACAAGCGTCCGACCCGTGACCCGACCCGACTTCATGCAAATGCAATGCGTTACATTACCAACTACATTTCTACAATAAAAACAGCGCTGTGTGAAGTACTTAATATGAGTACTTAAGGAAAAGTAAGTAAGTAAGTAAGTAAGTAAATGATTTATAAAGCGCCAAAGTCTCAGAAAGAATCAGGGCGCATAAAAGTAACAGTTTTTGCCACTTTCTAAAGTAAAAGTAACTAGAATTCCAACCGTCGTTAGGATAGCCGACCGTATTGGTTGTCAGTGACCTTAAAAGTGATCCAAGGTCGATGATTTTTATATAATTTAAAAGCCAATATGCCACTTCCTATTAGTGAACAATAGCAACCTAGGCCGTATCTCGCACTGTTCAGCCACAATAGCGCGTAACGGCCTTCAAAGTCACCCAAGGTCATTTTATGTGGCAGGGCGTATGGCACTTCCTATTAGTGATTAGTGATACAGTAACCATGACTGTATCTCACACCGTTTTCGAGATAGGCCTATGGCCAATTATTCTTTGAAAAACACACATTTTTCTACCTCATTCCGTCCATTCAACCCCGAATGTAAAAATGTTTTTGCTCTACGTCGCTGAAATTATGCACGCCTAAGTTTAACACACATGGCTAATTGTTCGTTTAAAAAGTTTTTCCTTACGACTTAAAATAAAGATCAGCCTAATACAATACACCCGTTACAGGCGGACAGACAGACGGACTACAACCATGCCAATAGCTCGACCGTTACTTAGGTACGGTCGACTAAAGAGTTAGAGTACAAAATAAATACGCAGTTGTTCAATAAGTACAGGTATAATTTTTACCCCCGGTATTATTAGGCCTATTATTGTACGATTTAGTTTAAGGTGTCGTAGGCCCTGAAGTTACAACGACTGCAACAACACCTAACAAAGTGAACGAAATGGAGAGCTAACCAGAATGTTTGCGTATAAACCGAGAAGACATGAAACTGTAAAAAACTTTAGTTTTGTGGCGTCGTCTGAAAATTTTGAGCGATGGTGCCGATACGACAGATGATAGCAAATTAAAGTAGCTAAAACATAACCACGCCAAAAGTTACGTTTTATCAGATGTTCAATATTTGATTCTTAACGTCATTGTGGCAACATTGTCTGTTAAGTGGTTAAATTAACTTTGCATAACGTTTAACATAAGATAGAGTCATAATTCAAACATATTCCACAATACAGAGGCTTCAGCGGTTTGTTCTTCTCGAGTATGACCAAGTGTTCAAATAGTTCGTTTAGTTCGTTTCCTGCTGCTTTGGTCTGGCGTCTACCAGTCGTCTATTCACACTTCAAACGCGTGGTAGGCCTACGAATTACTAGCCTATACAATCGTCTGTCTGGCACAGATATAGTGCAATAAATACTCGTTACGCGGTCTCCTGCTGGGTGTTTTCCGGGTTCCCTGAAATTGGTGTCATGCAGTCGGCTGGCCTGTTGTTAACGTTCCAAACTGCGACTGCGACTGATCTCATGCAGTGAAAATCTTCGGTGACTCGGCACAACTAATTGTCGTCGCACAGTTTCCTGCTGCCCGCTGTCACGTCGTAAAACTACTCATAAAATTACTTGTAACCACAGCTGGTTACCGGTATCTGATCTTGAACTACACACTGGTCGGTGGTGTTCTGGCCGACAACAGTAAGGATAAAAACGATGAAAAATAAAGCACAAAAATATGCGGTAAAAAGTAGGTC
>Ga0209367_1008782_pt1 | contig 13789 bp, 12 predicted proteins | sample WorMetLIZISLAND2_FD_187412 | JGI IMG/M metagenome (GOLD analysis project Ga0209367, IMG submission 187412) | Marine gutless worms symbiont microbial communities from Max Planck institute for Marine Microbiology, Germany - Olavius geniculatus... ... | reverse complement strand
TATAACGCCAACGTTTGAAGTTGAACAAACTGTTGATTAGCAACATCATAGTCAGAAGTTACAGCAGATGTTCAAAGTGCTGTCCCTTTACTCGAACACAGGCCCGGAGACGTCTTCTCCATTCGTTGATTGCGTCATCGACAACGGTCTGCTGTAGGCCAGACCAAACCTCCACCAAGCGCTGCTTCAGTTCATCCTAAGCTGGTACCCCGGTTTATGAAATATCGTAAGCCCGTAACACAGTACGATATTGAGTACCTTTTGACGATTTTCTCAGCTAATCATCATTATTATTAGGCACAGTTTGTTGGAGTTATTTCAAAACGTAATAGGGGTCCGGTTTTTTTTTGAGACACAGTGTATGTTGTCAAGACATTGTATTTAATTATACCATCATTTTAAGCCTGTCGAACATGGAAGACAAATGATATCTGCAATTTTCTGCATGTTAGTAATCAAAATAATGATTAAAAAGTGTTGTATTTAAGTATCACAATTATCGCTTTGAAGCCAGGGCAAGTAATTGTTTGGGGTGACCATATCTGAAGTGACTTGTAATCGATTGAAATGTAAAACTCTACTTATGTACTTGCTCATGTGGATAGTCAAGCTATGTGGCAAACCTGCTGTGCATTACGTTAATTAGTACTAGCGATTCTTAACTTGTAATCAGTGTACTGTACTGCATATACATGTAACATCTCAGAACTATTTTGTTAACACGATTTTCATTTAGTTATTTAACTCACTTACTTGGTGTAGGTTCTGTTAGAAGCATGCATTGGAAAGAATTTTTCACATCGTTTGTTTTATTGTGCCAAAGTATTTCTAAATGTCTCTCGAGATAATCCACCAGAACCACCAGTGTTGTTTTCTGTTTTAAAAGTCATGCAGTAAGTAATACTTGTGATGATAATTGAATGTGTACATGGTGTAACCGGCATTCCATCATTTTCTCGTTTTTATGTCCACTGTATTGAGCTTTTAAAGTAATATATTAATGGTGCATTATCACTGGTATCTTGTGTGTGAAATATTTGTCACTATCGTAAATTTGTATTTTGGGAACACGTGTTATTGTATTGTAAAATAATCTCGTGGTTGTGTTCTTATAAAGATTTTTGTTACACTTGTTGTGGGTCCGTTGACTGCTTTTGTTGTACAAGTGTATTTGCTGGTAGTGTGGCATGCACACTGTACTTGTTCATTTTCTTGTACTCAGATTGGCTGCGAGACAAATATCTGTGGGACATTAAACATGTTAAGCCAAACATATTGTTCCATTTTCTTCACTGTATTATAATTTAGACTTGCAACATAGTAGTAGCAAAATACTGTACATTACAAAACGATTTTGTATATTGTTTTAAAAGCGATGGAATGCTGTACAAATGTCTTAACTACGTAACAATAGTAGGCCTAAGTACTTAACCTGTCTGCAGAAAACTACTAACTGAGCGCAGAGTCTGGCATTATAGCCTACAAGTACAGCCCATTACACACATTGTCTACAATATCAACTTGAACGTGCTAAAACTATGCCATGTACGATAGTTGATGCTGGTGATTGCAATCTCGTGATACCGGCCGTTTCAACCAATCCCGAGATTGACCGGCATCACGACGTCGGGTTCTCAGGATTACAAATTAAATTACATTAGCTAAAATAGTACTTTTTCGAATTTTAGATGACGAAGTAGGCCTAACATTTTTAGAGGTCTCGTGAAATTATTTATGCAGGCAAGAGTGTAATGTTAGCTGTATTTTGACAGTTACAGTCACTTGCAACACCTACCGGTGGGAGCCTACTGCATGCTATGCATGATGCAAGTCTAGTAGGTCTATTGTAGCAACACTAAATAACGATCAATCTGCAAGCCTAATCCTGAAAATCCTCCGGTGTTTCAAATTCCTTAATCTTGGATCAGTGGCGTAATTAGTCTACTGATCCTGCAGACCCTGTTATGCCGGGGGGAGTGCCCGCAGGTCTAGGGGCCCAAAATTTATGTGTATTTTTTGCAGAACAAAAAAATGATGTCACCAGATGCGGTTTCTGGGGCACCATAATGTTCTAAAATATGTTTTCTACCGGGGCTCTGCCCCGGACCCCGCTGGGAGAGCTCAGCGCTCTTCAGAACTCATAGCTGCATTGAGGGAGCCTGCTTGTAAGGGAAGGGAGCGTAGGGGAAAAAGAAAGTGACAGAAGAAAAAGGCAAGAGGGAAGGAAGCGTGAAGGGAGGGGAGAAGGATGGAAAATTATTTTCTTGCAGGGAGCTCAAATTTGAAGTTATGCCACTGTCTTGGATCCCGCGACTGAGAAATCAATCCCGAGATTGCAGTCACTAGTTGATGCATAAACGTGTTAAGAATGCAGAGTAACGATGTCGGAACAATGCGTGCGTGCGTCTCAACACCGATGCTGCTTATTCTACAGGGTGGCGCAAAACAAGTAAAACTTTACAAATTTTTTTTCAAATTTTTATACTATGCACATCAGACTTGCACATGCGGGTGTAACGTAACGACAGCACTTAATGAGGAACAGAACTAGTCAAAATGTTCAAAATGACCGCACACTGCTGGAATGATTGAAACCATAACTGAGGAAAAAATCTGCATAGTGCCCAATTCACACCTACGACGCCGACACGACTCAACGGTTGCGTTGAGTCGCGTCGGTGTCGTAGGTGTGAATTGGCCATAAAGCATGAACGCTGCGGTTTTGTGCGCCAGCCTGTACGTCGTCGCTACGAGTGAGCGTGGGGTGGGTCCTAGTACTCCCACATGACCGTTTTGTTCCGGTCGAACTCTGTGCTCGTAGCACTCATAATGCCGTTCTGCTCGCCGCGGATGTAGCAGCCGTTGGGCGCCTTGATCGCCATCTTGGAGTGGGCGCGGAACTCGAAGATGAACGGTTGTGGCGCGGTCTGGTTCGCGTTGATGCTGCCGTCACTTTCCACGCTCCAGTACTTGCCGTTGTGACCTGCACGACAAATAACCAACAGCTGCCATTAGATACCCGCATCGTGCATCCTAACACCAGTATAGGGTAGGGCCTAAATGCTGTCGTATAAGTATAGTGGAAGGTTTTCAGCCGCTCAGGCGAATTTAAGACGTAAATTACATACACTTACAGTTGTAAGTAATAACAGTCGTGCAAAACATCGCATTTCTCAAACGTGTTCATGGATTATTTTATCGAGGCCCCTCTAGCTATAATTACTTGCCTGTGCGTTTTTGCAAGACAAGCATGTTCCGAAATCAAATCGGCGGCTGACGCAACTAAGGGAGCGTACAGCGCTCTCTCCACCGCGCTCCGAGCTAAATTTAGAGAAAGACCGCTGAAAAAAGACAGGCGAGAAAAAGAGAAAAGAAAAGGGGAGGGAGAAAAGCAGAGGATGGACGGAACTTGGTCTAAAGGCTCAGTGGGTAGATGTCCCTGGCATACATGTCATAATAATAATCATAATAATCTGACTTGTAAAGCGCCAGTATGTGCTAAAAAGACTTCAGTTGATCAATTTTATTTTAAATTGCAGCAGCACTGGGGTGCTGTATTAAAGCTGGTCACAACAGTGACTGGGCCAATACGAATACATAACAGATAAAAAAATAAAATTTAAATTAGACTAAAAACGGATTACTGAGAGCGAGTGGGATAAACGAATACGTTTTTGCAGAGTACGCTGGTAGTTCATTGAATTCGTTCGTGGCAACCAACGTTCTGCAAAGACGGCGATGATCAGCCACATTGGGGACGTCTATAAATGGCGTCACGCTTCAAGGGGGGAGGGGGTTCACATTATTGTGACGACGTGTGACGTAGGGGAATGGGGGGAGGTTACAGGTAGTGTAACGTCACACATGTCACATCTGTGGAAAGGCACAATTCAAGTGACAATAGACAGACAAATTCACGTCGCCAACTCGCCGTATGTGACAGGATGAGTAGGCCAAGAAAAATTTCAAAACGCTATGCTTAATTTCACACGATTTCCTGTATTAAGTAGGCAGTAGACAATTTTGATAACAGATATAGTTGTTATATATCGTCGCTGAAAATAATCTCTGAAAACTACGCTAAGACTGCCGGGGGGGTAGACGTTTTGTGACGTCATATTTGATGGGGTCAAGACAAGTGTGACAAAATGTGACGAAGGGGGAGGGGGTTAATTTTTCCTCAAAATTGCGTGACGTCATATAGCCCTATGGATGACCCCATTTATGGTCACGATCACTCCACCAAAATTACCAAACTTGGACAAGATATGCCATCGCCACAACGAACATCACACCCAGAAGAAAAAAAACATGCTCATTCTCTCTGTGTGTAAATTAAGCGGTGAGGCGAACGAACCTTTGAGATAGTATGCGGGGCTGTTGCTCTGTTCTACATAGATGACGTCGTAGAAGGCCTTGTTGCACTCGTATCGCGAGTTGCTGGCGGTGCGGAAGCCGACGAAGCCGTAGTCGCAGCGCAGCACGAGCAGAGGTCGGTTGATAATGGTCATAATGAACCGTTCACGGTCTCCCAGCGAGTCACTCACAGCGTACAGACTGCCGTTCATACGAGCCGTCAAGTAGCGACCGTTCGTCGCTCGGATCCCGATAGAGCCGTCGTCCTGCCACTCTAGTGTGAACAGTCCCGTCGGCGACCTGTGTCATGCAACACGACAAAGTGCGCAACGGCGTCAAAGACGTATTAGGCGACAAAGAACGGGAATGGGGTCAAGGTAAAGGACTTGCCTCTTCCCAGCCGACTATAGAGGACTTGGAGGTGTCGTTCTTAAGCTTCCCCAGTTGGATGTCGGCCACGCAGAGCCCCAGCCGCAGACGATTTTTAATGCATTCTTGACCTTACAACATATTTTTGGCGCTAAAAATGAGACAGTTTTCAGAAATCCCAAGTCGCCATTCTTCCACTTGGGGACCCGGGACAGTCATTGGCTTTCTGGTCCAAAACTCTGAAGGGGCATGTCCTCCTGTCCCTGAGGGACTGAGTCCCTCGAATGTAGGCTATGTTTTATGGTTGATTCATCAGTTGCTAAATGACGAGTCGATCCGTGGCCGTCTATGTGTTGCATATTTCGCTATTTAAGTGTCGCTGTATATATGCACCGTGTTTCAATAAAAATGTGCCACTTTTGTTTTTTGAATAACTCCGTGAAACAGTGGCCGATTTTGTTAATTTTTGACAACCGACATTACGAAGAAACTTGACGTAAATGACTGGAATTTTGTCCATCTCACTTTAATATTGTTGCTACACTACCTTGTGGAATTGGCTGTTTACAGCAATGAACTCATACTGGGTAGCGCATGCATCAGCTCAGAATTGATTAACTGAATGGGGACAAACACGAGCAGCAGTTATTATCTCTCAGAATGTTTTTCGTGTTACATGACGTCATTTTTATTACTGCGTGTGCTTAAAATGTTCGCTCCAGCACGAACGCAAGCGGTGAACGTTGACGCGGCTCGCCAACAGCACTTTCAATAACGCGCTACCCAGAGCGGCTCAATCGCTGATGATTCGTCATTTCAGTTCGTCGACGTACGATTTTAAAATAAAACGATTAGTGTTAAATATGTAACAGGTTTCAATGATTTTGTGGTCTCAGTGATTTTTAAGCCGACGCGTGCGCTACTTAGTAGGCTTATGAATTCATCGTTGTATACGGCCAAACTACGACTTCTGCATTTCACAAGGTAGTGTAGCTAAACAGTATTAAAGTAAGGTGGGTTAAAATACGCTTGTTCACGTCAAGTTTTTTGATGCTGTCTGACAAAAATTATCAAAATGGGCCAATGCTGCACAAAGTTATTCATAAAATAAACATGGCATGTTCTTTTATTGAGACGCGGTGTATTCAGCTATTCATCTTTCGAGCCGCAAGTGTGTTTAATAAACTAAGTTTAGTTCAGTTCAAAATAGGCTACAAGCACAACGGTGTAGTGGTAAATCTTATAACAGGGTAGTCTACCACTTATTGTAAAAAAACTGCGGATGTTAACTCCTAAATATGGTGTGGATTATACTCCTGCATGAGCTGTCATTAGGTCAACCTTCCTGGCAAGTAATTCACAGTTAACACATGATAACGCCTGTATTAGCAAATATTAAACTTTGGTAATAGCCACTGGGGCCTGGCGAGATTACGCGCAGCGCCGCCAAGTTATTTATTATACGAGAATAAACAGGTAAAAATTGGCGGATGAACGTGTACGCATTACCGCCGGTAGGCTTATGAAATTATGATTAACGTTACTCGTGGACCGTCGGTCAAGAAACAGAGATGAGCTCCGGCCCCGAAGGTTTTCATGCCATACTGAATCAGGGGCGCACACATGATTTGCATATGATTGCCTAGATCTTTTTTTACCAGATATGTGGACTAGAACCGATGTAAGCTTCCCAACGGAGTGCATGGACAAAAAAAACTTGATGCACGTTAAACGTCACAGGACAGTGGTGTGGCAAAAATATTCCAATATTTTAAAACCAAACTCCGATATGTGTCGAAGCCAATGGAGAAGTATTGGAAGAAATTTTAATCCGGCAGTCTGACGGAGCCCGGATACCTTACCCCACTTTCGTGCGTTTATGCAAGCAATTACTTAACTTTTTACACAACGCACACAGTCACTGACCGTCCGTCGTCGGTGGCTTGGATGCCGCTGGCGTCGGCCAGCTTCCAGCAGACATTATCGGCGGTCCGCACTCGCCACTGGTCTTTCTTCGTATCGAACTCAATCTGGAACGTTTCTTTGTCCGTCAGCTCGTCGTCCTGGTTCGCCGTCACGTCGATTCCTGTATCCACAGCACGCTAATCAGTGAGTGACTGAGTGACAGCGCCAGTCTGTCGATCGACTTCCAACAAAAGACGATTATTACAATAAAAAAAACTAAAGGCCTGGATTGGGGGTCTTTTACGTCATCTGATCAGGAAACGGATTGGGCTTATTCTGTACAGCTGTGAGTTTTTGTCGAGTCTACGTGCTTATAGTGCCTACCATGGCCCCGGTGGGCACTATAGGCACGTAGACTTGTCAAAACCGGACGGATAGAAGCAGTTACAATTTACATTCAAGCAGAATGACGAGCGTGTGCCGATTTATGCACTGCGGGACAAATAATTATTAGAAACTGACACGCAATGTTCTATTCCACGTCATGCAGGCCACCGAATATACCAAAAGTAAACAGTACACTGACAGACACGTTTTGGTGGAATAGCACTCAGCAGCAAGTCGTGCCTCAAATCACCGAACACTGATTATTTTAATATGGCTGCTGGCTAGAAACCTTTATCAGGATAGTGGTAATTTCAGAAAGTCGCATACAGTCCCAGCCCCAAGATGCCAATAGTCATTACGTTAAAAGCTAATGTATCGAATTAGATTCACTCAAGACTAAAAACATATGTCAGTCCAGTGCCGACATATGCGGTCGTCCCCCTGACCTTTGCCCTTAAGTTGAAAATTGGTACACCAGCTACTCTGGCACTGGAAATCGTTCGCGCCAATTTCAAATTTCTACGTTATTTTGGTTTTCAAGTTAGAAGTTCATATGTGGCAAACGGACGAGGAGACGAACAGAATCTGACAAACAAGCGCAAGACCCGTAATGCGGTCAATTGGAACTGTCGTGGCACTACAACTTCAGAGAACGGTATTTCAGCGCCGATCAGGTGATGGCAACTGTACCTTGTTTGATTGAAGCCATCTTGCCGTTGTGTGCGGTGAAGACGACCTGTGGCTGACTGTCCTCGACCACAAATAACTCGTCTTTGCCGATGTTTCTGTTACGCGCCTGCACGACGGCATCCCGTCCGACTGCTGTAAGGTACTTGCCAGTCGCGTCCTTCAGAGCCATACCCGTCAGCTGACCTACCGACTTCATCTCTACCGTGAAAGCCGTGTCACCTGTCGGCTGGTCCACCAGCGTCCCGTCGCGGTGCAGGAAGCGGCCATCGCACGCCCGCACCTGGTAGCGTCCGTCGCGGAACTCGAGCTCCAGCAGAGCGTCACGGCCCCACGGGATCAGCTCGGTCGCATGGAGAGCTGAGTGGTCCGGCGCTAGGTGCACGTACTTCTGCCGGTTCGCGTTCCGCAGGTTTATCTTACAGCGAAACAAATACACCACTATAATGTCGTTTTGCTCCGCCAGACACAACGCTATGTACTACGTACTTGACAAATAACATTATGTAAGTAAGTAAGTAAGTAACCGCTTTGGTCTATATCGGATTTCTTATACAAATTGAATAAATTAGTATTAAACCTATTACAAAACGTATTAATTATTGACATTACACCACTATACGTAAAATATAAAAGCTTATAATCACCCCAGACTCAACGCAACTAAGAAAAAATAGTTCACTAGCTCATATCGGGTTGTTTCTCTTGTTGCCTGAGACACTGAATCGGAAAAATAGTGACGTTAGGCCTTGGTGTACTATGCTAGTATGAAAGGCTTTGTTGTCACTTTCTGATATGCCTCGACTTCAACTATGACTTTGACTTTGATAAACATCAGCCGTGACAATAATAACACTAAAACCAAAGTGAAACATTTTATGATTTTATCATTTATCTGCAGATGCAGGCACCGCACATAGGGCGCAGAGCAAACGTGACAATCTTGCTTAAACAATGAATTTTCTTCTTAAAACAACTTTTAGCCCACTGCAGCTAGTATAGGGCCTACCTGCGGATGAATGGCAAGGTGAACGAACCACCATTCAGACGGCCCGGGCTGTTTCTCATAGCACTGAATCATATCCTCCGTGCCGCCGAAGTAGTAGCCAGTGACGCGGTTACGGATAGCCCAGCGTCCCGAGCCGTCCGGGTGGTACTGGATCACGAACTTCTCCGCCTGACCATGTTCTTCACTCGAACACGTCGCGTTGCCCTGAATCCACAAATACGTTAAATTCAATCAGTTCGAACAGGCTCTCAAGACTTCTGCTCAGTCAGTCGTACCCAAACCCATTTATTTGACACTGTCACTGTACTCAAGTGGACCTAGAAATAACGTTCAAACCATGCTTCTGGGCCACGTTGAAGCATGCTATGATAATGACGATAATAATGATGATAGCACTAAAGTTTCTATCATATTGTCCAAGTGAGTCGACGTACATGCATAGATCCCATCCCAGATGTAATTTACCGTCACCAGTCACTCAGTCGACATAATGCTACGTTACCATTCAACTACTACTAAAAAGTGTATGTAGTTCATCACGAAATCTCATCCCAGAGCTACAGAGCGTCACCTGCGATATGAGATCACAGTGTTACCTGCCACCAGACACGGGTAAATTCACCCCGGTCAGGCAAACACGTATTCGGTTTACCTACCCCGAAGAGATAAAAAACTAAGTTGGCCTAAGTGATTGGTTAGTGGTTACATACCGAAATGATTTTTCTGTCGCAGACAGTAGTCAACACAAGTAGCCTTTTAACCGGGCTCGGCGTACGTTGATCGGACACAACGTGTTAACTATACTAGACCACGCCACCATCTACTATAGCTACTATAGTACTACTACGATAGTTCGTTCGACGTAGACCTAAGTTTGTCAGAAACTCAGGAGAAGACGCAGTGGTGGACCTTTGCGTCGCCGGCCAGGTAACGGTTGATGTGACTGCGCAGATAGACGGTGTCATCCTCGCCTGGCTCTTGTTCAATCGTCCACATCTGCTTCTTGCGGAACGTCGTGCTCGCCGCGTTGATCTTGCAGCCGAACGTCTCCGCCGTCAGATACTTGCCCGCATGGTTCACCAGCCCTACCTACACGAACGACACAATACGTCATTTCATCAACTTACATTTACATCGTCCTCGCAAGTGTTTGCAGTGTTTTAGCCGCCGATGCAATCTCACTCCAGTCAAGCGTAACGATTGAAACATGTCTCGTGTCTGTATATCGCACGTAAATTGCACGTAGAGAACATCAATCGTCGATCACTGTCACGATATAAGCACGTTTCGTCGCAATCTATAGAGAGTATTATGGCTCGTTACACTCGCACTACACTCTAGACTGTATGATGAAAAATGCAGGTCTACAATATCCGCCCAGTTCACCGTCACTAAAATGCCACTGACACTGACAGAAATTGCTAAGCACGCACATTGGTTAAATGATAAAATATAAAAAGTTTTAAATAAAAATGCAACAACGTAGAAATCAAAGAAAATCAAACCTTCCACTGTTGGCCGGCGGTTGCTGCCGGGCCTGCGCGGCCGCCGCCACCGAACTTGGTTCCGTTCATCTGGATCGATCAGAGATTCAGTGCAAGGACTATACAGCGACTGCTGGTCGTCAGCGAGACAACTTGCACATACACGGTGAGTATTATATGCACAGGGACAGACGCTCCCCGTTGCCAGCACTTCCGTATTCCTTGTGCTCAGCCAGCAAGACGGGCGACACGTGAGTTACAACCAAGCGAGTCCAGACTTTATGCTTCTCGAGGACGCCGTGATAGCAGCACGACAGCACCACAGCGAGCAGCAGTAATTTACACAGACACAGCGAGCGAGTGTCGTAGTGTCACACAAGCCGTGTGCCAGGCGACCGCAGATTGTCCGTCTGTCGTTGCCTGGGCGTAGGCCTATGCCAATCACTATTCACAGAGCCCTCGTACTTACCTACCGGCGTACGTCGTACCGCCACAAGCCTGTGACACATCATCGTCATCAATTATTTCTCAGAATACAAGCAGTTTCAATGTGAATACAATGCACGAAAAACTAAACAAAGTGTTTCAATTCCGAAGAACAGAAAAACCAACGGCGCTTACAACTGCTGGTACACACGAAATAAAAATAGCCGTATATTTATTCATTGCCTTAAGCCGTATAATACTCGTACAAGTTATTACTTCTGCAAGTTGCTATCTTGCATTCTAATATTAAATAATAACAACTTTTGCAGTTGTAACAACTATGTAACTGTGCACAGTTTAGAAAGAACCTATCGAGGGTCATAAATATGTTTCAAGAAAATTTCTGAAATAAACACTACTCAAATCGTTAACTAAAAATAATAGCAAATTGCATTATGTCCGTCAAGCCAAGCTTAAATGCATTATTGACGGGCTGTAAGACTGTAGTGAGTGCGACAAGAGGATAAGCAGAATTTGACAGCAGAATTTGACAACAGCTTTGAAAAAAACGCAGGGGTTCGCACGTACTGCAATAAAACAAAATAAGTTGTTTTACAGTTGTTTTAGCTCGTTTTTTATTCTATCGCACATGTGTCAGCGCCCTGAACGGCGACTGACGTCTTAGCATTTGCATGAGAAATTTGCATGCGAAAAGCACAGACTGTGGCGCCGCCGCGAGGGTGTAGTCGGATTGAAGTTAGTCGTGCGTGACGATCGTAGGGTTGAACTTTGAGTCACAGCGTCGACGTACAACCGTTAGATGCTGCCGTCGGCAACGAGCGTCCACAGCCGCCCGGGTACAGACAAAACATCCGCATGACAAACTCCCGCCGCCACAAAACCCTCTGGTAACAAAACTTCCGATCCGACGAAGACCACCACGCCACCATCTATCTCTTTCTATTGTCTTGTGGTGTTGCAGGCAGGGGCGTCATTTGGGGGGTAGAGGAGTCTACAAACTACCAAGGATTTATAATTTTAACTTTTTGCCTGTAAATTGTACCTTTGAAACAATGTTATTGTTGCAAGAACAATACGTTACGTAGACTGAGACCCTGCAAAAATGAGTGAGACCTCATAATAATTTACTGAAATGACGCCACTGGTTGCTGTGGTTTTTATACTAGGGGGTTCGTCGTGGGGGTTGTCAAACCTGTGGACAGCCAATCGCAGCAGGCCAAACACCACTCACTTAAGTCATTATGTGCAGGTACTTTGCCTATAGCCCAGCGTTGAGTCAGTCAGTATTCACACGTCGTGATTTTGTGAACAAACAAAACGATGACAAATATATCGACGCCAATTTTTTTCACACCTCATCAGTGACTAACTGCAATCACAGTACCTCATTGTTCCCTTTAGCTCTAAGTTACAATCTTTTCACATTATATGCCATAAGACATAGTTAAATTGTTCAACAAAATTTAATTTTACGAATCAAACTAAATTCACGGAATAAAAGTTTAAAACTCAGATAACTTTAGTGTGTACAGGCGCCAATAATAGAATTTATGGGGGAAAATTATATCTCAATAATTGTAGCAGATTTTCCCGCCAAGTGTGAAATATTTACAGCGAAAGATTCAAGCCGCACAACCCGTGAGTTTTGTTACAGTATTTTCCAGCATTTTGTTTAGGCACAGGATATTTATCCGGCAGCCGGGCAATCGGATAAATATTTGGTCCTAGCTACCCGGGTCGGTTATTTATCCGGCCGCCGACTTGGACGGCCATAGCCGGCACGTACGAGCACTCAACGGTGCTCGGAAATACTTGCTTAAGCCGTGTCTCTACGACGGTACGACGAGCACCCGCCGCCGACACGACTGCAGCCGGGCCACAAACGACCTCAATCCTAGCATGCAAGTATCACGGGTCGTCAAAATTTTATTTATCACCAACATCATACACTTAGTTTTGGTGTGCATTAATGTCGCATAGATCTCTGAAATACGCTAACCCTAATCCTAACCTTAACCCTAACTCTAACCCTAAACCCTACACCATAGGCCTAATATTAACGCTAATTCTGGTCACTGCGCGCAATGCAATTACGCCGAGCGACATTGGTGCAGCCGCCTAGCGAGTGCGATTGAGTTGTTCGTTTTCGTTCATTGCCGGTAAAATAGCCTACAGGCTAGAATTGGAGGAATGAACAAGCCACAGAATAAATCTTTATTGACTGTAAAAAAGATAGGCCTAACTTAAAGCGTCAAATAAATTACTGTCTATCGAGTGAGATTGGAGTCATTATAACCAGTAGCAATAGTAAGCTTAATAAGTTTGCTATTAATAAGTTTACTTATGAAACTTTTTATTGACGACAGTTATTGAGCACTTCACTCATTGTTTAGCAAACGGTCTAGATGCGAATCAACTTATGCAGGCCTATACAAATATCCTGTTTCTATAAGTATCAAAATGTGTGATCAGTGATATTATTTCTGCTAACATATCAATATTATGTGAAAAAATAAATCACATAAAACAAACAGACTTAGCTCAATGGGCATAAAGGCTAAAGGTTAGCGAAGTGTCCGGTTCATAAATAATACGAGGCCTGCAATCAGGGCCGGAACATGTAGGCTACATAGTGTTCTGTTGGCCGGCGTATGAGTGTACTATTATAGGCTTATTACTCGTCACGTCGTGGTTCAAAGCGGAACTTGTCGCGCTATACGTGACAATGTTCAGTCTGTCATGCAGCTGCCATCAGTCAGTGACGCACAGACCATACACTAAAACTCAACTGACCCTCTTGTCAACGTTTGACTTAAATCACTCGATATATACATCGATCTGTTCATTCATTTAGTCTTCTTCTATTTTCTGATTTCCGTCAGCTTCCTCGGTGTCTCCGCCATTCACATACATAGACAGGCTACGTGCTTATCTACTAAAACAGCGTTGCATTAATAACAAGATAATGTTCATACGAACACGGAGTCTGTCCAATGCATTTCGATAGTTTACAGTATATGTCCGTAAAAATATAATCAGTGACCGTTTAGACTGGTAGAAAAATCAAACAGTTTAATTTCAAATGTCGGTCGGGGAAAAATGAAATTGGCAGCATTCGATGGCCCATCCCCGAAAACCCCTTTAC
>Ga0209367_1008781_pt1 | contig 13789 bp, 11 predicted proteins | sample WorMetLIZISLAND2_FD_187412 | JGI IMG/M metagenome (GOLD analysis project Ga0209367, IMG submission 187412) | Marine gutless worms symbiont microbial communities from Max Planck institute for Marine Microbiology, Germany - Olavius geniculatus... ... | reverse complement strand
ACATTACGAAGAACGTATTAAAAATTAAATTTAATGACATTAGAAAAAAGAAGGTATAGGAGTGATTTAATAGAAACATTTAAAGTTATTAATGATTGTTATAATTTGAATTCAGATTTATTTTTTTACATATGATGAAGGTCAAAGAAGAGGTCATTCTAAGAAACTATATAAAAAACGCAGTAGATTGGATTTGAGAAAGTATGCATTTAGCAACAGAGTAGTTGATCACTGGAATTCACTGTCTGATGCGTGTGTAACCAGTAATACAATAAATCAATTTAAAAATTGTTTGAAACGGGAATTGCAACCGGAAACACACAGTTAATCTAGTTATTAGGATAGTAAGCGTTATATAACTTTTGCCTGTGCTTACTTAGGCCACCAGTAGTTCTGGTGGCTTTGGTGAATTCGGTGAAAAAACACTGTATTATCGCTCTAGTTACTTACCGAAACCGCTGTAAGTCGAGCGGATTTCGGTCTACCGCCAACAGATTTCCCACGTCGATCGCAACTTCAATGTCTTTCGTAACCTGTGTACTTTTAAAACTGGAATCGGTTTGCGCATTTTGCAAGACTTTCTGTACAACTTCTAACGTATCGACTTCCATGCCTAACGTGTCGTAGAATATGTAATACTCGAAATTGGCAATCATTCGCAAATCGTTTACATACTTATTGTACAGGTGCCCCCGTCAGCTGCTTGATGAATGGTGGCGACTGGCGATAGTTCACGTTGTGCTGCAGGGAAGTGGCGAATTTGCGACGAATATGAGCGCCGATAAGACGACACGGCAATGGAAGAAACAGTTCACGAGGTTTCGACAAATGGCCGACCAGGGTTTAGGCCGGTAAGCGCAGTTGTAATTTCGCCGACGTAGTCTCGCTAATAGACTGATGGTGATTGATATCTTGGTGCCACGCCCATCGTACTGTTTCAATGCTTTTTTAATCAGATTTTGTACTGCAGTTTGTCGATTTGCTAATGATAGTTTATCAGGAAAATTTTGAAGATTTTGTTTGTTTTAGGTAGCCTGTACTAAGTGTCAAGCAACTGTGTTTGGTTTACCTGTTAGCCCTATTTCTATAGAAGTTACTCCCAGCATGTTGGGAGTAGCATGAAGTTCACTCTTTGCAACAGATTGCCTGACGTGTTCTGAAATTTGCTTTTTTAAAGACTGGCAGTATTTAAGCAGCAATTTTTTTAAACAGCTATGTCAAACTACAAAATTCAGTTGTACCTAACTTTGACAAAGTTCTGCCATATCGATCAGCTCAGATCAGATTTCATGAGCTGTTGTTAAGCTTCCGCTTTTAATGCTCATATCTTCTGTCTTCGATAAACCGGTCAAGGTGAACCTTGAACGTGACGACAGTACAGGCATTGAAGTTCACTGAACGATCAGCCAGTGAAATTCTTTGGCATCATAGACTGCTGTCATATGGCTAGGTAGTCTAACGGTTAGCATGTGAAACTACCGATTGCATGATCACAGGTTTGACTCAGGGCTGTTCCACTGTCATGTAACAACCTTGGGCAAGTTGTTCACACACATATGCCAAGCAGTATAATTTGGTACCAGTCTAACTGCTTGGAACTTAATGGTAGTATATTGGAGATGTCTGGCCTTTTTTTCAGAGTTGAGTGCAAACTACAATAAGTTTCATGAAGGCTGTAGCACTTAAGTCAGGTGTGCACAGTCAGCAGTGTGCACAGTTTTGCCAACATAAAAACAGTCGGGCCCTCCACAGGTTTGCACTCACTGCTGTCTCAGGTTTTTTATAAACAGCTGAGTGACATTGCTGTTAGCTGTAGGTGGTGGATACCTGCCACATACTGCTGTTGTGTGTGAATATTCAGGTCTGTTGGAACATCAGTGCTGAGTGATAATATCCAGGAGCTTGAAGGACGTCTCGATGATGTCAAGTTGATGTCTCAGAACTCAACAAAACGTCTTCTTGCTTGCCTGTCAGGAAATGTTGGCAGCGAATTCGACAAACGACTGGTACTGGTGTTTTCAGTCTACCTGCAATGGTAGTTTTTGGCGGGCTTATGTTTTACCGCAGATGTTTTTTTTCAACGCAAGATCTTCGAGGTCGGATCGGATCGGATCAGCGCTTATCCAGTGATGCATGTGACATCCGGATGTGCACGCTCGCTTGATTGATCTCGACTTCGGTTGATACCGAGGATGTCGTACCACAACCCCTGCCATGCGCCGCGCTCAACTTGATGCTGCCGGTCGCCATCAGGGGGTTGCAGTAAAGGCCCCTGGGGAGAAGTGCCTCGACCGATCGTCATGAGACTTTGCCACATGATTGGAAGCATGCTGAATATAATAGTTCAGGTCCAAAAATTTAGGGGCTCGCAAAACTTTAGGGGCCAAAAACATGCAAAGTTTGGCATAATTTCGGACAACTTTAGACTTTGACTGCTAATATCTCCAGAACAGATGAAGATTCAAAATCGGACAAGTACCTGATCAATTGCAATTCATTCCACGCTCGGCTAAAAAAATATGCAAACTTTGGTCCACTAACAACACAGATCTAAAGGCCAAATCTACTTTTTCGACCATATTTCAGCCCTCAGTAGGTGCTGCACCCTCAAATTTTTGCATGTGCTAGAGAATGACTTAAGACTTGCTAGCATACACTCATAGGGGACGGGAGTTTCTTCAACAATTTTTTTTTTAAATGGGGTCAAAAATTGGCTCAAAATTTAGCAAATTAGCCTGCATTAGCTTTGGAGACAAAGGGAATAATGGCACTAAACTTTGCCTGTTTGCCATCTGACATGCCGAGAGCTAAGGTTGATAATATAGGTACCACTGTCCCCTTAAAATTTGTGACGGAAAATTTAGTGCTAGTAGTATAAATGTCTAAAAAACATTCTGTAGCGTACTGCTTGCCGTGAGCACTTACTGTTGCTGAATACACTTTACTGGACAGAGTTTAATCAAATGTACTAGATGAAAAGAAAAAAGACTAGTATGTATGGTTTAGCCAAAGTTCAAAAGTAGTAGTTGTTGGAGTGGTATGCCTAATTGTAGTAGTATCAGTGTTAGTATTAATCACTGCTCCAGACAGTTATTATTCTCAGAATGCTGTTTATTGGAGGCCAGGGGGTAGCTAACAGTAAAAGCTGTCATTGTCAGCGTTTGCAATCTTGAGTCAACAGTAGATGTGGTGTTTTATTAGTAGTCGTTTTTCTGTTGTAGTTGTGGTTATATTAGCATGAGTGTGTGTGCTGTGGTTGACATGCGTTATTACAGAAGAAGCTGCCATTGTCGGTGTTTGCAAACAGTCTGCTGGAGTTGAAGTCACAACACTACTTGTTCGAAACTCTCGGGTCAGTTCTGCAGCTTCAGCTCATCGTCTTCTTACTTTGTTTGTGTATTAGTTTTGTTTTCTCGATCATTCAGTTTATTACTTCTACCAAGGATGATTTGGGTCTGTCCATTTCTATGCTGGATAACTCAAAAGGCTTAAAAAGGAATTGATTAGATTTGGGTGGCATGCCAGGTTTTCATTGTAGATTTCTGTGGATTATTTACCATCATGAGGGGCTCGGGGCATAAACTGAAGCCCTGCTCTGTTTACTACTCTCACTGGAGGTTTAAGGGCACTGGTCGCTTCTAGTTTGCTATATAGAACAGTAATTGTGCAGTGGTATAGAGTGGCCCCAGAAACACTGAATACATCGATGAGAGCATACACAAGGTTTAAATCTCGGTGGAGAATTGTATTTTGTTTTTGTCTGTTCGTAGAGTTGTAATAGTGAATGAAGAACCAGGTATAAAAAATTGCTGAACCTGAATTATGATCCTCATTACTTTAGAAGTATATGAATATTCAGTTGTTTCTTGGATGGATGATTGTATGGATGATGCTGATTAATCTTTGCTAGTTAGCCAACTTGGTTGTTTGAACTACTGCCATTGAAAATAGGGCTCTAGTACACTCTGTTTATCTCTTTTTGTCAGATTAATCAAAACGTATAAAAGGAATTTATGAAATTTTTCACAATTGTTTGAGTCTGAGACAGGAAGCACCAGGAGCCCGATTCACAAACATTGTCATAAGACATGTCGTAAGACATGTCATATAATTATCATAACTCAGTATTTAAATGTCATAAGATTATCCTACGACATGTGGTAAATGAATTCACAGAATTTATCTTTAATGATCATAACTTTTTTCACGAAGATGTCTTGTTGTCATGGTAACTGTGGTCGTCTGCAAGCCGCTAAGTAGTCAGCATAATGCTAGTCAGTAAGTAAAAGTCGTGTTTTGGAGTTTAATTTGCAATGTTTTAATTTAGAAATTTTCAATATTCTGACTACACAATTCCGAGTAGGTGTTAACACAGGTGCTGATTTATTTTTTATTTGTTTAGATTTTCTTATTTTTTTATTTATTGAATGTTTTGAATTTATTTTTTATAGTTTACCAGGTATTAATATTTGCTAGTTTTAGAGACAGTAGGCCTGTTGAAAGCTGTACACGGGTGAGAGAGGTGAAGTATTTGAAGCATTTCTTAGTAGAGATAAATGAGTTTTTTCCATACGCATTAGCTATTTAGCTACTACATTGAATAGTTGTATAGGGCCTACAGTGAAAGAAAAACAGCCTGCACCAATCACCGACGGACAGCGGTGGACTACGCAGTTTTATTTTTTTGGTATTGTGGTACTATCAAGTATTGCGATATTTGAGTCATTATTATTAATTAATTTGCACTGCACAACACTATGCTGTATTGTTTTTTATTTTATGTCCGTTGTCAAGATATGTGTTTATGTGGCTACAGCATAGCAACGGTTCATCGCCAATGCAAAGTCTTGTTTATTTATCCATAAATTAATTGAACCAGCAAAAAGACCATGCATATAGTATAAATCTGACGTTTCTAGATTATGAGTATAATTGAATTAGAGGTCTTATAAATCGATACAGAGAAGTTTTTCTTGTTGGATGATGTTGGAATTGTATAATTTGGAATGTCGTAAAACACCTAAAAAGTGATCGTAAGACTTTTGTTGCGTAAGATGTTTTGTGAATTTGGCCCCAGTTTGATAGTGTCACAGTCTTATCACCTCGGTTAATCGTGGTTCGTCACACACGAAGTGCATTTTCAAATGTGCCGTTACGTCTTTAAGCCAATTGCTGTTGAGACCTTGGGAGTTTTTAGTATATCAGCTCACTAGCTTCAGGCTGATCTCGGAAGGAGGATCTCAATCTATACCAGTGAGGCTGGAGAGATGAGCTATCTGTTTAAAAGGATTTCCGTTTTTGTGCAGCGTTTCGGTGCTTTTTTGTTCCATGACAGTTTGCCAGCCGCTGATTGTACGGGCTGAAGATTCCACTCATCTTCGTATTGCTTTGTTTTTTTCATCTCTGAGGGTCAAAAGTACTGGGTGATAATATATTTAGCATGCTGAGATGTCCAATATGAAAGTTATGTCATTTGTCAGGCACGAATTTACAAGACGCTAAAATGGTAAAGTAAAAGGCATGCAGTGGTGCAGTGCACGCAAACACAGACATTTTTCAAAAGACTGGTTAGAATAAAATATGTGTCATTTGTAGAGAATGTTATATGAAAGAATGCCTGCTAATATACAGTGGGTGTAGGCGTGGTGAAGGGCGTGGCTGTATATACAAATGTCTATAATCCGTGTGTTATCAGTAGCAATCACTGGCTGCTGTGGCTGCTGGCCGGTGACTCTTTCAGCAATAAGTGTCCAGCTGCTAGCATGGGATCGGCATATTGGGGAATATGCCGTTAAAATTTTTGAGATAGGGGGCACCAGTAACTTTTTCGAGTGGAGGAATTATTGAGGGAGCTGCTGCCCCATTTTTATTATTTGAAAAATGTTTTTAAGGCCAAGCATAGCCTACACTAAAATCATTTGCAGCTGAGGCTGGGTGATTCAGCGGGGGGGGGAGGTTACAACGTTCCTCCAGACTCTCTACTAGACTAGGGGGGGCAAGCTTCTTGAAGGGGACCCCACTCTTATAGCCACTGTGCATCCCCCTGTGTTACATGTAGTTGGATGCCACTGATTTTATTTATGCTTTTGCACTGTTGACTGACACTGACAAACTGATTGCCCGTGACTTATACTGAGAAGGCGGCAAGGAGATTGGACCGGCTGCTGAGTAATGGAGTATTGATAGATGATAGGACATAGGACATGCCCTGCGTTTGCTCAATTTTAGCATTGCATTAGTTATGGCGTAGTTATCCCCATTAATATTACTCGGTACCTAGGCAAAGGAGTTTTTGTTTTTGGGTCTGTCGATTTTTCCTAACTATGTTACTGCAAAAATTATGAACCAATTTTGGCAAATTTTTTTCCAGTAGTTGTGCATGGCCCAGGAATGATGTGAATGAATTTTGGTGGTGATGCAGGTGTTTTTGTGTATTCTGGTTTATTATGCAGGCCTCTTTGCCATTAGGAGATAGCAGCTGAATTAAGTGCTTAGCATTCGCCAGATGGCTGCACCATTGTCACATGCAGAGTCTGGAGATCTTTCATCGCTTGTTTCTGTGAATACTGTGAATCCCACAAGTGGATGACATTTTAGAAATTGCTTCTATTGCCATTGTTTACATTTAAACCATAAATGTTATGTTGCGGAAAGATGCTAAGAGCCGATGTACGAAAACAATGGGGAAAACGTTTATCAGCACTGAATAAAAATGTGACTTTTTCCTTTTTTGACATGATCTGTACTAAGTAAGGTATTGTTTTGATATACTCTTATTGTTATGACTCCAAGGTTTGAGGGGTTTTGTAGTAGGTTTTATTTGATATTTTGCAACTCACCCTATAGACTGTGTAGCCCATGTGTGTGTTTTCAACTCACCCTGTACATTGTGTGTATACAGTAAGACGTTGTCAATGTGTGGGGAGGTGGAGGATCGGCTTGCGAAGGAATGGATCAAGTTTGAGCTAGATGTTGAGAATCATTTCATCCAAGCTATGCAGAATATCAGCGAGGTGCATACACTTTACTCTTTAATATGCGTAAATATTCGTGAATAAACATAATTATCACATGAATTTCAATACTAAATTAATATTTAATATTTAATTTGAATATTCATAAGTATTTGGAAATATTCATTGTGCTTCTTCATATTCTAAGGGAAGACTTTATTGTGTGATATGCTCGAACATTTAATGGTATCCCAGTTTTCATTTCGGTGCTGAACATAAGTCAGGATTATTACATTCAATACTTACAGCACGGTAGTACTGATTCCATTGAATGTTATGTTTCATGCAGCCTTGTCAACACATCCAACACAATCAGTTAGGAAAATGATAACAATGTCAGTTGGATAAATTATAATTGATCCATATTCAGCTAAACACACAAAATATGGGGGGTTACACAGGGGTGGGAGTTGACCTCTGGGTCCCTGTACAGTTCATGTGACAATATAGCAGCAGCCATCGAACTGCAGTGGTTATCAATCAAAGCCCGTATTCAGTACAAACTATGTTTGTTCGTTCACTTAGCCATAAATGGCACTGGTAATGGTAAAGCACCATTATACATATCAAACCTTCTTCAACCAGTTTTGGCACTGCCAGATCGTCCCATTGTTTTGCGATCAGCCATGAGATCGGATTTTCAAGTCCCAGCGACATGCCTGAATGAAGTTTGGATAGCACGCCTTCAGCGTGGCGGCCCCCAAGGCGTGGAACGATCTGCCGCTGCACCTGCGCCCCATTTTTACTAACACTGACACATTTAAGCGGAGACTGAAAACTCACTTTTTCTGCAAATTTTATGACTTGGAGTATGATTTTATGTAGGCTTAGTCATTTTATTGTATTTTATTCAACTGTATTTTATTGTTATAGACTGTTCAGCTCCACTGTTAAGTTGACACTGTTTGATATTATCATTATCATTATGGACTTTGAGGGGGCTCATTAGTTTTGTTCAACTCCTTCCCCTCTTTCCTCCCCACCCAAAAAATGCAGCTCCATTACTTGGCAGGTTGCTACGGCTGTAGGTAGTTAAATAACCAACATTTACCAGTAAAACATTACGCTGTTGCCAGCATCCGGAGTGCCGTTACTTCCTAGTGGATTTAATCCGACATCACATCAGTGGCCTGTGCTGAATTACGTTCTGTGTTATGACAGTGGTTACTGTGTATTGCACTGTAACATGTAATAACGTAGCCTAATGCTTCCTGCTTTCGCATTAGTCTGTCTCTCTGTCTGTTGCGCTGTCTCTCTCTGTCTCTCTCTGCATGTTTCTGTGTGTGTGTGTGTGTGTGCGTGAGTGTCACGGTTGGTTGGTCACAGCTGTGGTCGCTGCATACCAAGTGAATCCTATATAGTCTGACACCAGGCATTCATCTATTCATACACCTGTCATGTCTCATGTTACTCTATTGTGAATATATTAACTTCTCAGCTGTGGCATGTATTAATGGCAATTCAGTGCACCAACCAGGCTGATTCTGTTGACATGAACGCTTTGAATTATCTGCAGATTTTTAAAATAGATTTTTCATTATTAACTCTGCTGAGGAATAGCAAAAGTTGTGTGACTTGTTCGGTCTGTTAATGTGTCAGCTGGGTTACTAAAAAGTTGCTTGTGGATTCTGAAGCAGTTTTTGTGAAGGAGTTGGACGTGACCCGGGGAAGAAGAGAGTGATAAGATTTTGGTGGCAATCCGGATTCGTTTCTGGATTTTCACCACTGAGATGAAGAATTTTATTTAATCTTTTTGTTTGCCAGCTGACAGCATAATTTGCAGCGGGGTTTGGGATCTCTGATCGCTTTCAGTTTGACTTTTGGCTCTTTGCTGCTATGAATCAGCTGCACTCAGTACTGGTTTTCTTGACTTGAATGCTTTGAATTATCTGCTTTGATTTCTAGATATTTTACCTTTTATTTAACAGTTAAAACCGTTTTTAGTTTTTTATTTCCAGTAAAATTACAATTTCAATTTATTTGAATTTTTTTGTTTGCAGCTTTGTTAACTGTTTTAGGTTGATGTGCCAGCAGTTGTTAAACTACGCAAACAGTTACACAACCACACGCTTGACATGGATGCCGTTAAAACCAAGTGAGTCAATCAAAATATTAGTAAGTAGTGACATATTTGTGCAAGTAAACTGCCAGTAATTTGTAGTTTTTCATTATTTTATTAGAGTCGTTTATCTGTATTTCTTGTCTGACTGCCCCTAGTTTTGGCATAAATTATGATTGGCCTGTGTATGATGATTACTGGAAATGTATATGCTGAACGTTTCCCGTAGGAAGTGTTAGTTAGTTTGCTGTGGTTGGATTTTAAGGATTTGTTCAGAGTGACTGATGAAAAGAAATGAAATGAAAACTTTCTGCAGCTTTCATTTAAGTTCATTCAATTTTTGTTGCTTCGAACACACTTCAAAAGACCGCATACTGTTGTGATTTTTAAGCTGTGAGTTTATTCAGAGTTTGAAGCTGCAGCTGAAAGTTTGTGTCTTGATGTCTGATTATGATGTTGCTGCCGCTCAGGCATCCTGTTGCTGCTGCTGCGGCTGATAATGATGAAGATGATGATTGCTAACATGTATTTGTGTATATGTTTATAGACTGACTCGGCAGCCAGTGAAAGGTAATGATGCTGTCGTGCGCCAGGAACTTGAAGATGCCGAGATGAAGGTCAAACAGTGTAAGGTAAGATAGCTCACCTAATTTCATTCTGTTTTGGTACAGACGTAACAATAATGATGGCTGTTTTTGTCATGTTGTTCAGCTGGGCTTTTAGTTGTCAGTCCTGAGATTCGCATATATCTGATTGCAGATGATAGTAACCGTTATTTCTTGACCCTCAGTACGCAGTTCCCAATGGAAGAAAAAAGTTATTGAAAAGATGCTACAAAGTTATGACAATAATATTGTCATTGTACAGTTTATACACACGTTAAGTCATTCACTGTAACAGTAAAAAATCACAGATTGATAGTAGACCGCATTAGACTATGATATCATACATACTGTTATTATCACTTTCGGTATAATTTCTAGACTCAAAAATGTGTGATGATAAGCCAATGTGAGACTGTTTAGCTGCATACATTTCATTCTACTTTAGCTTACAACCCACCAGGGCTTCACTCCTGGTTTTGGAGAGTTTCTCAGACTTTGGTGGCGTGGCGTAGTTGGTAACACATTTTGGATAAAACGAATTTTGGATAAAACGAAGTTACTCTACGCCGGGCTCGGTTAGTACTTAGATGGGTGACTGTCTACAGTACGGAGCCAGCCAACTAGGTCGACTCAGCCTTCTACTCTCTGTGGGATGGTAAAATGAGTACTGGCGGTGGTCAAGGCTATCGCTAGGGAAGAAACGGTGAGTTCTGTGCAACAGTAGGCCCTGTGGCCAGGACTGCAAGCATACCGATCCAGTCAGTTAATCTGGCCGACTTGGGCTGTATGCTGGCTTAATTGGGCTCCACCCTCGCTGGCTCAGAGTGCCGTCATGGGGATGAGCTCCCACGTAATGGGCCTAGTTCAGCTTCGCTGCCTAGTGCCTATGCGAAATCTTCTTCTTCTTCTTCAAACTTTGGAGGACTGCACACATTTTGTGTGCGTCAACCTGTAAACCTTGTTGATGACAGTGGTAATGATAATAATAATGAATGGTTGCAGTAGCAGATCTCATGGCTGTTGATAGGCACTTGGTGCCGACTTCTGTTTTGCTTGAACAATAATTTCTTTTTTTCAGTAAATGACTGTTGTTTGTTGTATTCAGGATCAGTATTTGGCAGCTCTGTTCTCGTTCATGGCTCGCGAAGAAGAATTCTGCCAGTTATTTCTTTTGGTACGAGTATTCATCATTGTCTGTTTTCAGATGTGTTTTTCAGCCGTTAAATGAGAAAAATTAGTTCAAGGTCTTTAGTCAGTATGTTTAGAATCTGTCTGCAGGCATGTACATATTTCATAGGATATGATTAAAATTATAATTTTAAAAGGATTTTAGTACCTTTTGTGGTAAAAATTAGTGACAGTGGTCCAATTCAATCGGAACTGAGAAAGTACCTTTGAAGGCTACCAAATTTTAATGCTGAAGCCCCAAAGAGTCTCCTTGTAAATGATACATAGTTTTATGTTAGTTTCCTAAAACACCTGTCATTATTCAGTGCAGCTTTGTATATTACAATGATCATTGTAATTTACAGTTTGTTCATTTTGCTGTGTGTTAGCTTTTATTACTGATCTGTTCGTTGTGGTTGGTTCTTGCAGCTGACGAAGATTCAAGCGAACTATCACCGACAGTCGCTTCAGATGCTTGATCAAATGCTGCCTGTATTAACTGAAGAAATAGGTATTACATGCAGTACTAAGTTGCTTTTGTGTTGTGTTTCTGTGCTGCCTTTAGTCAGTTACTCTTCAGTCTTTCTGTGCTGTCTATAGCATGGCGAGAAGATAGTCTGGCTTACAGAATGTTTAGCTATAGCAATCCTAAGACAGACAAACGGACATTCTGGCGACAGCTAGCACATTCTTCGCGAATAGATTGTGTTGATGTACTGCTTGAACATATCGTAATGTGTCTGTATGACAGAGTACCATGCATCTCGTCCAGTCTTTGGTCGTAGTCTGGAGTCTCACTTGAAGCAGTGTGATCGTGAAGTGTCGGTCGTCATAGAGGAATGCGTGAACATTCTTCATCACAGTGCACTTGATGAGGAGGTCTGATACGTTGTCGTATTTCAGCTTCCTGTGCCAACTCTCTTCCTGCTTATTGATGATGTATTTTGATTTTCTTAAAATCTCTTGCTCTGTCACTAATGGCTCTGGTCGCCACACGCTGGTGGTACTACGGCGTATAGGGGCGCGTCCTCCGGCTGGCCGATGGAGGAAGCCCTTTGTGAGGTGACTCTGAAGGGTTGTGTCGAATAATACAGAATAAGGCACCATGGACCAACAGTACGCAGTAGCTACTTTTATGAAGTAGCATAAGAAGGTTGACTCCTCAGACAGCTTAAAGTGCTGATTTGAGGTTATACCGTGGAATGGTTGCAGTTCAAGGGAGGTTGATCTCTCAGCCAGCTAAGGGTGCTGATTTGAGATCGTGCCTTGATAGGGTTCATTGGGATCTTACAGATACCCATGGATGATTGCTTGGTTGGTGCCCGCCTGGTCTGTGGTCTGGTCGCATGCGCTGGGTGGCTTCGCTGTCCCTGTCATGTCTCGTGTTGGGCAAAGCATTGGAGAGACTCTTGCGAGGATGATGAGTCAGACAAGGATTTCCAGTAGATACCGAATGCACTGCAGTTCGGGACTACGGTTTTCTTGTCGGGCTTGGAAATCCTGCAAGGGCTCTCCTTTGCGCCGTTTGGCTCTGGGACGTGGCGGGGGTGGTTTGGCTGCACTGCTGATGCGGCTTGTCTGCTGAACAGGTTTGGTCACCTGCCAGGTGATTAACTGAGGGCACCGTAAATTTTTTGATGATCCCACAGTACTTGTTTGGTCAGGAGAATGTGACCTGACTGGCAATGTAGTCAAGTGAGTGGGGGGTAGTTGTGCTTTTTGCTATTCCTGCCATGATTTATAGTAGCTGGGGCTTAACAGGATTTAACAGACACCCATGGGTCATTGCTTGATTGGTGCCCACTTTATCTGTGGACTGGTCATGTGCGCTGGGTGGCCTCACTGTTCCTGTCATGTCTCGGAATTGGGTGGAGCATTGGAGAGGCTATTGTGGGGATGACAGTAGACACTGAATGCACTGTAGTTTGGGACTGCAGTTTTCCTCTCTGGCTTGGAAACCCTGCGATGGCTCTCTTTTGCCCCGTTTGGCTCGGAGGCATGGCGGGGGTAGGTTTCTGCACTGCTCATGTGGTTGGTCTGCTGTTGGATTGGGCCACTTGCCGAGTGATTTCCTGTGGGGGCTGTGAAATCCTTTGGTGAGCCCCGTAGTATAGGGAGTATAGAGAGTAGTCATGTGGGTGGGGGTAGTTGTGCTCTTTGCTATTCCTGCCATGACTTTCAGTACCCAGTATTTTTGCTGGGAACTTTCTGGGGATGGCTGATGGGCCCACATGGAGGCCTAAGCCTGCTGGGCAGCACTGGCTGCCCTGCCCCACATTGGAACATGGAACGAACGATAGAACGATGGCTTTGATCGTAGTGTGTTCCATTTTTTGAGTTAATGATAACTTAAAACAAAAAATAGAAGATTTTTAGATTTAAATCCACTTTTTACACGCGAAAGCAGCTATGCTTTCAGCGCGTCTTAGCTATCGCAATTCTGTCCGTCCGTCCGTCCGTCTGTCTGTCACACGGGTGAATCAGGCAAAAACGGTCCAAGCTAGGATCTCCAAATTTTCACCATCTGCTGCTTGGAAGACTCTAGTTTGAGGAACCGTAAAGCTTTTTCATAAATTCGAAGGGGGTCACCCCGAACGAGGTCGCTAAATGAGAGGGGGGTGATCAAAATTTGCGATTTTTGGCCAATTACTTGCTGTATCTCAGTAACGGTGCGAGATAAGGCCTAGGTTACTATTAATCACCAATAGGAAATCGTATACTGGCTTTCGATTGGCGCTGAATTCAGTGACCTTGGGTTTTTACGGATTTTTTTCGCGATATGAGGCTGCACAAGTCTTTATCATTCACAAGGAGGCGCCATCGTCGCCAACGCCCCACGCGCCTATGGCCGATGTGTATTAGGGTCCCGATGGGCCGAGTCCAAGTGATATGCAATTTTCGAAACTATAACTACTGAACTGGAAATGCTATAGGCTTTCGCGCGT
>Ga0209367_1008780_pt1 | contig 13790 bp, 10 predicted proteins | sample WorMetLIZISLAND2_FD_187412 | JGI IMG/M metagenome (GOLD analysis project Ga0209367, IMG submission 187412) | Marine gutless worms symbiont microbial communities from Max Planck institute for Marine Microbiology, Germany - Olavius geniculatus... ... | reverse complement strand
CTGCATATACGTGCAATATATCAGAAATGCAAAATTACAATAATTATAATATTCAATCCCCCAATGTCCAAAAAACTTCCTAAAGGAAAGATTTTTTTGGGGGGGTGGGGAATTACGGTGGGAGTTGAATACTATATTTTCGCATTTCTGACATATTCCATACATGCAAAACCTTCCTAGGCAAAAAGTTTTTGAAACATTTAGGGGGGGAGAAATTTCTGATATATTGCATGTACACCTCCTCCCTAATTTCACAAACACTTTTTAGGGGAAAGGTTTTTTGGAAAATTGGGGAGGGGAATTAAATGCTATAATGTTGTATTTTTGACATATTGCATATACGTGCAAAACCTTCTTAGGGGAAAGTTTTTTGGTAAATTAAGTGGGAAGTTCAATATTATAACTCTGCGTTTTTGATATATTGCATGTACACTTCTCTTTAATTTTCCGAAAACATTCTTAAGAAAAAAGTCTTTTGGGAAATTATGGGAAAAGTTAAATATAATAATTCTGCATTTTTAATGCATTGCATGTACAGTTCCCCCTGATTTCCCAAAAAAAACTTTCTACGAGGAAAGGGTTTTGGGGAAATTAGGAAGAAAATTTAATATTATAATTATGCATTAATGATATATTGCATATACAATACATGCAAAACATTCAAAGGGGAAGGTTTTGTTGGCAAATTAAGGGGGGAGTTGAATATTACAATTCTGCATTTCTGATATAACACGCAATATATCAAAAATGCAGAATTATAATATTTAATTTCTCCCCCAACTTCCCGAAAAAACCTCCCCCTACTTTTTTCATGAAGCATATGCTCCAAGGTTTATATGGTGTAGACGCTCCTGCATATGCTATATGATTAATGTAGGCTTAACCGTGGTTTTTGTTAAAAAACAGTCAACGCTGCTAGATTCTGGTGAACAAAGTTTCGCAAGCATCCGATATTTTCAGCAACAAGATAATGTTCAAACGAAAACGGGTCTGTCCAATGCATTTCGATAGCTTATACAGTATTATGTCCGTACAAATAAAACCAGTGAGCTGTGTAGATTAGTGGTAAAAATTAAAAAGTTTAATTTCAAATTATACACCAGCAATGTTATTGTCATCTTTCGCTATTATTATAACTCAACAACTAACATCGTCAGTCGCGTGAACATTTAATTCGTCACCAGCAGTCTACTATAAGACATCCATTGCGACCATGCTTATATCTTACACCGCTACGGAGATATAGCGCCTCAAAGATAACGCGGTCACGACCTTGACCTTTGGGGATCACGGGACGTCATCAATCACGTTACCGTTCGAATCGCGGTGGGCCACTTCCTATGGGTGGTCCATTGTGACTATGCGTCTATGTTGCACCGTTATGAAGATATAAAGCCTCAAATTTTGGACGGACGCACCGACGCACGGACGTTCGGGTGATTTTATACTTTTCCAATGCTATGTATTGCGTTGGACAGCCAATAATTTGAGGGTCACGGCTTTACTGCCCCACAGCGCCCCCATACAGAGTGCGTCGCAATAAAGCACTCACTCGTCGAAGTTGATTCTACCAGTATCGAGCGCGATGCGCCAGACGGTCGTCAATCCGCCGACACGCACGATGCCCATAACGGCCAGAGCAATCAGCCCGACTAGCAGAATAATCATCTGCACTGCGTCCGTCCACACCACCGCTTTAATTCCGCCCTACACTCATAAACACACACGGCATAGGTCTAATACCCCGTTTAAGCCCTAATTCCATTAAGCCGACTTTCGCCGAAACTTCCCAGCGGGGAAAGTCGTGGATACAAACCATTTCGATTCTCGACTTGTCGAGATGTTTGCGACAAAGTCTGTGAAAAGTCCGCGACAAACCCATTTGTGTCGCTCTAGTGGAATTTAGCCCGTTACAATGCACAGGGAAAGTCGGCGACAAAGTCCGCGACAAGTTCACAACAAAGTCGCGGACTTGTCGTGGACACAAGTCATGACAGTCGGCGACGTGATTTGTGTCGCGAATTTTCATAATATGTGTCCGCGACGTCGCGGACTTGTCGCGGACTTTGTCGCAAAGTCGGCGTAATGGAATTTAGGCTTTACACGATAAACAAAACATCAAGCAAGCATAAAGCAAAATTTTTAGAAAACAGGTCGTGCATGTGTACAATGAATACGTTTGCATGATGTCTGCTTGATGTCTGCTTGATGTTTGCTTCATCATGTAAACGGCAGTTATAAACAGTGATTATTTGCTGCATGTTGTAGTGTACTCAGCGGCGTTGTGGTAAGGGGAGAAAAGCAATGTTCCCCAAAATTTTTATTCTTAAATTTTAGGCCTATTCTTGTGACCTTGTCAAAAAGTTTTCATCCAAAAAACCAAAAAATAAGGCTACAAATTTCCCATTTTAAGAAAATATAGAGGCAAAATCGAAATTTTCAGCATTTATAATCTCTTCCGTTGGAAATGTGACTGTCCCTTAACTTTATTAACCCACGACGCCGGATGAGTTAGACCCAACATGATATTGACATAATAGTAGACTTTGCTTACATTAACAAGCTATGCGATACGAATTAAGCCTAGACATGAAAAAAACATCATGCATAAGAAGCACGGAACATAAGAAACCGACTAGTGAATGCAAAAGCAAACCACTAATTAATAGTAACCTAGGCCCTATCTAGCACCGTTACTGAGATACAGCAACTTATTGGCATAAAAATCGCAAATTTTGCCCACCCCCTCATTTAGCGCCCTCGTTCGGGGTGACCCCCTTCGAATTTATGGAAAAGCTTTACGGTTCCTAAAATTAAAGTCTTCCATGCAACCGAAGGTAAAAATTTGGTGATCCTATCTTGCACCGTTTTTGACTGATCCACCCGTGTGACAGACGGACGGACGGACGGACAGACAGACAGACAAACAGAATTGCGATGGCTAAGGCGCGCTAAAAGCAGTAGCTGCTTTCGCGCGTAAAAAGCCTGTTAAAAGTTTTAAAGTCGGCCTAATCTGCGCTAAAAGTCCGAAGGTAGGCTAGCAGCAGCGGCTAGCAAACGATACAGCCAAAAAGTGGAAAAGTGTTTGAGATAACCCTGCGGCTCGGGAAGGTCCTCATGTGTTCTGTTTCTATTCTGGCAGCATATTCGCTGTATGATATTTTTTCGTAGAACACGTGACGTGACGTAAATTCTTAAATAAACATTAAATAAAACTGCCAAGCACTGCTCAAGACTAAGTACTGCCGCGGGTGTAGCCGCAGTATCATGCAGACAAACAAGAAATTTGAGCTATAATGCTCACGAGACGCGCGAAAGTCTATATAGTCTGGGATCCAGACCCTCGAAATTTTAGGGAGGGTGATATGGAAAGCAACACTTTTCTCTTTGCATTTTTCCATTAGATGTGAGCCTTGGGACCTAGTGTTTGAAAATTCATTGCAAAAAAAATTCTGGCCTCATGTACACGTATCGTACCATATTTCTAAGCGTGATACCGGATTTTGCTGTTTTGGCTAAAATCTTAACTGAAATGTTCCTACAGCCAAAATATTGAGTCCAACAAAGCAGATAGACAGTTTTCATAGAATCAGGTCACTGACTGCACCAACGGGAAAATAATTATAGAAAAAATATTAATTTAAGGGGCTCGTTCGGCATTAATTTCTTTACTTTTTCACATTTTCCCTTTTACGTTTGCTGGTTCCGAAAAATTAGTCGACGTATCAACCAAAAATTGAAAGAAATGACATTGGCAATCGCTTCATATTATCACATTACTTAAACCTTGATTTATTTTTACCTGGCAGTAACATTAGTTCATGTACAGTGAATACCACCAGCATACGGTCACTAAAACTCGTCCAATGTTTTTTACTCGCGCACATTTCGAAACGTCACCTTCACAACGGCAAGCGATCACACACTTCACCATGGCGTTGGAGCACAGACAGCCTTTAGGCATCTTCCTTTGAGGCAGTTGCAGTACTTTGCATTACTGTGAAGGGGTTTGGGTGGTTTCAACATCATCTTAGCCATAAGCTTTCCATTCATCAGCTCCCGTCCATAGTCTGTTGAAGCGAGGATCACTGGTTCAGACAGGTGAGCCTGCTTGACAACTGCCATTTGCTGAAAACTTCGCAGAACATGCAAGCGAAAAGCATCTTCTGTTGGCGGAAGACAACGTATGTCCCCCTTAGTGTGGGTGAACAGTTGGGCTCGTAAAGCATCAAGAGACTTCCCAAAGTTGCTTCTCTCGTACAGACTCTTGAAGAGGTGTCTCGCCGCATCCATTACATCTTTAGTGACATGAAGATCTTCTCCACGTTGGCCATAGGGCCTACCTGGCAGTTGGCGTGAGTTCCTCAAGGTTTTCAGTGGCAAGTCTGAAGGCGCGCCTTTTGCCTTTGTGCCATGGAAAGCTGACCGTGTCGCATCCGGTTATGACGTAAACACTGAGCAAGACGGACATCAGGTGAGCTGCTTCGGTTTCGTACTTCTCTGCAAAGGCTGCCACTACAGCATGCACTGGTACATAAACACCCATCTTCTGCATCCACAGTTGACCATATCCATGTACATGATCCACAGTCTCGCCGTTGGAGCAGTAATAGTCCCGTCATACTTGTCCAGGAGTTCCAGAGCCTCTATGAGCGATGCTATAGCATCTGAGCATACAGCTGTCACATGCAGCGGGTCGTTGGTGGACAGAGCCTCCAGCATTGGCTCTATTTTATTTGCCAGTAATGACATCGTCTCTAAGCCCTTCTCTTCCGTGGCGAGTCAGTTTTCAAAGGCTTCCCAATGAAGCTGGAACATGACTGCATGCTCTAGGCTATGGACATGAAGCATGGCGTAGTAGTCTTTCCCAGACATGATCTTGTCAGCTGTTCCACGGAGACAGACTTGAGCTTCCACAAGCAGGTCCTCGATTCCAGACGCCCGCATCAGATAGCCGATGGCCCCGAGGAAGTTCTGTGCAATGTGGAAGCCGCTCATGCGCAGAGAAGCTTGGAAAACTTATCAGGTTTTTTTTCTGCAGGCCCAAGGCAATTTCATAGATGGCCTGGTCGCAAGTGATGATGGTGAACTCCTGATCCAGCCTTCTTGCTGCTGTCATGCAGTACTTTAGTGACTTCTCTACCACATCTGGGTTTGTGGGAGGCTCAGGGAAGAACGGACCATACCCAATTGAAGTTGCAGGTTTCTTTGGTTTGAGCAGATGCTGAAAAGCACTCTATATCGGAACTTCCATACTGCTCGGCAAACCTTCCATGAGATGCGTCGAGAAGAGCTGACAGATGTTCCATAGGATATTTAGCTGATCTACAGGATCGCTCAGATATGCAGGCATATGGGGTGTGACATCAACACCCACAAGGCAGCGACTTCTCTGTCGATCCTTTAGACTGAGACCACTTGTTTGGGTGTAAAATCGTGTCTCAGTCTGGTATGTCGCTACACGTGCCTTCACCAGAGGGACAATGGCGTTGCATTCTACTTCATGTGGTTCCCGATGTTGGAAGATAATGTGAGTGGTGCCGTAGACGTTTGAAAAATAAGGGGGTAGGCAAAACGTTAATAATTCAGACACGTACTGTGATATCAGATATTTTTAAAAATTAATTGTAATTAAATGAGTACAAGAAATTATCTGCACAGTTTCTGGCTTGATGTATTAAATATTTTTTCACAGCAGCGAACTTTTAGTAAAAACGTGCAAAAAATGACAAATGAGCATCGAAAAAAGGCCAAAAATCATAGATTTTGAACAAGTACGTGTAACTTGATGCACCTAACAGTATTATTTGACTGAAAGTTACCACCTAGCTTCTCTGAAGTTAATAATACAGCCACAAAAGCACTGCAAAAGCTGGTGGTGGCCAAAACAGCAGAACCGGTTACTTTGTTAAAAAAATTGTGGAGCACGGGTGCAAATAAGGCCAGAATTTTTTTTGCAATGAAATCTCGCGAGCAGACAGGCCAAACACTACTCCCAAGGGTCCTACCTAATAGAAAAACGCAAATAGAAAAGTGTTGCTTACCATGTCAGGTTCAACCATTTTTAGTGGCTTTTCGGAACTCTGGATCCCAGACTAATACCAGTTCTTGTTCGCAAATAGTCTTAGTCTATCTCCAACAATTTCATCGCAATTCAATCTTGAAGTGTGCGCCGCAGCAGAAGATCGCAAAAATTAATAAAAACCTCTTATTTTGGAAGTTCAAGGTCTTTCAAAAACATCGATGTTGATACGACTGAAAAGCTCGTCACTAGTGCTTGTTATGATAGGCAGCACGCCCATGCTTATCTGCAACCGTTTTCACGAAAAACTGGCCAACAACGGTAAAATAACGACTTTTACGGGGGTACCGCTTTTTGATGCCCTCATGTGCAGGTTTCCTTGAACTTGGAAAATCGATACTTAAACCGTCGAAATCTACGTTCAATGCTGAAAATTTCAAACGCAGCTTCTCCTTGTCTGTCTCTATTGATTTCCGTGCAATTCGCTTTTGAAATGTGTATCGCAGCCAAAAATCGCCAAAATATCCACAAAAATCCTCTACTTTAATGTTCAAGGTCATCCAAGGTTATTGCTCTCGGTGCCAATCGAAAGGCCGTGTACGACTTTCTATTAGTGATAATTAGTAACCTAGACCCTATCTCCCACCGTTTCTGAGATACAGCGACGGAGCGACTTATTGGCTAAAAATCGCAACTTATTCTTACCCCTTTTTCATTTAATGCCTTTTTTCGGGGTGACTCCTTTTGAATTTATGAAAAAGCTTAACTGATTCTAAAACTAGAGTCTTCCAGGCAGCCGATGGTGAAGATTTGGTGATCCTAGCTTGCACTGTTTTTGATTGATCCACCCGTGTGACGGACAGACAGACGGACAAACAGACAGACAGACAGACAGAATTGCGATAGCTGTAAGACGCACTACAGCTGCAGTACCTGATTTCGCTCATAAAAACGCACAGAAAATGCATATGATCTTGATCTTTAACTTATGACTTTCAAATTCAATGAGATTCTATAGATTGGCAAGGTACATATTCAAGCAAAATGTAATCAAACGAAGTGCAGCAGTTATAAATCCTGTTGACGGATAAAAAAACTTCGTGACAGAAACAATAGTCTATTGTCGTCGCTACAGCTGCGGAGAGTGGACCTAATGTGTAAACACAGCGTGTATATGACTTACAATGGTAGTGTAGATGGTGCAAATCGCCCCAGTGAGGACGATTGTCACGTAAAGATGCATGTGCGTCACTGACAATAACAATCAAACGATGCTATTTTAACGGGGATAAAAATTAGTTCGAAAAACCTACGTTTTATGTTTTCCAGTCCAATGGCGCAACGGCAAAAACAACCGATCAACTACACGAGTATATAATAGAATAACGAAAGAGATGAATAAAATCGAGATTTAACCAAGATAGAACCGTGACGACCGCGATACTGTTACCAGCATAGTTTGACAATTAGTGACTGAGTTAACATTTTAACATTTAAAAAAACGCGAATTTAACCATTCGTTTTAATTTCCAGATCTTATAAGCAGACTTTTCATAATCACGCAGCAACAGTTAAACACATTTTACACTTGCAACAGCTTAAGCCGCCCAAATTATGCGCGCATAATAAACCTAAGAATTGAAGAGAAAAATAAGACACGTTAATTAAGCTACATTTCCCGAACTTTCTAGAATCGCCAATATGGTGTTGATGTTTGGTAATTTGCATAACATAGGCCACAACGTTTTTGCAGAAGTTAGCATATTGATATAACGTACAAACAATCAAGAAATAGGGTACCTTGTGCAAACGATAGTGCTGGAACGTACAGAACGACAGCGAGAAAAACGATCTAAAACAGCCAAAACACTTTGCAAGACTTTGTCCCCAGTCAGACAACGTTACTATCACACACCATCGTTCTGCCAGTACACATTATTTATCGTTGCCTTCCATAGTTACAATTATTAATTACACAATCAAACTTTCAAACTGGTGGCGTGGCGTAGTTGATAACGCGTTTCGGCTGAAACGAAGTTAGTCTACGCCGGGCCCGGTTAGTACTGCGATGGGTGACTGCCTGCGGGCAGGTAAACCATCTCGGTGCGAAGCCTGCCAGCTAGGTCGACTCAGCCTTCTACCCTCCGCGGGACGGTAAATTGAGTAGTAACTCATTTACATGGGTTACGGAATATGGGGACGTTGCTACAGCTGACTGGGGCTGCCTAGCGGCCGCTGCGCCAGCCAGTGTCTGCAGGCGGCTCTGGTTATAGTGACGAAAGCGCATTAGAGGCGTGTTTGCGACGATGCGCTATACAAATTGACGACCTTTACCTTTTCTTTACCTTTCAAAAATAGAATATTGCTGCAACGTGTTTCTTCGTTCGATCATTTATTTATTCGTTACAAAACGCCATTATAAACCATTATAATACTTTTAAAAAAAATTTTTTTGGCATGAGTGTTTTCAAACTGAACGCATGCGATGCAAAAAAGTAATTGTAGGCCAACGTACCATGGAGACACAGAATAGTGCAGACGCCAAAGCCCGCGTGGCATAATTGAAACGCTTCTCCAAGTACTGCAAATAACGTTTAAAAACGAACACAAATTAGTTAACAATTAACAAACTACGATCTCTTTTAAAACTGCACACTTATCACGCAATGGAAATAATGAAAAGTGTGTATAGAAATAGTTTTGTAAAAATATATTGTGGTTAGTTTCAATTTTTTATCAAAAAATGGTTTGTGTCAAACTAACTACACATAATAATTAAGCTCAAAAGCTGTCAAAGTATGTTTACCTGTCCACATTAGGCGGTTAGACTGTAACGGTTTTTAGGCTCGTAAGGCACTAAAATGACCACAAAGCCTGGTAGAAATAATAGGTATAGGTTGAAAACCAATCTTCATCGTTTAATTAAGTCAACTTGCTATTGCTGATAAATTCAGCAATTTATACCATAAAATACTACATTCACTCATCTTTCAGTAACACTTGGTTTTATAGCAATCGATGCAGAACAAGCGAAGATGTTAGATTTTCCCCAACCCACCATTACAAATAAGCTGCCAGAACTCTAGCCTAGTTCTATGCTGTCCGTAATAATAGCTCTAGGCTAATATTTAGGACAAAGTTCTTTGTCTACCAGAACCCTTACCCTGCCCAAATCGTTCGCCCATAAGAGACAGCAACCAGAATGCTTTGCGAATACCGGAAGTCTATACAATAATTGAAGAATTTTTGTCCACCGACTAAGAGAATGCGACAAACTATACATCTTTCCGTGCAGTTTAACTCGAGTTATCGCTCAAAGTATACGGTACCAGCAATAGCATAGGTTTGTTTGTAGATCCGTCAATAGGTCTGTCAATAGGACTGATAAAACATAGTTCTGTAACGTAGCTATATAGTCAATCAAAATTTTATTAGGCATTCAAATTGAACCCACACCACTAATTTGTTCTTCTTATTAAAACAAAACACATATTTCAACCACACTTCACAGTACAAGGTACAGTGTATCTGCCGTCGTGGCAGTAGGAATTTCTACGGCCCACAGTAGAGGCGGTACAGAGGGTGGAGGTGGGACCGTAGAACCGCGGACGGCCGTGGAACACTACAGTAAGTAAGGTAAGACACCGTGTGGAAAAACCTGGTAGTAGTACTGTAACGAAATTGAAATTTCATAGGCCTATTGTATACCCTATTGTATATTGTGTATTATTTTTTTTTATTACGTTACGTTCCTGCCGCGGCGCCGCCCATGCCACGTCACGCCGCGTGGCATTGCATCACCCAGCAAGCGGCACTTTGCTGCTTTATAAGCAGCGTCGCAGCAGTGTTTTGTCACTTGGGAGCCACTCGAGCACTCGAGTCACTTCGAAGCACGGTCAACCGACGTGCTCGTATCGACGAGTCTACGGCGAAGCCAACTACGACACCTGGAGACGTGCAGCACTGGTGGATCGGCACGGAGACCCGCAGCACAAGTGGACGGCACAGCCTCCGCAGTTAGACGTTATAACTGGCGAACTGGTGGACATCTGTCGCACGACACGGGACTCTGCACGGTATTCGTTCTGGCACGATACTATTCTGCACGGTGTCTCGCACCGTGCAAGACTGTGGCACTGGACATTGCATCGCACCGTACCAGTCGTGCCGCATTGAGGGACTGCACACAAACTGTACTTGCATTCTATTGACTGATACGAACTACGTTTAATTGGCACAGTGCACTGCTGTAACTGTCGTAAACTGTTTGACTGCATTACAGAATACTTATGATGGATAGTTTAATTGATGTCGGCGATAACAGCCAGTCCCCGAGAGGACCTCCAACACCATGGTCGCCCGTCCGTGCCAGTCGACGACGCGGCGACCTATCTCCTATAACTCTACTTCATAGCGATCCACACAGTCAACATGCAAAGCTGTTGATACTAAGTACGAGGTGGACGTTATAGTACGTACGTTGTGTTGTAGGATATCTGCGAATATCCGCTGCTTATTTTCGTTGTTTATTAGCCTTCGCCTACCGAGACTGTCATCTAAGTTTTCCCCTTTTACACGGAGCGCATTTCTCAAGAACCCTTTACAAGCAAGGCCCACCACTCTACATGGGTAACAGGTTTTCCGCCGCGTTGGGAAACGCCAACCCATGGAAAAGAGATCTGGATAACGACCTCGACCGACTCGAGGAGGAGAAGGCCGAGGTGGATTACAAAACCTATACAATCATGCAGGCTTAAACTGTTATAAACACTTTGCGTAGGCATGCTGGTAGGCCTAGGACTACTACTGCGCAAATTATGGTTTGAAATATTGCGTAGGACGTCGATAATGTTTGCGGCTTTATCAACTGACACATTTACTTAATTTCCTGCGACATGTTCGATTGTAGGCCTATTATTATTGGCATTTTAAACCTATGCCACTGTAATCACAGTATCTGAATCACAGTGTAACAACGGCTGAATGCATTATCGTGCACTGGTGTTATGCTTTTTGCTCTGTTAATGGCAGTGTTGTTTAAGTTAAGAAATCGAGAATAACGACATGTGTGTAGTGTTATGCGACTTGGAGACGGTCCGTAAATGTCAGGGACGAAATTGTCGTGGCTGCACAGGGACGCGTCGTGTGGAAAAATCAAAAGGTGCTAAAAATCAGCTGTGGATGTTAGCAACAACTACATTGATCAACGCATCGTTCCTTGCCTGTCTTCCGACAAGATCAATGCATAGGCCTACATCGCATTAGAAGTGGCTTGGTGGCTCAGTGCTCAAGGGCGTTAGATTAATGACCGAGAGATCGCTGGTTCAACTCCCAGCTGGTCCGCTACCAGCAACTCTGGGCACATTGGTCACACCTACGTGTCTGTTTAGGTGCACGTGGTCTAGTGGTTGGTGTGGACTCGTAACTTTCACATTAACGGTTCGAATCTCGCCACGGGTCATTTGTAATCAATCTTGAGCAAACTGCTAACCTGTTGTGTGCCCAGCTCAACTCAGCCTCGTACTGTCAGCGAAATGGGAAATAAGTAACTTAGCTACGGGTACCGAGTAAAGGCTTAGTTAGACTGATTGGTGCTGTGGTGTGTCTGCTAGATGCAGTCCAGTTGTTCGGTGACGCGGGCAATGGATGGCCGCATAGTGCGCTGCGGTATCATTAGCTCATGCCCATCAGCTGCCACTTTAGGGATTATAAAGCCCTTCTGGTCACCAGGCTGACTCATGAAGAATTGTGCCGGAATTAGTATCAGACCTTTACATCTTACTTTTTTCTCGTGCGCTTGCGACATTTTCAGCTATCGACCACGCAAACAAACATTTAAAACTACGTTTAAGATCTCGCATTGGTCGTCAGGTATCAGATAACCTCTGGCGTCATTGGCGCAAGTATGTAAACTAGGCTGCTATAAACGCGGCGTTTCAGAGGTAACTTAACTTGAGGCGATTGTGGCCCGCCATAGCCAAGGGCCTTCATAGCCACAATGCCATAGCCATAGCCAGGGCCACCAAAGTTAGGGTTACGGTTAGGGTTAGGACTCCACTAGCCCTAACTTTAACCCTGACCCTAACCCTAACCCTAACCCTCGTAGCTTATAGGAAAGTATGGCGGAGCTAGCCATTCGTACCATCGGCGACCCTCTATGGCCACCCCTTTCCTCAAGCGAAGATTCTATGGGAAGCCTATAGGAATGTGGGGTCCTAACCCTAACCGTAACCCTAACTATGGCGGCCCCTGGCTATGGCGGCCCTGGTTGGCTATGGGATTGTGGCTATGAAGGCCCTTGGCTATGGCGGCCCTTGGCGATGGCGGGCCGTCACCCTTGAGGCATACCTCGTATGCGCTGGTGAGTCGCATGCGCCGGAACCGCGGGATGAAGACGTGAGCTCCTAGCGCCGTGATGACCACTGCCGCCACGACCATGTACGTCATCTCGACACCGTGATAGTGCACCTCGGCCGACAGACCGACGACAAAAATACCATTCAGCACGGACGCTATCAGACTCATTGCGACCGCCACCACGTTCAGCGACCGATCGCCTGCGAGCAGGGAAGACACGAGACATTCGTTCGCGATGAACAACGAACGAAATTCGGACATTTAATTTTTTAAACCAATAAACGAAAATCGTAATTTTAGACAAAATTTCTATGACAATTGGCCAACTGATCAAAAACAAAAATTGTCAAAATTTAGCATATTGGACGAAAAAACAAAATTTACGTTTTTTCGCAAAATTTGGATAATAACTTGTCGCCGAAGAATTCACAAATTCTTTCACATTTATTGACATTATCATAATGCTATTATAAAAAACAAATGCCTAGAATTATTGCTGTCACAAATTCATAATGCAAGATTAGTGCAGGCATTAAAAGCACTCTAACCTTGAAACAGGACTACGATAATATGGTAGAACACAATGCTGCATTTCTTTATAGGAGCTACAGACTCGGGAATTAGTAGGCTTACATAGTTGTCCGTTTGCAAATTAAACACATTTCAATAAATAGGCTGAATTTGGACTAAAATTAAAAATTTCATCGATACTGTTTGTTACGGAAGCATGTAAAAACAACATATTTCTTGTGTGCCTTACCTACGAGAAATGTCTCTGTACTTTGCTGCTTGCGCTTGTGTAAGCAGAAGAAGACACCAATGCAGAGCGGGATGGCCAGAGACCCGGCAAAGACCAAGTAGTCCTGCCAGCTAAACAACAGCTCGCTCGACCCTTGCGATCGCTCTGCTTCATGCTCCATTGTTAGGCCTACCCTTGTATCACTGTCGTAATAAATACGAAATTAGTAGTAACAGCAATTTGTAATAAACGTTTATAAGATGAATAAACTTTTTTTAGAATCGCAAAACGCATTTTTATAGAACAAACATCTCTACCTTTATATTGTTAAATGAACGTTAAAATGTCTGCGATTACAATCTAAGAACACCAACTGTATGGCCTATATTTTTGCCCGCCTTTGTTACTTTAGTGTGCTACTTGCTTGTGATGTTTTACGTAGACCTATAATAACCACATTTTATTGCAATTGTAGGCTTATACAAAACTGTCTGAGAAAGCACATTGCATCATTGCATGTGACATCACGGCCAAGGCCTAGAAGCGAGCGTTTTAGCGTCATAAACGAAATGCGTAGTATCACTTGTAGATCAAGATTGCCTAATGCCAATCGTATATTGTTGTATCCGATAAACAAAGTCACGTCTTGGTTTTTCAAGTCCTGCAGTTTTA
>Ga0209367_1008777_pt1 | contig 13792 bp, 13 predicted proteins | sample WorMetLIZISLAND2_FD_187412 | JGI IMG/M metagenome (GOLD analysis project Ga0209367, IMG submission 187412) | Marine gutless worms symbiont microbial communities from Max Planck institute for Marine Microbiology, Germany - Olavius geniculatus... ... | reverse complement strand
TGAGATAAGAAAGTGAAAGCATAGAAGGTGGCACATAAACAGAACAGCAATAAGTGTGTACCGTATGTCGCTAGCGCACATCATGACAACGGCATCTGATACACTGCTTTTCACTGACGACGGATAACGGCATCAGGCTTTGCCAGCATGGAAAATCCAGCCAGATCAGTGAGAGTGCGGTTCCTTGCTCCAGCTGCAGCATTCTTTACACATGACTTTGCGTGGTTTATCAAACCGCTGGTGCCATCTCGATGTTTCCATTTCAGGACGGCGTCGCATTTTAGGCACTTAATGTAACGTGCCGTCCACCACCACGTGCACGTAGTTGTTCCACGCCGAACTGGAGGCACCATTGTTCTCTTGAAACGACACGCGAGGACTATTAGATGTTATCAATTTCAGTATTTCACTTTTCTCCATAATAATGATACAATTACAATGTCCTTAAGACAAATAATTTCGATAGCAGACAGAAAACCGGATGTTTTCAACAACAAACTAATTTTCCGTTTCCGCTGCCATTAGTGATGGGCCCGTAACGTAACGTAACGTAACGTAGCGATACGTATATAATACAGCACCCGCGGGTCGGCTCGCGATTCTTTCTACCGCTACCGCGGGATCCTCGGCAATTAAATTCCCATCCCGCGGGATTGTTGCTAATTTTATTCCCGCACCCGCGGTATTTCCGACGGTATTCCCGCGGAAAATTTCCCATGCAGGTCTCTAGTTCGCAGCCATAACAATACTTTTACAAAACAAACATTAGACAAATTTATATTCCCCAGATAGCTTACGATATGACCTGTAATACTGTTAAACGAGATTTCTTTTCATAGCTTAATTATGTTTTAAAAACGACACAAATACATAGCTATCCAAACTCACTCAGAGCATAGGCCTACAGCATACAGAAGGGCCGTTAGTACTGGCCTGGTGTGCTGGCCTAGCTGCTTCCCTGACATGAGTGAAACGAGTAAGATCTAGCTGAATCACTTCTTGGTCACCCAGGAAGATAAATAACAACCAAAAATGTAGTTCTTGGCCCACTTTACACTACCCCATTCTTTAGACTCGACCGTCTCGGTCGACAACCATGGCCAGCGGGTGTGTGGTAAAGGCACACTGCAGTTCTGAGTTCACTCTCTTTTACGTTTTTAGCAGCTCTAACAACCGCATACTACTGCCAGTGAACTGACAAACATCTACACGTAGATTTGACATAAGCATGTACAATATCAAATCCAAACCGTCATCAAGTAACACAGCCTGTTATTCCATTAGTCTTTAGGTATCACATAAGCTGAAACTGAGTTACAATGGGTCTGTGTAATGACACGTGATAAATTGATGAACCATTTTAAGTCTATGTTGTGTGAACAATACTCGAACTGAATGAAAATGTAACTGAAACTTGGCTGTACTGCCCTGCATGTTACTGCGAACACATAAGCATACATTCATATATGTACGATTATAATCGACATTCGGCAATGCTACTAACTAACATTCTATAAAGGTTACAGATGTTTAAACACATTTACATTTTCTGGCTTACTCCATCCGTGCCTCTATGAAACCTCAGTACTGTCTTAGCATCGTCTGGCTTGTTGCAAAATATGATTATTCAACTCTGGTTAAGAACAAGCAGTTAGGGCGTTTGTTGTAGCTGCTTGTGTCATACAAGCAAAATTATAAACTGTGGTGGATAGTTTGGTAAAATTTCCAAATACACAATCAACATTATCAACAGTAATCACAAGTTATAATAGCAAATAACACGTTGCATAATACACAGTTTTACTTCGCATTTTTGACAGTCATGGGCACCGTTGGATGAAGATGGTTCAGGATCAGAGTAATTTATGTTTCGATGAGTTACCGTTTTTACCGTTCTTGCAGACCACACCTTCCCTTGTTCAATACAACTAAACTAACTGATCGACTGCAAAGGGTGGGCCTTTTACCAGTTTACCAAAGTAAGTTTTCTGGACTTTCAGCTCATGGATCAGGTCCTGTTTCACGTTCACTTCGTTAGCCAGTTTTCTGTTTTCTTCTTTCAGTGCTGTGTTCTCTTCCATGCTTTTCAGATACTTCTAACATATTAACATGGTTTTCCCTCTGCACTTTGCTGCGGTACAAAGTTTCCGAGACTCTCTGATGCTACCACAAAAGTCCGGCATGCGGGCAACGACCAACTTCTAAATCAGTATCCGTGTAACATTCATCAGCACACCTCAACAATCACAGGTCAACGATGATCAAAATCAACAATATGTCAAACTTTCGATTCCGCCAATACAACTTCAGTGATTTCGCCAAAATCCGAGTCCGACTGAATCGTACCCGGAAATCTGAATCAAAATTCGAAAACACCGAACTCAAATATTAGCGGACATTAGTTTTTCCTTGCAACAAATGGTAGTCTCATAGGGTCCCCAAAATTGGTACAAACCCGGTTTTGTACATTTGCCGTCCACAATAAGCCTTTGGATGACGACTAAGTTTGATACCACACACCGTCGATAATACTCAGTATTTCACCGTCGATTCAACGTGCATTTTCAGCGTTGATAAGACAACGTTGCATCAACATACGATTCCAGGTCGACGACGTCGCGACGGGATATGGACGTTGTATCGACGTTGAAGCAACGTAGTGTGCCCATTGGGTTGTATCTTGGAGCATTACCAGAAGTTCTTCATGTCAAGCGACAATCAGTTTGGATTTAAGAAAACTTCCAGCTGTAATCATGCCATATATTCGTTCTTTTTATCAGGTTAATGCAAAGACATGTACTGCTAAATGTTCTGTGTATATTAAAAGACTGGTTTTCTATTTGTGAGATGTGTGTAAAATGGAGTAACACATTCTCCCAGTTTTTTACTCTGGCGTGTGGAATTAGACAAGGGGGAGGGGGTTTTGTCTCCGTATCTTTTAGCGATATATATTGGTGGTCTTGTTGACAAAATCAGAAACTGTGCATTTGGTTGCTACATCAGGAATGTTTGTATAGCTATACTGCTTTATGCTGATGACATTTTGCTTGCTGCTCCGTCTGTTACCTCTCTTCAAATGCTGTTGCACATATGTGACCATGAACTGAGTTGCATAGATATGTCTATCAATGCTAAGAAGTCCAGTTGTTTAAGAACTGGACAATATAGCTGCTGAGCTCGTTTTCAAAGGTAGCGACAGGCATATGGCAAGAGGCAGAGGACGAACAGTAGCTATTTACGAGTAAGGTCAGCTCCTCCATAGCGAAATCTAGACTCTTCCTTACAGCAGTTGACAACGAGTGACTTTAAGTTGCGCTTAGACCTAAGTTTTAAACTATTGTTTTAAACCAAACCTTCTGGACTCTGGTTTTTATTAATGTTCAGATTGACTTCAGTTTTAAACTCGGTTTTAAACTCTTTTAAATCGAAAACCTACTTCCTTGGTGCCCTATAAATATGCAGACGATACACAGATATTATATATTCTATGGGCGGTTTATGCCTTGCAGCAGTATGTTGGAAAAAAGCAGTGGTTTTGTGCAGATTGACCATCGCCGAACTCTCTGCAAGTCTCTCGTCTCGACCGACTTGGTGATAGTATCCTCCTCGGGCTAAGTAACGCAGGAAGAGTTGCATAGATATGTCATGTAATGGTGTAATATCTTACGTTTGCACCAGCAACCTGACGACACCACCGGCTGTATTCTAAGGCTAGCTGGCGAATCTGTCTAGCAATTTGGTCATGCGCACGGTTTTTTTACTTACTTGCTTACTTGCAGCATCCGCGTGGCCATGTTAAGCATTATTTGAGCGCCATACGGGTTAAATATTCATTGTAGCTACCTGCACCGCCTTCAAGTATGTAACGGTTTAATGCACATATCGAGCAGCACAAAGCGTCAGAGCCAAATCGAGATTCGCCTGTGAATCGAATATTCTTGGCGTACAGTCAGTAATTAAGTTTTTGCAGAGTTGCATCTTGGAGGAGCTTTCAACATTACCCAGTTGTGGTTTTCGTTAATGCTAATTACGACAAGGCAGTACATCTCTATATATTCTATTAGTGTGATTGGCGCCCTCATCAGCGATCCGTGATCGGTTCAGAGGGTGTGGTGACGCCGGCACCACCCAGTCCATGTATTAGATAACTATTTTGGCTGCCAAACTGTTCATCTGCAAGCTGTTGGCATTGATTCGGCTCAGCACTACAGAATCGCTGTCCACCTGCAGACCAATGGGCCTTGCTAATATGACCAATGAAGATGCAGACTTTTGGTCTTTTTTCCATTGTTGTTTTTTGTGTGCATCATGGTAAACAATTCTATAAATTTATAACTCTAATACCAAATGAAAACTTTCTCAGATAATAATGACATCTCGAATTCTTATTGTATCTGTTAGAATTTTGTAGAGCTTTGGTCAGATGTGTGTAAAAGGATAACACAAACACAAATGTATAGTTTAACCCGTAGGCGGCTAGACAGCCATTTTTATTGAATGTAGGCCTACTTTGAAACAATAAGTACAGGAGTCTACAGCATCTGAAGTATGATTTTGACGTTCACATGTTAAAAAACTACAGTGTCCAGTTTACCTATGCATACTGAGGAGACAATGATCTTGCATTTCCCGTATTTATTCACTGTGCCATTTCATCCAAAATTTCACATCCCGCATTCCACTCGTCGCTTTTAGGCCCCAGCAGCCATACCCTCATTAGTTGGCAGGCAACCCTCTCTGAAACATATGTTGTCCCCTATTTGTACTTCAGGCAAAGGGGCCGTAAAGCTCGCAGCAAGATCATTGTCTCTTTTGAGCACGTCTCTTATTTCATTCCTGCAAAACATGATAGTTTCAAATGGTATCTCGCAAATAATTAAATGCAGATACGTTCCAACAAGCTCAAAAAACTGAATGTATCTGTTGACAGTTTTCGGAGTTATGCCTAGATGCTGTCTACAAACATCCATCCAGTTTCCGGGGTATGCACTTCTTTCCTTTATGTAGCGATATAGTGAACCTCTCTCCAGATACGTCAGCAACTGGACCTTTAAACAGGCCACAGCAGAAGCCAGAAGTCTAAAACATAAAACAACTGAAGGTTTTAAAACTCTAGGTTGAAGCAAACTATTTTTTCACGTTTTGGCAAACTTGGCAAAGTTTGTTTACGCTAGTTACTACTCGGCGACCTGACCCCAAATGAACGGCACCGTTCAATCAGGGCCGAGGGCCAGGTCATGCGTTAGAGATGCGCAGTACTGAAAAATGATCAATTACTATTCGTTTAACAAAAGCTGCGTCAGAAAGTACAGCATAAAGTAGAAATCTACAGTATAAAAAATGTTTAAAAAGCACAGTTCATGATTTCATACAAAAGCAACTAGAATTACACGAATAACTCGAAAGTTACCTCGCATGCTGTTCTTTGATATAATCGAGTGTACGACCGGCATAGTCTTCTCCAATGGCAAAATCAATAACCCATTTATCAATCCTGTCGTGATTTCTTTCGTATTCTGTCAGCTTGCGTCGCATTTTGCCAATGGTCTCCAGCACAATATCCTTTCTTGATGCTCTAATACGAGCTTTTGCCATTGGCGGTTCATCATCAGCCTCTGCATTAACTGTTACAGAGGCATTTGAGAATTCTCGAAGCATCATCACAAATTCTTCTTTATCTTCTTCAGTACGGTTACTGGCGGTAAACACGTTAGTAAGTACTTCAGGAGGTAAGCGGCCGAGCTCTTTTATTCTTCCTGCAAAGCGGAATTCCATCTTAGAACAATTATACAAAATAGCAAAATAACTACTTCACTCGAAAACAGTGTGACTGCGACAAGGCATGAGCAAACTCGTTTATATGTGTATATGTTGTGGAAGCCTCTAGAAATGGAAAACGCTAGAATGGTGCAGAACGTGCTTGAAAGCCCATGAAGGTGCTAGAAAATTCTAGTAAGTTCGACACCCTGCGACCGTGACAGCAATGATTGAAACCATATGTTCGCATCGACGCAGTCTAACGCCTACGTCACACTGGCTTTTGTGGCGCTGAACTTGAGCCGCCAGGAGATACTGGGTGTGCACTGTTAGCAACATTCACCAATTCATTCATTCATTCATTCATATGGTCTTTATTCACTTATCCACAGGAACAAGAGGACACACATAGGACAAGATATGATTTGAGGAAGCTAACAGAATAACGTGTGGACACAGTTTACCAGACACTGTGGTCATGAGTGAAGCGGTAAACCTGTTTAAAAACAGATTGGCTAAATTTTGGTCAGGCCAAGATCTGTTTTACAATTAAAATAAAGCGAGTCGGGAATAGACGTTGCATTTGAAGTTTTTATGATGGGCACATAGAAACTGCGTCCAGTTTTCATTATGCTATGCTATGCTTTATGACATCCGATTGCCCACTCCACACTCAACGTGGCCAAACCCTCAACCTGAAAAAATTAAATGGGGTTCGTCCCTCCGCAAACTACCTCTGTACCTATTCTTGTCTTGGAGGAGCTTTCAACATGATCCAGTTGTGGTTTTCATTGATGCTAATTACGACGTTATTTTCTGGAACTAGAACTTTTCGAATAATGCACTGTTCTCCACCTTCTTGTAAATTCTCGAGATGATGAAATAGATTGCCGTCCGTTACTTGAATGTGATATATAGTTTTACCCACTTCATTATCATCATACTCTACATGACCCAATCCGCACGACATTAATACAGTAAATGATAGCAATGTCAATCAAATTACTATCATAATGCAAGTAGTTCTGTCAATAGTGAAGCGAGAAATGGTACTAAGGGTGCTGACAGGAATAGTATCGCACTGCATTGGCAGAGACATCACAGATGCACAGCAATTAAAATCAAACTTCTACGACCGACCATACTAAATCAAACACAATGTCACTGTGAAATACAATGAGCATTAGCTGGAAGAGTATCATGTTGTAATTGCTTACAAAATCTCAGCCGAAAATCAAAGTCAAACTATTATTATGGCAATAAATCCTAGATCGTCAAAATCAAACTACACTGTTATGATGGCATGAAATCAGACAACGGAATACTATTTTGTTTTGCGAGGAGTATCGTGCTATATAGTAATGGTTCAAAGAATTGCAGACTATAGCTTGTTGAGACAGTACTTAAACAGAACACGCATGGCAGTACACATGTTGGATTGAAGCAAGTAATAATGATAAGTTTACAGTAAAAACCAGTTACACTAAAAATATCAAATAGATAAAAACACAGTTAAAATTGAACACCGCCGATGGACAGTATTGCAAAGCCACTGCGTGAATTACAGCACAGCAGCAAACAACATATTATGTTATTACCTTTGTGGATGGAACATGTGTCGTGGTTGGTGGAATCAGCAGCTGTTTTGAGATGCGATACTGAATCTAACACAACACAGATGCATGCTGTATGGCAAAAATTACTACAGTTAATTAAAACATGTAACTTAAACAAGGCTCATGAGACATCCGACAGGTTGTCTTGGTCTGTCTCCAACATTTCATCACAATTCACCCTCGAAATGTGCCCCGCAGACAAAATAGCAAAGAAAAACACAAAAACCTCCTATTTTGGGGGTTCAAGGTCATGCACGATTATCGATTTTAACACCACTAAAAACCTCATCACCAGTGGACTGCATATCACGATAAGCAGCATATCTGTGCCTATCTGTAACAGTTTTCATGCTAGACAAGCCAATGGTGTCAATATAACCACTGTTCAGAGTGGTATTGCTCTTTGATGCTCGCACGCACCGGCCTCCTACAACCTAGGGGGGTCGGGACATGAACTGCTGTCCATGAACAGATGGACAGACTGATGGACAGACGCCCAGGTCGCCGCTGAGAAATGCAAAGCATTCTGCTGTCGTGCGTAATAAACGCTACTCAATCACTAGCATCGGCACAGGAAAAGAGCAAACAATTACATGTGCAGTGCAGCTAACCATTGGTGTCCCAAGCTGCACAAACTGACTGGCAGTTGTATCATCGTGTACGTCAGGTTGCACAGACTGGTTACATAGCCCCTGGTTCAACATCTATGTCGCTCTGTACACCATGTAAATCGCAGACATAACAACGTTCAGAAAAAAAATTAAGTACAAGGTAGGTGGATGCAAAATTCTCAATCACTTATAATACTTTTAACATGCGAAAGACAAACCTCTGCATTGTACAAGGTACGTAGTGGGACTAGGCCTAGCTGAATGAATAAGCTGTAGAAGAAAATATGTTTTGAAATAGATGCCCTGCCTGATAACACGACAGCTTTCTCTGTAAAGCTGTTGTATTACAGATGCTGATGAACTGCATTGGTTAAACGTTGCCAAATAAACACCATGGTCAATAAAAAATGTGCCACTTTTATTTCTTGAATAGCTCCATGCAGCATTGGTCGATTTTAATAATTTTTGGCCTGCAACATCGGGAAGAAACTGGACGCAAATGAATGTACTTCTGACAACCTCCTTGACTCCTTGAACCTAGTCGATCAGGAAATAGACTGCTAAAATCTACATTTAATGCAAAAAAATTCATATGCACTTACGCAGGTTGTTTTGGTCTATCTCCAGCCATTTCATTCCAATTTACTATTGAAATATGCGCTGCAGCCAAAATTTGCAAAAAATTCACCAAAACCTCTCTTTTGGGGATTCAAGGTCATCGATGTTTACAAATATCTACAAAGCCCTTTCACCAATGCTTGTTATGGTTTGCAGCGAATTTGTACCTACCTGCAACCGTTTTCACACTATAAGACCCAATAGAGGAAAAATAACGTCTTTTTGGGGAGTACCCCTCTTTGAAGCAATGTCAGTAGTAATATATGGCACTAGTGCAGTACGAACAGTGGTGGCATTTTTGTTTTTAGTTGGCACAAATTGAAATTTATTTTGTGATTTTAAGTTGTTAACACACACAAAAAAACATTCACTCTTGCTACTGCTATGTAAGTCCTCTCAATATTTGACCGTGACGTTGTCATAAACATATGTGTTTTAATGCTCTGCAGTGACAAAACTTAACAGATGAAAACTTTGCATTACATGTAGTGATGGTTGCCAATGTTGAATGCTGAATTTTATAGACTCTATAATGGTCTTTGGGCCTGTAATCTTATGCTGTGATTTTGCCATGATTTTTTTTGCGATTTTCACCAAAAAAAATTGCTGTGTTTTTTGCTATTTTTGTTATGATTTTCTATTGTCCCTAGTTATGTTGTCTGTATAGAAAGTTTTACGCTGAATAATTTGGTATTGAATAGGTTCCAAGGTCAATCGTCATCAGGTGCACCTGGTGCAGATTTGCATCTGTGATGCTGAGGCGAATGTGTGCTACCTGCTCGCTGGCTGGGTGATCCACAAAGAGAAACAACGACTTCAGGGCTGCTCGGACTGTCTGTCTGTGACCCAAGTGAAGTACCTTCTGACAAACAACTCACTGTGATGAAGAGCTATGGTGGACTTACGTACTCTTCTGCTCTGGTATATCGTGCAGTACACGTAGCAGAGTCTGCGTTCAGAAGTCATCAGGCAGAACTGAGTAGCTGCTGCAATGTTGAGTCGATGCTGAATGAACAATTTCACAGTCTTGTTTGTTACATTGGCTTGCCAAGCTGTCATGACGACATACTGCGAAACATAATCAAGCGGTACTTCCGCTTGCGCATTCATGCATATGGTAAGTGGCTAACTGACAAGTCCACTCATGATTCAACACAGCACAGCAGTCGCAGTGCATACTGTCGCACAAAGGTGAAATGAAGAGTTAACTCGTGATCAGTAGCATTAAAGCCAGTAGCATTAAAGCCGATGTAGTATAGTTTGCTTTTGCAGTCTTGTAGTAGGGCACATGTTGTTGGTGCTGGACGTAGAGTTGTCATTGTCAATGACGTTATGAGTTTATTATGGGGTTTTATACATTGCATTTGCATTATTGTTATGTTACATTCACTGAAATTTGGATTTGTTGACAGGATGTTTGCAGTTTGTTTGATGTTGTGCACATCTCTTTCATCGACCTAAATTTTCTTTTAGTTTTCTGATAGTGCCTAAGTTTTCGGAGTTGAGTAATGTCATGCTGTCTGAAGTTCAGAGTTTGCATTGTATTGTGCTAACCACCGCAACATTATTGAACGTTCTGTCTCAACGTGTGCTGCAAGGTGTTTTACTTTGTCCTCAGTCATGGGTCACAGTACAGCTTAAAAGTCAACTAATAGTTATTATTTTATTACTTCCTTAGTTTCACGTTATTTCTCAATAGTAACCATTTCTTGAAGAACTAACAGTGATCACATGTCAGGATAATAAGTCTGTGATTTATGGCAATATTCATGCACTTATCGTGCAAACAGTTGTTTATAGAATTGCTAGACAGTTTGTAGATCAGCGTTCATCCTTTTTTGATCAAGATGTTAATTATGGTTACAAGGCAGCCTTTCAGTGGCGGTTGCCACCTTGAGCTTTATGGGGTACGATTAATCCGCGTTGCGTGTACCATATGGTAAATAATAAATTTCATAGGACAAAATCCTATAATAAAACACAAACATCGATTAAATTATTACGGTAATATTTCTGTGCCAATACAATGTTGAATAATTATTAATTTACGAATTCAACCTTCTAAATTTTGTTTAAGTTGATTTTAGTTTAAACCCATTTAGTTCTGTCATCCAGAGTAAAAAGAGGTTTCGGATCAGTCCGGCGCAGGCTTGGATTAGCCAAGTGGAGATTTTGGCGACCTCCCCGGGCAACAAAATTTTCCTGTAGCCATAGGCCAATTAATAATATTAATATTAATAATAATATAACACCTTGTATGTAATAATCAATCTATTAATCTATATCTTTTATCACAGCTACCTCTCATTAATTGTTTGTGTTTTACCTCGCGCTTAGAATCTTAAAGACGAACTCTGCAGCCACTGCCAATTGTTCGATGGTGCCAGTAAGGCGCCAGAATTCTAACATAAAGTATATAAGTATATGAGGTCGTGGCACCTTACCTTGTACTTTTAATAGTAGGTGAGACAACTTACGGTTTTGCCAGAAGTACTTTCCTCTTTTCTCAGCCATCAGAACTGATAGCCGATGAACTCTCTCTCGATTCACTGGAAGCTTTCCTTCGGTGATTAGTTCAATGTTCATTGACGCCTATCTGAGAACTAAAAGGGGAACCCGATAGAGGGAGCGGTAAAAGTAGACATTAATAATCAAATATTAGTAATTAACTATGGTTGCCTACTTTAAGTGTTGTATAAGTATCGATAAGTATGTAATAATATAAGTACGTAACAATGTAATGACTCCAAAGCAACCATCCCTTTATTAAGGAGAGAATTACTACACGAGCACACTAATTAGTATTGGGAGGCACCAACAAGCGATAGCAAGCACCGTAAATTACTTTCTACGACTACATCCTTATTGACCGATTGGCGATGCGAGTAATGGTAGTATTTTTACCCTTTTTACCATAATACAAAACACAACGTGAGATGAAAGGATTGCTAGTCTCGCAAATGGTCCAGTCGTTCCTGTAGTTGTACTCGGAAAATAAGAATGACTGACAAAAATTTCTGGCACGCACCGATCCGCTTCCACGTTAGCTTGCTGCGGAAATCAACAATCCGGTAGATAAGCCTGGTGTCTGCTTGGTGCAGTTGCATTACTGTGCAGACGGGTCTGCTCCAGACACCCGCAGACAACAGACACCATAATAAATGAAAATGTAATGGACCTTAATCCGTATGGCGTTGATGATTGAGTGGTGTGTTAGGCGCGGCAATGCAGGTTATTAAGCAGAGTAGAGCGGCCCGGCGCTGAGAGAAAAGTAACCTTAGTGTGCATTCCAGTCATTCTTCGTAGTTTGACTCAGCATTATTCTCCATGCAGTGCAGGATGGCTTCAGCAGTCTGTGTGGAACACGTCAGTAAGAATGTAACCACGTAACCATTTGCAATATAAAAACTGAATTGAATGACAATTTTCTTCAAATCTCAAATCAAATTAAGGTGTTTCTAATTGAAACTTTTTCCAAAATGAAATGCCTTATGTGATTAAATCGTGATTTAAAACAAATTGCAATTTGGATTTGCCCACGACTGGCAGTTAAGAGTGTCACTAACTGTTCTGAAGTGGCAAATTATTTTATGTTTCAGCAGTGATGTCTTGGGTGACGTTCTCATCGGTGCTGTGACTTGTGCTACTACTTGCGTTTAGTCCGTTTGATGTGCTACTACTTATATTGCATATTATTGATACAATAATTCAGATAATTTTTTGCGTTGTGTTTCCAATGTGGACACGCGATTGAAATGACCTATACTGTGTCGGGTGAGATGTTAAACCCTACTCACTCATTCACGCAGATATTACAGGATAACAGTGGTTGTTGATCCCCACAGTAGCAAATGCAGTATTGTTTTGTTTAGTGTTGAGCCTCTGTGAACATGGTAATGCACTGCATTTAGCTGCATGAGATGAAACTTTGTATGAACATACAGACAAACTGTAGAAGCGATATTCTATGGAGCAGTTGTAAACACTTCTAAAGTTTGTTAAAGTTACTTTATACAGAACATAAACGATCTGAAATGTCATATTTTTAACTTCCTTAGACTTTTTCTGCTATAGTATCATTTGAATACTTGCTGAGACACGATACTGGCATGTAGATATGCCAAGATGTGAAGGTTTGCTGACCGGACCATGCCCGTTGAAGGTCAACAACACTACCGTGAAAAGTACACAGGGCGACCTGTTTCTTTGCCCATCTTGTGATGAAGCACGTTTTCTAAAAAATCCCACTGCTGAAACCAAGAACAGTAAAGGGAACAAGCGTACTAGCGGCACGAAGACGGTGCAGACGAGGTCATCCAACGGAAACGAAGAAAATGACAGTTCAGACATAGACATATGTCCACGTTGCTTCCTTGCCGCTGAACGAAATTGTCGTCTGACACTTGTCACCACACTTATCATCAGAAGTGTACGTCCATGTCAGCCAAAGTATATGACCAGTTCGTTGTATTGATGTCCGCAGTTGGCTGGGTTTGTGACGATTGTAAAGACACTGTCAGGTCAGTGCATCAGCAAATAAAAGCAACAACTGCCTCACTAGCTGAGCAGCTGGCTGAAGTGAAAAATGATGTTGAAGAACTAAAAGCAGCAGCTAATGTCAAATCGGTCATGTTCACTGGCATACCAGATCAAAAAATACAGTCGCCATTCTCCACAGAAAACAACGCCAACAGTAACGACACTGATAAAAGTATGGCCATGATCGTACGTCGTACCATTGATGATGTTGAGAGGCGAAAACGCAACATACTAGTAACAGGACTAGCAGAAGGACAGTCAACAGCAGACGATGTTGCAGCGTTTCTTGACATCTGTGAAACTCATCTCCCTGTATAACCATTTATAAAAGAAATTAACTGTCGCTGCTTTGTCAGGTAAGCGAACTGTTTTGATAGAATCGGGTGCAGCAACAGCGGCATCTGTTCTAATTCCATCCTTGGACCCATCTGTGTAGATCTCTACTTGGCTTCCACGATACATCGTTGCATCGTTAGCCATAAATCCACTTATTTCTTCTGTCTGTAATGATAGTTTTTGAAAGTAAGTTTCGTTAACCTTCATTTACTCACAGATTTTTTACACACGTTGTTACTCAATGGGGGGAAAATACCCCCCACCGATATCTCGACTTCTAAGGCAGCTAGAAACAAAATTCCAACGGCTACACCC
>Ga0209367_1008776_pt1 | contig 13793 bp, 13 predicted proteins | sample WorMetLIZISLAND2_FD_187412 | JGI IMG/M metagenome (GOLD analysis project Ga0209367, IMG submission 187412) | Marine gutless worms symbiont microbial communities from Max Planck institute for Marine Microbiology, Germany - Olavius geniculatus... ... | reverse complement strand
TTGACAGTTGGGCGATGTGATGGTGAGTGATATCACCTTTTTATGATTTTTGCTGTTTTCGATGTGTCACTCATTGCATGTCGCCATTAACAAGTGTATAAACTGATGTTTTGTACATTTATTCAGTAAAAATCTGCCGAGGCAGCCTCGAGGCGAGGCACTGCCTTGAGGCATCACATCACTGGTGGAAGCAGAAAACATTTTGTTATGCTGCCAGTCACAGTGATTTGTGTGGGATTTTGCCAATTTTCAAGTAATTAGTAATTACCGGTATTATTCGTGGTTATGGGAAGAAACGGCAAATAAGATTGTAAATTTGGATAAATAAGAGTCCAGTTAAGCAGCTATTTTACAGCAGCATGCAACAGTTATTAAGTCAGGTTAATTGTTACATTTGGAACAAATTCACTAGAGCTGCTGCGCATAGGCGCTAACGCCAGCACAAAATTCCTAGTACCTATGCTTCAAATTTACATTTTATGCGATATTTCAACAAAATAATGTACTAAAACTATGCAAGTATATAGAGTGACTTGGACAAGTCAATTAGTGCCTACTTACTTGCAAGATATCGATATTGCGATGTTTCGTCATTATCGTATCAATCGATATCGTATCGAAGTTGAAATTGCTATATCTGCCCACCCCTATTTTTGATTGATTTTAACTTTTAACGTAATTAAATATTTCTGGCTGTTTATGTTTACGTTTTTCGAGGATTTTTTGTGTGTTATGTGATAATCTTGTAATATGGCATCACCTAACGAACCGTGGACTTTGGCGGGTGGCAAGAAAAATAAGTCGCAAAATTCGCACGCAGTATCTAAAGGAAAGAAGAAAGCTGTTGTTGAAAACATGCCTAGGATTGAACCGAATCGTAAGTTATTCAACAATATGCTAACCACTGCACTAAGCTGCCCTCTAGAATTATGGCTTTTTCGCCCCTTTGCCGTTTCGTTCCCGGCCAAGGGTTATTAACCTGTCTAGGGATCATTGCGTTATAAGTTACATTGTTGCACACTATTTCATCTTAATAGTCGATATCTAAAACAAAACTTGCAGGTTTTTCTTTTTTTAGAAACAATTTTCTTACCTTTACATGCATTACATTACGTGATCTCGCCATCAATATGGCGGTGTTTTGGGCGTTGCTAAGAGTTTTTTTTACTGGTTATAGAAATTTAATACCAAATGGTCGCAAAAACCTAGGTTTTTGGACTTTTTAGATTTATTTATTTTTCACTGAGGTACAAAAATTGGAGTTAGGTTAGGGTTTAGGATTAGGTTTAAGGTCTAAACCTAGGTCTAAACCTAACCCTAAACACTAACTCTATCCCTAACCCTAATGGTAATCACTGAACCTGCAAATCGTGCCAAAACCATTTATCTAAATTGCTTTAAAACTGAATAAGCTGCAGAATACGAATACATTATTGCGAAAAATAAATGTTAATTATGACAGTGAAGAGAAAAAAAGTTGCAAAATGTTTGCATGCACGAGAACTCGAACCCAAGACTTTGCACACTGTAGATGCGCACGCTACCAATAGACTGCCCAAGGGCTATCATCACAGCTGCTTCAACAGCGCTATTTATGGAGCGCCTTGACCTTGGTTTTTGGTTTCCACCATTCCAGCAAATGGACGGCACATAACACGGCGGAATTTCCGCCACTCGAGATTTCTTCAAAGTTATATCGTCCCTTGTATGTAAGAAGTGCATAAGTCGAGATGTGGCCGATAATGAGTTTTTGATATCAGCTTGTCCAGCTTGTCGAGCTGCATCTGCTACAAAAAGTGCACATGTCGAATGATGCACACTAATGAGTAATGACGGTGTTGCCGTTTGAAATTTTGCGAACGTCAGTCTACTGCAGTGTTTTTCAACCTTTTTGCGCCTATAGGGGGGTTTTCGGGGATGGGCCATCGAATGCTGCCAATTGCATTTTTGCTGCATTTTTCTTCCCCGTTCCCTTCCCCTTTCCCTTACCTTCTGTTTTTTTCTTTTCCATTCCCTTTTCTTTTTCCTCTTTTCTTTCCCCTATCTCTTCCCCTTTTCCTTCCCTTTTCCCTTACCCTTTCCCTTTCCCTTTAGGTGCATGATACTCTCATAGAGCATGGCGTGGAGCGTCACCTGCCATATGTTGTGTTTTCCCTTTCCCATTTTTCTTTCCCTATCCCTTCTTCCCCTTTCCCTTCATCTTCCCCTTTTCCTTCCCCTTCTCCTTTTTCTTCCCTTTTCCCTTCCTTTCTCCTTCCCCTTTTCCTTCTCCTTTCCTTCTTTTCCCCCTTCTTTTTCTCCTTTCCTATTTTCCTTCCTTTTCTCTTTCCCCTTGTTTATTTTTCTTCCCCTTTCCCTTCCCCATTTTCCTTCCCCATTCCCTTCCCCTTTTCCTTTCTTCTTCTTTTTTCTTTCCATTTCTCTTCCTCCTTTCTCTTTTTTAGTTATAATATTAGCGGAGATGTAACCGATGTTTTGTCTTGTATTATTAAATGTCACGAATAAATGAGGTGCTAATGACTGACACTAGGATCAGTGTTTACATTTACTGTAGGCAATGTCAAACGGTTCGGTTTTAAAAATTGGTGATCATGCAGATTTTGGCTTTTACTGCTGTATATAACTTTTTCAGTGTCTTATTAGTTTAGGGCAATCTAGCGGTTGAACGATTGCATTGTGCTGATTGCCTTTTTAGTAGAGAGTGCAGATATCAACGTATGTTGTGTGATTTGTAGCACCAGTCAAGGAGTCTCCCACAATATACAGCGTGTTTCTGCAAGAAAATCAGAAGGACAGGAAGTCGGAGAAAGAAAAGGATCAGTTTGTTGTGAGAACCTCAAGCAGTGCCAGTGCTGTTATGTCGGGAGCCAGTAAAAGAAATATACAACAGCTTGGCAAGAAATCTTTAGAGAAGAAGAAGGATAAACAGCACACATTAGAAGATGCTGTGCAAGAGGTAGTTTAGTTGCAGTTTGAAACCGATGATATCACAAAGTCTGTTTGTACAATAGACATATCGTGAATTTTCAGAATTGTGCAGTTTATCTCAATAGTCACAGTGTTTATTAATTGTTTGAAATTGCTTCTTTCCAGTAAACCTACAAATGCTGCACACATTATCAGTAATTGATGGTTGCAAATGGTGTTTTGTTACTTTGTTGCCAGGTCACTGTGGTAGAACTGGAGGCTGTGCTAGCAAAGGACAAAGATGTGTTTCCTGACAACCCTGATATCTGGCTGAAAGACTTGGTCTCTGTGATGAATCTACGACTGAGTATGGTGCCAGTTACTGATCTGACATTTGATGGCAAATCCCCTGGTAAGTTCTGTTACAGCTAATTAACAGTAGAACATAAACTGTCAGTTTTAGCCTACTGTTCTTAAAGGAACATGGACACCAAAATTAACTTACCATTTTCCTACTACAGCACAATTTTCTGGGAATTTTGACAGTAATATTGGCACCCAGCATTTTGTCAACACAAAGAAACTTTCATTTGAAATCAACGATCTACGAAAACGATGCAGAAAACGAGATGGCATGTTGACAGGCTGATGATGTCACCGCATGTACCCGTAGTCAACGTAAAATGCGCACAGAAACATAAGCATTATGAAATCACATTGTCTACCTATGTACTGCTGCAGTTGTCATGCGACACACTATTTTTTGCCATTAAATATATTAAAATTAATTGGTAAACACTGACTGGGTACATGTGGTGACGTCACTTTCGGCTACTTGCCAAGATCATATTTTTGAGCATAACGTAACGTAACACCATTTTTCATTATATTTAGACATAAATTTCATACATTTAGAAAGCATACATCAAGGTGAAATGTCTAATTGAGGTCTACATAAATTCTACAAGTGAGCTTGTCCGTGGCCATGGACCTTTAAATAACAGTCGAGCTATAGTTGTCATTTGTCTGTCTGTCAGTCTGTCTGTCTTTCTGTCTGTAACGGATGTAGCCTGGCTAAATAATGGGTAGGTCTTCGAGAAAACTTTTTGCACGAATAATTAGCCATGTGTGAGAAACTCGGGCATGCAAAATTTCAGCAATCTACTCCAAGGGGAACATTTTCAAATTGGGGGTTGAATGAAGGGGGAGGGTAGGAAAATGTGCGTTTTAATGGAAAACTGGCCATATCTCGAAAATGGTGAGAGATACGCCAAGTTTACTATTAATCACTAATAGGAAGTGGCATATGCCCTGTCAGATTAGATGGAAATTATTGACCTTTGGTGATCTTGAAGGCCATTACGCGCTATTGTGGCTAAATGGTGCGAGATAGGGCTTAGGTTGCTATTGATCTCTGATAGGAAGTCGCATATTGGCTTTTAAATGGCATGAAAATTTTCGACCTTGGATGACCTTGAAGATTACTGACAACCAGTACAGTTGGTTATCTTAGCAACAGCTGGGCTTCTTGTATATTGTCATACAATCTGCTTATTGCCTACTGTGATACATTATTTTAATTATGTTGCTGCTGCTGTTAGGATGTTATTTGCAGATGTTTACTTAAAGGTCCGTGGTCACCAAAATTAACATATACATTTTATCCATTTTTCTGAAAGTGCAGAATTTTATGATAACTTTGACAGTAATATCGGCGCCCAGCGTTCTGTCGTTCTGTCAACACGGAAAAATTTACCTTTGAAGTCGACGATCTACGAAAACGACGTAGAAAACGCGCCGCCATGATGATCTGCGGTGACGTCATGAGTTTAGCCTATAGACGTCATGAATTAATATTCATGAGGTCTGTATAGGCTATGGCCTAGCCTAGAATGATGACGTCGTTGGCTAGCCATTAATATTCATGATCTATATGGGCTAGGGTCATGACGTCACTGTGGGCACTGATAGATTAGCATATTTCGCATAACGTAACGTAATGCCGCATTTCGTTTGAATTCACGCTTTAATTTCATATATTTATGAAGCTCAAATTGACATATTATATATGTGAGGTTAAATGTCTAATTTAAATCTACAGAAATTGCGCGAGTGAGTTTGACCGTGGCCATGGACCTTTAATGGTGCTGCCATCATGGCACTGCCACTGCTAGAGTTTAGGCAATTGCCAGTCAGCTTGAGCCATAGATGATAGATCCTCCTAAACTGTTGCCATTTAATACTGTATAGCCGGAAAGCTAATACTCATTTAACCAGAGGTGGCTGGTTACATATCAGGAGTAACTTTTTTGATTGAATGCAACACATTATTGAGTGCTATATCATGGCATCAACTGACAATGTTTTATTGCCATCCCTCGTTACTCTCATGCCTGGTTTGGTGTAGTGGCAACTGGCAAATGCAAGCAACTTGGTTATCGGTGACTTTTTTGCAAGAGCTTAATATTTTGCCGGATATATAAAGTAGAGTAGCTAGTAGTGATATGTATAGTTCATGTGATGATTTGCAGATTATCCAGTTTGTCTCCTGTCCAAAGATCTGAGAGTGTTTTTAGTGAAGTGTTTGACTAAGCATTCGGCCAACACTTTGCAGTCATTCTTGGATCATTGCATAAACTCTCTGACGAATGATGCAGCAAAAGGTACAAAACGTGCATTTCTGTAAATAATTTTTTGTATACTTACTATGCCTTGATGGGCATTCTTTATCTATTGTTAGGGGTAGTTGAATTTATGATTAATTAATGACTAATTTGTATTAAAAACTAGCAGCACTTGGTAATTATGTAAAAATGCACATTTTTTTTTTATTCAACCACTTTAAAAGTTACTGAGCCCAGCAGCTGTCAGAATTGTGCTGATGACAATAATGTAATAACAAATTTCATGATTAAACTTTTATTAGTTGATAAAATGATTAACCTTAGGATTGATGCTCAATTTTTGTAGCCGTATTATTTCTGCGAAACTTAGTCTGAAATGTCTTGATCAGATCATCTGTTATTAGCTCATATCAGCTGTGTTGAATGTTGCATGGTTGCTCTCAGTGCAGTGCTGTTAAACTGTTTCATTATAGGCCTCCCAACATATGGTTTTCACATATTCATTCAGCTGCTGATGTCTACAAAACCTGAGATTGCTTTGAGCAATCTACAATATGTAAGTTTTGTTTTGTTTTTCGGTTGAGATTACTTTCTAAATTCTGGTGTGAATTATCTTTCCTTTGGATCAAGTCAGTGATTTTGCAGACAGTTTAGCTCTTGTCTGTTTCATTTATCTGTTACTATATGTTGACTGTTCTCTGGCACGTAGAGTGGATCTTCATAATTTGCCTGCAGTGCTTTGGTGCAGCTGGTTTGGTTTGGAAGAGCATGCGCTTGTGTCAAGTTTAAAACACTACTGCAGCATTATCCAAAGGCTCAAACCTCTGCGTGATCACCATTTAGTCAGAGCATTGAGCATTTATGCGATTTGCTTAATACCACGTATGAACAAACTAACTGACTGGATGGCAAGATCACGTCTGATGGGCATAATTGCATGACTGATGTATGTTTTGTGTTTATGTTCTCATGAGACTTGCACGGGCTAGTTGTAGGTAAGTAAGTAAGTAATTTATATAGTGAATTAACTGTAATAACCTTGAATGTGTTTTTATGTGCTGCTAGAACAAGAAGTAAAATGTTTTATAGAGGACATCTAAAAGTAGATATGCTGCTGTTTGAATTTGAATAAGTTTTGAGTGGTGTTTTTGGCATGACATGCAGTACGTATCCCAGCTGAAGTCTAACATCAATCGGCCGCAGTCTGCGCTGTGTATTCTCTGGAGTATTGCTCAGGCTGGCTACACAAGCCTTGCTGCCGGACTCAAAGGTTAGCACCACTGTCAGTTGTTAGAAGAAAGTTGAAGTTAAAACTCACATGCGCATATGCAAACGACTGTAAAATTTTAAGTTGGTGCTGGATATGTTATTGTTTACAGTTTTGTCTGCAAATGCAATACTACAGACACAGATGTGTCTTAATTTTTTTGGGGGGGGGACAGGCAGACTGTTCACAACACAAACATTAGCAGGTAGTTCATTTCAGACGTTTAATACAACCATAGATAAGATAAACCCTTGATATTTGATTCAGCAAAAACCTGAAGCCCAAAAGTGCCACACCCACATATGCACCTGCATGATGAATACTTAATATATCTTGATTAATAAGCATTTTTAATTTGGTTTGCACAACAAAAAGTCCTCAGGTTACAGCTACATGATCCAAAAGTTCATGATATGCTATTTTAAAAAATACAGTTGCAAAAACAATCTGGTTTGCTAGCAGATGATAATGACGTTCGTGACGTCATTGCTCAGTCCTATTTATAGCTCATTGGATCATAGGTTGGTGGATCATATCCACTGAAATATGCACAATAAATATTTAATGAAACGGGCTTCAACTGGTTGCATTAAGCGAATGGTGAGTAAACAGTCTACTTGTTTATTTTGTCTATGGATACAGCCACATTGGAAGTGCAACTACGGTTACTGTTTCAGTGAGGTCTACAACACCTGCAAGACGGTTTTGCACTCTGAAGCATTGCAGTTGTTCAATTCATCGGCTGTGTTTACTTTAATCTGATTTTTACGCGCAAAAGCAGCTATGCTTTCAGCATGTCTTAGCCATCGCAATTCCGTCTGTCTGTCCGTTCGTCCGTCCATCTGTCTGTCACACGGGTGGATCAGGCAAAAACGGTGCAAGCTAGGATCACCAAATCTTCACCGTCGGCTGCCCGGAAGACTCTAGTTTCAGGAACCGTAAAGCTTTTCCATAAATTCGAAGGAGTCACCCCGAATGAGGGCCCTAAATGAGAGGGGGGTGGTCAAAATTTGCGATTTTCGGACAATAACTCGCTGTATTTCAGTAACGGTGCGAGAAGGCCTAGGTTACTATTAATCACCAATAGAAAATCGTATACTGGCTTTCGATTGGCGCCGAATTCAATGACCTTGGATGACTTTGAATGCCAAAATAGGGATTTTTATAGATTTTTCGGGCGATTTTGGGCTGCAACACAAAATCATTCACAAGGTGGTGCCACGGTACTGGCTTTGGTGGCGCGGTACAGTTGGTAACACGTTTCGGCTGAAACGAAGTTAATCTACGCCAGGCCCGGTTAGTACTGCGATGAGTGACTGCCTGCGGGCAGGAACTGCTGTAGGCTTTCACGCATCCCGTGAGCATTAGCTCAAATTTCTTGTTATAAGTAAGTCATCTTGGCTATATTGAATATTCGTAGACTAATGATTTGTTTACAGTTTGGTTGAAGCTGAGGTTGCCCACTGTGAATATTCATGTAGACTGACTGGTGTGTTTACAGTATGGTTGGAGCTGATGTTGCCTGTATTGAATATTCGTGGCCTATCGTCATTCTGCGTTCATTTCATCGAAACTCTTCTCAGGTCTGCTGTCTGTACTGCTAATTATGTTGTCTGATGTTGCTATTTATGCTAATACCATAAAACTTTATGAATGGAAATCGGGTCTCTAGTACAAGCCGGGAGTCTAAGTCAGATTTTCTAATATTAGACTGTTCCAAAAAATTTTTAGAATCAGAAACCGTTCATCCACAAATACAAAATTTGGGATTGAAAGGCAGTTTCCTAATTTTGGGCCAAGTTAGAAGCAAAATTGAAATTTTAAGAAGAAAATTGCAGCTGTCCGCAAAACTAGACCTTTTTGCACCCGTATCTTTTTTTTTATCCACTTTGCTGCTGTATATTGACTGATATGCATTACACAGTTTTTTGCTGGTTAAACCCACCTAATAACCTGCCAAATGGCCACCAAAAAAACCACTTCAAACTTAATCCATTTTTAGTTTCTTGTTCCACTACTAATGAAATATTCTATTAATAAATGGCTAAGTTTTGTAAACATTTAAACCTACGAATTTGCAATTATTGATATATTCTGTGCTGTGCAGAGCAAACAGAAACTCATTTGAATCAACCAACTGAAAACCTGTAGAAATCCCAAAACACATCAAGTTGGGCTTCTGTTTACAAAAGAAAACGTTTTTGCATAAAAAACCAAAAAGGCTCAAAATGCTGAAAGACTTAAAACATGAAAAACTTTTTTAAAAAGTGTTTTTTAAACGAAATTTTCAAAACTCTCATGCTTTAGGGTGTTGTCATTGTGCGAACATTTTAGACGCTATCCTGACAACTGCGACAGTGTGACGGCTCTGCTGCCCAAGCGAGAGTTTTTCATGCTTTTTGATGAACTGTTTTCCACTCAGTCAAAGCTTCCCACTGATCTTCACACCAGGCTCATGCACATCTACCCAAGACTCAAGGTCAGTCCACAGCTTCTTGTCTCTTGCAGCAGTTTTTGACACAACATTTATGCACATTCAGTTATCTACTCATGGCTCAGTATCAGTCTACATTTTATCTGTGATGAAACTAAATATATGCATCAGCCTTTTGTGCAGTTGTTGTCTTAGAGCTGTGCAACCTTAACCCTAACCCTGACATTTGACTTTCTGAAATAAAAATTGGCACACTAGTTACTTCTACCTTGCTTAGCGTTCTTACCAATTTTGGCTCTTTTTCAGTTTTTTTGGCATGCTGTAGCCTGTATTGGACAGATGGATGGACAGGACTTGATGAATTTCTGAGCTGATGTCACTCAGCTGTCATCAGGAAAGACGTCTATACAGTTACTGCATATTGCTCCTCAGTTTCACTTACTTATACAGTGGAGGATGGCCGGTTGGCTCTATTAACAGCTGGTTCCTCCAACCGAACTCGCCATCTCTTCTCTGACACTGACTGTAACCATCACCAATGCTTATTTCACCCACCCATTGAGGAATGGCCAGCTCTGGATGGCTTGGTTGAATGCAAAGATGATATACCTGTGAATGGTCACCCATCTCAGTACTAACCAAGCTCAGTGTACAATAACTTCATATTGATTCATTGCACTAGGCTAAGCTGCTACCTAATGAATGGCTGGTGGATATGATATTGACTCTCTGTATGTCTATGTGTTTGAATTTTAGTGTCTAATGGCACAACTGATGAGTGTTTGTCTGTCTGTCTGTCTGTCTGTGTGTGTTGCTAAGATGGTATCATTCGGCAGCCATCAGGAGACTAAGTTACACAATTACTTCACTTCATTCCTCAGTCGGCTCACTGCCAGCTGTCATGGATCTAAGAAGACTGAGGTCGGTCAATCAATTCAGTCTCGCAGTGCTTTGATGCAGTTGGTTTTGTGTTGGAAAGAGCATGCATCCTGTAAAAACACTGCTGCAGCATGCAACATTAGTTTGACAAATTTTGAAAACTTCCTAAATTTAAGTTAAATTCTTTGGAAGAAGTCAGTTTTGTGAAATGCAGTTCTTAACAAATCTATGGCTGACTTGCGAAACTGAAAACACCAAACACTCATGCATTCATTCTGTGCGAAATTGTGAGTTGTTAACTTTCACAAACGAATCAGAGGCTGCTGTTTTTTCATTGATAGTACTGGGTATCGGGTAGGCATAAATCAATAGTAACGTAACTGGTCAATAGTCAGCATTGCTTTCTCACAGCTCTGTGACATTTGGGTCGATTAACATCATTATCTGGCAGTGCATCAGGTGGGAGTTGAACCGGGGACCTCAGGGTCACTAGTTCAATGTGCTACCACTACACGCTAAGCCGCGCTTAAATCCATAGTAGCATTCTGCATTTTTCTGGTCCGTGGTGACTTCCAGACTATGTTATATAGCTTGTGGCTTAGAAGGACTATGTATTGTTACTGTATCTAGTATGTTGTGTGCTGCTGGTCTAGCTGTTGGCATGCCTGATGACCTGTCTGATAGTGGACAAGCAGTCACTTGGTACTTGGAGACAAGTCTATGTCAAACATATCTCGCAGTCCAGGTCGGCTTAAACGGTTTTGCTTCAGTTACTATTTGAGTTTACTTTTTTGTTTACTAGAGCTGGTAATGATTGAAAAAGTTAAATTGTTAACTTTTTACAAATTAATGATAGTTGGTGATTAACTTTGATTAAAAACTAAACTGCCATCATTTTTTAAGAACTCGAATGTTTTCGCTTAGAATGTTTTCGATTTAGTCAGTCAACTTGCATTTTTCACAAACACTGAATGTGCGAGTGTTTGATGTTTTTTTTTGGTTTTTTGTATGTCAGCTAATAAGTTTTACTTTTACGATTGCTTGAGAAATGCATTTTTTCTTCAGACTTTCATAAAACTGATTTTTTCAAAGATTTTGCAAATAATACAAATGCAGTATGTACCTGGTCCTAGATTGGTGATTGCTTTTGGACAGTTGAACTCATCTCTATATCTAACATTGAGGTCAACTCAGCCTTTTTTTCCCTGTTGGGACAATAAGTCGAGTACTGGCCTCCCCTGGTGGGGCGCATTCACATGCATCTGGTGGTAGGTAACGCTGTATGATGCTTGCTGTATGGTGGCTGATGCTTTGCAGCTCTGAGATTGACTGTTTTTACGCATGCGTTGGTACAGTGTGCTTCTGCGTCATTTGGTGGAGGACATGGACGGCCTGACGTCACAGATAGACCGACATTTGCTGCATGAGACTGTGAGAGCATTCACTTTGACCAATGACGATCTCACCACTGATGGTGCTGCTGACACACCGACTTCACGATCATCGTTGATGGACATACAACAAGCTGGACAGAGTTGTCAGGTATCTCACTTAGGCTTGCTTTCCATTCAGTGCAGTGCTGTTTCACTGTTGCTTTGCTGCTGCGGGCTCATTGACTTGGAATTCGCTGCCTGGTCGTCTTCATGACACAGAACTGAGTCTTGGCACTTTCAGCTGAAGACATATTTTTTTGCGAAATATTAACAACATAATGTACGCGATGGGTGCCTGATTGCTGCATGGTCTAATCTGCTACAGCATGTCATTGATAAGGAAGTCAACCATTGGCATGGACGCTGCAGGCCTGTGTTGGAACTGATGGGCAATACTTCAAACATTTGCTATGATAATAGGAACAGTCTTTTCTACATATTACTGCTATCATTACTGTATTTGATGCTGTACTGTGTGTTCTAAAAGTAGTTGCTTGTTTTCGAAAGGTACATTGTTAACATATAAAACAAGATGTAATGTTTTTTCGCATTGAATTTTCTAGGGTATATTTTTGCCAAGAATTGGCAAAATTGAATGACTTCTGATTATATTATCATCGAAATAAAAAGGTTGAGGTTTTGTATATCTGTAGTTACTACTGGATGACTTAACTCGTGTCTATGTCCCAGTCTCTGTATGGCTGCCTGTGCTACTAATGCTGTCTCTTGTCATCTGCCTGCTGTTAGCATTCGATGTCTACACGAGTGCAACGGGCATCATCGGTTAGACATACATCATTTTTTCTACAGTATGCTATTTGTGTGTTAATTCAATGGCGGATTAAGTCAACATGTTTTAATGATCTGTATTTTAGTCAATTTTGTATTGTATGGAAATGGCTGTAGGCTGTAGAATAGGCTCCATCTGTTTATATTTGTTTTTTTAAAGAATTAATCTTCTTTGTCTTTATCTTATTTTGTTCTTGTTATGAGTCTTTTCTCCTTTTTTTCTTTTGCAGTGTTGCAGTGCAGATATTGTGTTGCTGGCAGTCAGTTGTTATGCTCTGTTCATATTTGAACTAAACTCAGGCTATGTACGCTGTGTCTCAAAAAACATCCCCGACATTTTCAACTGTAACTTGAAAACCAATTGTCAAATTTTGATTATTTTGGGTACGAATATTCCCGAAACAACTTGCCATCTAATGACTATTCAGTTTCCCACCTCACCCAACTTTTGTTCCTGCACTACTTGGGGAAAACACCATCAGCAAAATATCACTTTTTTATCCAATGCGATATGATTGCTTAATTGACATAACACGTAAAAACACATTTTGTTCACATTTCTGACACTTTAGCTGACATTTCATTTAGTTGTCCATTTTTTAACTGCCTGTAGTAAAACTGCTTGAAGTGTTGGTCCACTATGCGAACACAGGCATGGAGACGCTTTCTCTATTCATTGATAGCAGTATCGATAATGTTCTGCTCCAGACCAATCCAGGCTGTACCAGTTACTTCTTGACTTCACAAACATTTTTAAACTTTATCTGGTAGAAACACTGCTGTGTGACAGTCAAAACTTGTAATAGACCGGCTGTTGGGCCCACAGATTAGGATAGATGGAATTTATCTACGTTTTTTCATTCATTTTAACATGTATTATGTTTGGTCTGATTTCCCCAGGTTGTGCAAAAGCAGACGTTGGGTGAGGTAGAAACTAAAACACTTGTTTAATAGCCAGTGGTGTCAGACATTTTTCTGCCAAAAATTATTAAAATCTGCTCATCTTTCTCCAAGTTACGATCGATAATGTCGGGGATGTTTTTTCAGCACATATTTTGCTTGATCTAATTTCCATAGGTAGTGCAGAAGCATACATTGGGTGAGGTGGGAAACTGAACGGTCATTTGATGGCAAGTTGTGTCTGGAATATTCGTACTAAAAACTATCAAAATCTGATAATTCGGGACCAACCGAATTCACGGGAAAAATGCATGATTTCACGGCAGAATTTTTAAAATGTGTCAAATTTCACTGAAAATTCACAGAAAGCGTTTCCGAAATTCACGGACCACGCAGACGTTATTTCGAGGTGCTGCGCTACTACAAACGAAGAAATTTTAGAACAACGAATATTTACTACACTAAGTCAAGACAGTCAATGTCAACTACTTAGTGCTGAAGTGCGACACGTAGCAAACAGCAACATCCGTACAAAAGCTGCTGATAAAACTCTGGAATTG
>Ga0209367_1008775_pt1 | contig 13793 bp, 8 predicted proteins | sample WorMetLIZISLAND2_FD_187412 | JGI IMG/M metagenome (GOLD analysis project Ga0209367, IMG submission 187412) | Marine gutless worms symbiont microbial communities from Max Planck institute for Marine Microbiology, Germany - Olavius geniculatus... ... | reverse complement strand
GGGGGGGGGCGGCTGATGAATTTCAGAAATTCGGCGGCGATTACGGCCAGCCACACTTTTTTACGGCGGATTTTCGGTGGCGGCGAAAATTTCGGCGGATCCGCATATTCGGCGTCGGCTAGAAAGTCTGCAACGCACGCACTGCAGCAACAACAAGCCAAAATATATACTCGTAATTAGCATGCTCTGCATGCGAACGCCGCTTAAACCCGCCAAAACCCCAGCCGACTTTTGTCAGGTTCTAAGCAGTGATGCAGCAGTCTATATAGTGGCGTCATGGGGTGGGGGGCGCAAATTCCCAGCTCAATTTTTGACTGTCGGAAAATTGTTGGCAAAATCTTCTCGTTGAAAATTTTCGTCAAAAAATGCAAAATTTGGGGCTGAAAACCGTCATTTTGGTGGAAAATTTCAGGACAAAATTGGAATTCTGAGCACCCATCATCACCTTTGTCGTAAATTTGTCGGAATTCTGTTTGAAAATTGCAACTTCGTGTCCTGCCTGTTTTTTTACCCACGACGCCGCTGAGTCTGTTCTTTAGTCGAGGACTCCAGTGACCGATTTACTCCCTGGACTCAGGCGACCCAGCGATGTATGACTTGAAAGTAACTGATTTTTTTACCTTTAACCGTTTTGTCAACGTAGCATCAAAATGATTTTTTTTCAAAATTTTTGTCTAATTTCTAGCACTCATGTTGTTATTTCTCGTCGCCTGCTCAAATTGCGAATACCGAATTTTACGAACAATCTTTCTTGTCCGAACCCCCTCGAACTCGGGACTCGAACTAAGTAGAGTTGACTACATCACTGGTGGCGCAAAAATGAGCATCATTCATTTAGCAATTCACAAAATCATCTAATCAATAATCTAATCGATGGGGATAGTGACAGAACAGAATTCGGTGACGCACTCGCCGATAACGATAACGTTAGAAACAAAAATACCTTGATTTCTGCTATCGTTGGGTGATTAAAGCACGACAAAGTCAAAAATAAACGATACCAACGATCGAACGATCACATCATAGCCCTACGTTGATCGTAGCACTACGTCCAGTAGTCGTTTAAACTGCTCGTTAACAGTATCAGCGTTAAACAACTACGCATTCTGGTTACGATCAAGATTCATGAGTTGCAATGAAAATGGAGAAAAATTAACGTCGTACGCACCAGCACGAGACTGAATTTACATAACTACGAAAGTTTAGTCAGCCAGCAGCAGGTTCACAAGTCTTGGAGAAACGTTACGAAAAGACCACGACTCCAAAAAATTCACTAAAAGAGTCATTATGCATCTGGCACCCCGAATATAGCTCATACGCTTGGAATATCAAATTTGTAAAATGAAAGTTGAATGTCATTTTCATTTGCGATGATTTATTTTTTAGTCTGTGCTAATAGTAAACTTTCGGCAATTAGCGGGATGCTGCCAATTGAAGCATACACTCTATTTCACAGGGCGCGAAGTACAAGGACAAAAGGTGACGACCCCCACAGAAAATTTGTTATACAGGCGACAGTACATTGAAATAGGAGCAACCCCACAGACAAACTACCTTAAAAAATGCTGGCAAAATGCTAATGCGTCACAACAGTTGACTTTAGATAAAACAGAATTACGTACTGACCAACACTGGATGGCAAAACAGCATACACTGTAGAAACACGTAGGCTTGCACGGCCTATCTGCTACAGTATAATAAAACAGACAAATGCTTCGCTATACATATGAATTCATTCAACATTAAGTACAAATACATTCATCACTATGCGGTGCCCAATCATTTTCATTACAACTTCAGCTTCACTGTCTCTATTTAAGAATAACTTCAACAAATCTTCTTTCATACACCACGTTGATTAGCATTACGCAAGCATCAATGTACACGAACGGCTGTCGGCTGTACAAATATAATAGCCTATACGTCATGTCATGACACTTGTCAACGAGAACGAGAACGAGAATGAGACCATTACAAAAATAAGTACAGTAGGTCACTCTATCGACATCGACGACACATTTCCACACGCTATATCAACATGAAAGCTGTCATCGATCATAAGTTGAACAATATCTGCTGTTTCGTCGAGAAATGGAGATAATGCTTTAGTGCGTCCTCATAACCCAAAGGCCACTCTAAATCAATTATACACCGTGGCCACAAAAAATGCCAAAATGGGATATATAATAATCACATTGTTGCAAACTGTCCGCAGAGTGTGCCAGCGAAAGAATTGCGAAAATCGGCCAATAATTGGCGAAGATATGGACAAAAGTAATGTGGCACCTTTTTGGCTTTGGCCCACCCTGCATAATTCAATGGGTGAAAATGCACAGGCCTAACGCCGAAGCTTAACTGCCCCTGAAGCATTTGCTAAACCCAAAATAAGCATGAAATCGTGTTCGCCAGGTTTCGGGTTTTCCGCAAACCTATAAATCCGCTCAAACAATGCATTCTTCCCGGGCATTACCATTTGTTCATCGTTTCACTGGCAATCTCATCCCTCTTGGACTATCTTCCTCTTCACAAAATCGTTCCACCACAAAATGGAGTACAGGTAGTAAAATCACACAATAAAATGCCTAGGCGAACACATACTGTTTATGACAGATAAGACAGTCCATATCACTGGAAACAAAATACCGAGCTAACAACAGAATAAATGCAGCAGCACACGTCATGTACGATCGATTCAAATTTCAAAGTGAAGAGCGAAACGACAAACAGCAAAACTGCAGCACGTCACACCACACTTTGTCACATCACATCACAGCTATATACACTGATTACACGCATGTACAACCGCTACGAGACATATATCATATAAAATATGAAAATATTACACGTTAATAATATCGTATACGTTAAGCGTTCTCCTGAACGCAGCACGATGCACAATGACCAGTGATTGATAGAAACAACAACACAGGCAAGTCACTCACAACGATCGAACAACAAGCAACATCATGAACGATCTGGCAGCACCAAACAAACAACTTACAGACACTGAGTCGAATGAATCTGTTAACAAAATGTCATGTCTAAGAACGACGCTAAGACGCCGTGACAGAAAAATAACGGTCTGAGCTGCAACAATGTCTCAATGTCATAGCATCGCTGTCATGGAGCAAAGAAAGCACACAATTCACCGTGAAGTACATAAGTGGAATTACTGGAATTACACAGTCTATTAAAAAAATCACGAAGGCCCAGTGCCGACATATTGTGTGGCAGTACGCTTCACATTTTAGATCCTGAGTTGAAATTCTGGGCACACTGGTTACTTCCGCCCAGGAGAACGTTCACATCAATTTTAGTTCTTCTACGCCCTTCAGTTGAAGAGTTAAACGCCCGTACGGGACAAACAGACAGACAGACAGACAGACAGACAAACGCCCCGATGCAGAGACGAGCAAGACGTGTAATGCGGCCTACTAGAACGGCAACACAACGATGTCGGCCTACAAGAATTAAGAGCAGAACTGGTATTTCCGCTGCATGCAATGAGAGACTTAAAGCTTGTCCTGATAATGCAGCAAAAGAGATACAAATATAATCTATGAACGCTTGCGTTAGTCTGCTTATAGGGAAGCGATTTAGACACACACCGGTGTCGGTCCAAATTCTGCAAATTCATCGTAACAGAACGTGCAAAGTTACCTCACAGAAACAGATGATATAACACAGTAAGTAAACTACTAATATCAATCATGCGGCAAAAAAAATAATCGGCCAAGAGACGAACAATATCACACTTGATAATAAGACTCAGTGAACGAGACGACATCGATACACCAGCAATGCACGGTATACGGCACACAACATGAACGCTGACACGTGAACCACTACAGAAATATGCACGATGTCTCTTGCATGTCGTCACGACAACAACGACAACGACAACGACAACAACATTTTGTTTCATTTAAAATGCTCACTTCAATGAATGCTGTTTGTTCCTACTGCAACTTGCCAAATTATAGCTTCCGCGAGCGTATTTATGGTGAAGGCCTAGAACCTGCCCATTTGGCCTGCAATGTTTAAAAATTCTGTCACAAATTTGTCAAAAAATAGTAGTTCCGAGATGCACTATAGACCATAAGCACAAATTATGTTCGAACCAGACCCTGACGCGTATTTAGGGGCAAACTTACACCTTGAACACTTTTGAAAATGTACAGACCTACCAATATTCAAAATGTAAACTTTTTCATGTGTCTAAATACGCTCCTGATGGCTTCAAATTCTCGGTCAACAAAGTGCTCGGATACGATAGATGTTGTTAACTTTTCACCTCTGTGGTTAATTTTCTGTCACAGATATATCTGCAGTCACCAAATACGCTGATAGAAAAAAACACAAAAGAGAAATCACTCAATGACGAATCAGTTGACCTATGCAGACCACGACGACGATTTACGTACTACAACTGTGAGAATAATAATTAAAGACCACAGTTTTCTGCAGTAATTTTTGCTGAATTCCTCGGGCCAGTATGCCAAATCCGTGGCTCGTCGCCGTCACGTCAAATTTTGGCAATTCTGCAGCGTTCTTTTCATTCAGCAAAATGAGGACTTACTGGATTATCTAACGTATGAAAACATCAGTCACTGGGTGATTATACTTCATCAGCAAAAAGTTTTTTTGTGTTTCTGGACTTCTGCTGATTACTGAAAATAGTCGGTCGATTTATGACAATTGGCAGCTTTGCCAGCTTTGCAAACTGGATTCAAGCTGGAAAATAAAACTAATCGCCAGCCATTACCAAATTCTACAAAATTCCGTAAAAACGTTGAAACAGGTAAATACTGTGGCTCAGCTAAAAATTCCGCAACCTGCAGTAAACTGAGGTCCCTAATGATCATCGTCATAAAGTAATAGCCTGACAATCTGGGTGAGAATAGCAAACAATAAGATGGACATCGTGCCTGGGTAGGCTGAAGCTCTCTGACGTTGTAGCATCGTTAAATGCTACAGAATTGAACTTGGCACCCGCGAACAAAGCTCACTTATGCACTGCAGCAAATAGTAATCAAACGTTATAACAGTGGTCTACTGAATAACGTGAACGTCCGAATGGTGCCCAAAAAAGCTGAACACAGGTTACATGTTTCGCATATATCAAGTGATTAGTTTCACAAACGATTATCCTTAATCACTGCAGTGAAGAATACCTTGAATGCCGAGTTTAAATGTTCAACATTACTGCCCTTCAATGTCACAATCGAGACTAAATCAGTTTCCAAAAATAACCTACTGTTTGATCTACATAAAGCATTGTACATAAAACATTTTTTATGCACCACTTTGCAGTCACGTGTGGAACGAACGCATTATGTCAGTTTAACGTACTGTAGCATATCGATTGCCCTTAGCAGCGGAGGTGTAGCGGTAAATTTTTGTTTGGGGGGAATCCCTTCCTTTGGGCCTCCCCACCGCTTAGAAGTAGGCCCCCTTTAATCCGGCTATGGAGTTAGGTGAGCGTGTTAAACTCTACCAGTGGCGTCTAAAGCCCCGACCACAATGTATTTTAGAGAATTTCGCCCCGGAAACCGCATCTGGTGACACCAAGTTTTGTAATGTTTTAAAAATTTCTTTAGATAACCAAAAGCCGAGACAAAAATATTGGGGGGGGAATAACACTCCACCTTGATTTCACTACTGGCCCTTAGTGAGCAGTCTAGATAATACGTAACGTAATGTGTACGAGTGAACTGTGTGTGGTTAGAATTCCCAGTCGATAGCAGGTTCCTGTTCCAGATTGCGCTGCAGTCTCTCGATGTTGCGTTCTCGCTCCTCATCAGCCCATCTGTCCGTCACCAATGACGTCGCCTGGTCGACCGTCAGTTCGTTGGTAGCAGCAGCAGTCTGGCTCTGGCTATCAGTGTCCGTGGAGTGGTCGTGGGTGAGGTGGGTGTTGTCTGGGGGCTGTTGCTTGGTCTCGGTGCGATCATGCACAATGCCAGTTGACAGCCGGTGAGGTTTGGCGCGCTTCCGTCTGCTGGATGCAGAGAGATTCTTCACTCGAGTCTTAGCTATCAAACTCATCGTTGATGCGGATGAAGCCATGCTGCTAACGTCAACACTGTGCCGGTCCGTGGCATCGTCAAGACTGTCGATAGACGACAACTGCTGTTCCTCTCCTGCACTGAAGAAACCGTCCGGCTCAGTCTTCAGCTGCAATGCTGCTGCTGCTGCTGTTGATGATGTTGAGAGGTCGGTGCTAGCAGCCGGCTGCTGTTTGGCTCGCATCCGGTGATTATGGAACCAGTTGACGACCGTCTTCACACCGACGCCGATGTCCGTCGCCAGCTGGTCGATCGAAGCCTGGTTCGGGTATGGGTCGGCAACGTACGCCTGACGCAGTGCAGTCTTCTGGTCCTCGGTGAAGAACAGGCGCGGCTTCTTCTGTGAGACCGACGGAGTCGTCATGCCATCGGCAGAGTCTGAGCCCGAGTTGCTGCTCGACTTCCTCTTGCAACCTTCCAACGCAGCAAACGCAACATTTCATTTCGTTTCACTAAAGCGTGCACTATCAATCAACCAACAGAACGAAAGCAGTGAACGGTGATCAAAGCGTTAGAATCAGAAGAAATCTTTTAGCCACACAAGGTACGGATGCCTAAACAGAAATTACTGGACATACAGCTGTCCAGACCACCAGTTTCTTAATGCTTTATCTTTGTTTTTAATGCTTAGCTTTCAGCATGTCGTTAGACTATCGCGCATTGGAACGTGATGCAAAATCCTATTGTTACGAATATGACATGATGGGATGACATGATTTACCAGTCAAAGTCTGGCCCTGGAAACCACGGAGTCGCTCGATGCCGTGTGGGTCAGTGAGCCATGCGCGCATGCGTAGAAACGGCTCGCGGCCCTTTGCACTGAGCAGCGACCAAGGTTTCGGCTTTGCGAGAAGTTCGCTGACGGATCCCTGAGACAGCTCCAGCACAGCTTCGCCAAACAGCTTCTGGCCGAGACCGTGAGACTGCAGCAGATCTCGCACTCGGGTCGTCAAGTCCTGAGTGTCGAGGACTTCCTCAGTCAGACTGGCTGCTGATGCAGACTGCTCGTCCTTCACTGTCATTGCCCCAGTTGCAGCTGGTGTAGCAGCGGCAGCAGCAGCAGCAGACTGCTGGTTGTAGACAGATCTGAGATCAACCGCCATCATGACTGGTGCTACGGAGGCTCCCTGCGCTGAAGCAAAATACGGCGGGATTGGAAGGAATGGAAAGAGGGTCGGAGTGACCGGCATCAGCCCACCACTACCGGTCATGACAGCAGGCGCAGCGGCACAGCTGGCTGCCACTGGAATGATACCAGCAGCTGGACCTGGTGGAAAACCATCCCCAGCACTGGAACTACCAGCATGTGGTGAATCGGTGGCGAAGTGTGTCGGGCTGAAGAGTGGTGCAAAATTGGTAAACAAAGCAGCTGAAGGTGACGATTGGGAATTAACCACAGCAACAGCAGAGTCACTATTCATGCTGCAACTGCTGTCCACCGACATTCCTAGCACAACGCAGAATGCATCGTTTCACATCATAGGAAAACAATCACATGTTAACAGCAAACAATGACCGTAAAAACGTGTCTTAAATTACAATAGAAAGTTACAAGTTGATGACACATCCGTCAACTGATCAGCGATCAGTGCGATGAAGCAAAAGACATTCCGCTTTCATACATTACAGAGACATCCAAATATCTCCTGACATAACGCGTAATTCACGTGCAAATTACGCGAAAATCACTCGGGCATTTACTCAGAAAACAATGGTCTGCTTTAGTCACCTGTAGACAACGCACAACGACGACATACGACAACGACGTTGACAACGATGACTACTAAGTGCAGCAGAAAGTTATTATTGTAGAGCCAATGAAAATCAGATTTGCCAACTTACTTATTTTGCTAACTTACGATTTTAACTCGAACGGTAATTTCAATAACACGCCAGTCACAAAGCATGGCGCCCAAAAGTCTGGCGCCACAACGACGGCGCCCAAATGTCACGTACCCGGTACTACTGGAGGTGAGGCACACCGGGCAATGCAAAATGCTGCGTATTAAAACGTTTTTTTTTGAAAATGCAGTATATAAATTTACTTTTGACAATGACATGGTATGGTAGAATCATAGTTTTACCGGCGTGCAGCACTTCAGCTGCAGAACTGTTGCGAAGCAGTTTATCGGCAGGGACGCGGTACTGCGTAGCAACCAGCTTGGACACGGCGTCGGGGTCATCAAGAAATGCTCTCATGCGAATGAACGGCTCACGACCCTTCTGTGTCAGCAGCGGCCACGGCTTGGGCCGAGCGAGCAAGTCGCTGACAGATCCCTGAGACAAGCCAAGCACCGCCTCACCAAACAGACGCTGACTGATAGAGAACTGACTCAGAACCTCCTTTATCTGCAGTGACAACATCAACACAAACTACGCTTCGTCAGTTTAACAAACAGCACAACAGAACATTAGGCCCTACATATCACTGCGGTAGAGTTTAACTCCTATGCTGTTAGACAACCCCTGCTTGATGTAAGGTTGTGAAATGTGCCCACTATATTGTAGTGCTTATATTGACAGGCTGGCGTAAGATAGTAGTTGATAGATTATATTACGCGTCTGTAACGCTTGCTTGCTTCCTGGGCATCAGCCAGAATGCTGGAAAATTGCCAGAATTAAATGTTTATAGAACTGCAGAATCAGTGCATCACTAATTTAACCGTCAGTTGCAAAAGTTATGAGTGACAGAGAAGTGAGGAGCCGTGTTATGGGCTCACGTAAACGTTGATTTTGAAGAGAAAAGTCAGATTTCTCATGTGAGAATTAGTATTGATATCATTCTGAAAACCACGAGTGTGGTCGTAGTCCATTAGAGACTACGTTGAACATTGAAGGAGCTGTTTGAAACGATATGTGACGTTTTGGCCGAGCGTATACGCGAATAAAACCTTTTCCTGACAAAACAGGAAGGTGTTGTCGACAACCGTAAATTTCTGAGTAATTCCGTGCGACCTGACGTTGAGTTCATCATCAGCCAACTGCAGCTGACTACAGCAGATTTCATGAACGTCGTTCGACGGCAGTAGAAGCTTGGAGAATTTGAATCGACAAACAGTCATTCATCAGCGGTTCAGGCGTATGCATTTGCTAGCTAGCTCTGCCGCTTGCTTTGCTTCTATAAAAAAACAAATTGATAGTATATTGCCAGCCATTAAATGACTGAATGTGTTGGTAGTTCAGTGATTTAACTTTCTTTACGTCTTATTTTTATGTTTATCACAATATATTATTTTAAAACGTCAACTGAACGTTTGTTGTCATCGCCATTGGCAGCTAGAATCATACGGTAAATCAGCTAAATAAACAATTCTCTTCTAGCCGTATACATAGCAACAGGCCTAAGTCTGCAGTTAAACCAACTATACTGTTTCCGCCAAGCTCTGCCTGTCAAACTTGTGACTTACGACCTCGACGTCACACGCATTCTTTGCCATCGGTCAATAAAGTTTCACTACAAAGACTCGCTTTAATAATTAACAGTAGCTTCACTCGTGTATTACAGAATACCAGTATATTGTTATGCCTTTACAATGGTGATTTATACCTATCAGTTGTTTTTTTCTATTTCCGTGTAATACTTGTGCCATTGTCACTTGTTAATTAAAACCCACTTACTCACTTACTGACTTAGCTGATAAGCAGACAAGTCTGACCTTAGCGACAACATCATCAGTGTTCATCTCCTCACAGGCTGCCATCTGTTCGGCTGTGATGGATGGCAGAAGTTGTCGACCAGACGAGCTGGCTCCAGCGACCGACTGCGTCACGGTAGTCGCGGGCAGTGAGTTGGCGATGCATTGCATGCGCTGCAGCGGCGACAGACCGTCAGCCATCAAAGCACGCCTCTCCGAGTCATTGTCGGCGTCTGTACCAGTCTCAACCACTGACTCCTGAACGATCGACTCTGGCGTGACGACTTTCTGTACTCCCCGGCTGACACTCAGATCCTGCGGCACGTCATCGTCAGTCGTCGCAAGGTCCTCCAGATCTGTCGACCCTACGCCATCAACAGTGTTGCAACACATCACCACCTTCAACTCCATTTAACTATGGTGTATAGTAGACCCAACAGTATTCATTACTCAGACCACTTTAAAAATTCTTGATTTACTGACGGATTCATCGACTGATTAGGGATTTAAACAAAAATTACAGATCACCCTCAGGAAATGATTTATAAGTCACATCGAAATGAATGCTTCGAAAATGATATAAAGCAATATAAAGAAAAATTTGATTTAGACTAGAAAATTATTAAAGTACATTATGAGAGCCAAATACAATAAAATCACTGTTGCACAGTGACACGGGTACAGTGCAAATGCAGCTGCAGATCGCAAAAAAATTCACTCAAATCCCCTATTCTGAGATTTCAAGATCGTTCAAGGTCACTGATTTTGATACCCACAGAAAGCTGCTCGTTAGCAGTGCTTGTTACTATAAGCAACAAGTTTATGCCTATCTGCAACCGTTTTCACACTAGACTAGTCAATAGCACTAAAATAATGACTTCTTAGAAGGTATGCCACTTCACGCCCTCATCTAAGGGGAATCCCCTTACCAATTGGCACGAAATTTTGTCAAAACAAGTAATCTGAGCAAAGCTCATGAGACGCGCGACAGCCTTAGCCGTTGCTGTTTTCCGTTGTCCAGATCTATCTCCAGCCATGTCGGCGCAATTCACTTATGAAATGTGCACCACAGCCGAAAATTGCAAAAAACACTAAAACCCCCTATATTGAGAGTTCAAGGTCATTCAAGGTCATCGATGTTGACACAGTTCAAAAACTTGTCACCAGTGCTTGTTCTGATGAGCAGTATGTCTGCGTCCATCTGCAACTGTTTTCACGCTAAAGCAGTAAAATAACCACTTTTAGGGGGGTAGCCGTCTTTGACACCCGACTGCGCAGTAGTGATGATTCGATGACAAGCCTTCAATTTCGCTACAATATAGATACAATATTTTAGAAAATATTGTGATATCGATATTTTAAATAATAAGTATGTAAATCCTATATACAAGAATAGGAACAAGACGTGAACATTGAGTAAGGCAGTATGCTCTATTTAGACAATAAAATATGTCTTTAGGTGAAACTAAATTATGATTGTAGTTAAATTACAACACTATTAACTCGCCCCATTTGTAATCTTTCTGTAGAAAATATTGCAATATTATCAAAAATATTGCGATATATCGAAAAATCCGATATTCTTTTTGACAATATGATATATCGATACCAAAAACAACACATCGATATTTTCGATATATCAAAACTTCACTACTCCGCAGGCCTCCTTCGACCTAGAGGGTCGGGACTTGGGACAGCTAAAATCTACGTTCAATGCTGAAAATTTCACATGCAGGTTGTTTTGGTCTATCTCCAGCCATTTCGTCGCAATTCATGGTTGAAATGTACACTGCAGCAAAAAAATTTGAAAAAAATTCACCAAAACCCCTCTTTTGGGGGTTCAAGGTCATTCAAGGTCATTGATGTTGACAAATCTAAAAACCACGTCACCAGTGCTTGTTATGATATGCAGCAAGTCTGTACCTCTCTACAACGATTTTCACACTGTAAGAGCCAATAACGGCAAAATAACGTCTTTTTAGGGGGTACCCCAGTTTGATGCCCTCCTTCGAGGGGAACCCCATCACCCAGGAGCATGAAATTTTGTCACTAAAAACCAGAGTCACTGAGGCAGCCCACAGTGAAGATTCAGTGATTCTAGGTGCCACCGTTTTGATACAGTGCCAGGGTGTAACGGACAGACAGACGGACAGAGACGACGGCTAAGATGCGTGAAGCATTACATGCTGTCACGTGTAAAAACTAGAATCTTTGTGGCAGCCCATATTGCAGATTTCATAATCCTAGCAAGCTTGCACCGTTTTGATAACGCTGCAGAGTGTGAATTATGTGACAGACGGACAAACCCATAGACGGATGGACGCCACTACAATGATAGTTAAAACGCGCTAAGCAGTACCTATTCTGTCGAACTGTCGCGCGTAAAAAGTAAGTAGAAATCGAGTGGTTCTTGATTAGAGTAGATCGTCATATTGGTTGCGAAAATTGACGAATTTCCGCTACAAAGATTTGTCTAAATTGGTGGAGAATGCGGGCGTTTCTAAATCCTATTATTTCATATTTATTGCATTTTCTAAATCTAAAAAATCGGTGTTGCCTATTAAACGTCTTATTTTGCTTTACTTGTGTGCGGAAATGTCCATTAGATATATTAAGCAAAAATAAGCAGAATGAATTAATGTTTATCTGCCAAATCTGTTAAACAGTCTACCAAAAAACTCCTGGCTGAAAAATTTTAATTGTTGTGCAATGGTTGTATCGAGTTCTGCCACCTGGCGAGTGAACGTAAATCACAGGCTGAACGGTAGTTCAAGCCACGTGTTAACGGCGACTTCTCTTTCCTATGGGAAAGCCAAAAATTCGACCCCCCCCCACAGAATCAAAACCCCTGACCTGCTTGAGATAAAATTTGGCACGGTTGATTACGTCGGCTAGATGATCCCTCATGCAAAATTTCATGTAAATCTGCACAAGGGGGGCTTCTCGGCAAATAGGTGAAATATACGCCAAAAAAATGTATAGCTGTAGGCCTACATATACCTTTTTTTCAGAAACTCACCTATAGATCAGACCCTTCGGCGGATATTTGCGTGCGATGGCTCAAACGACGCGGTCTCGCGCAAGGAGGTGCCTTTTGGAAATTAAAAGATTTGAAATTAATATTTAACGTATTTATTCAAAAAATTCCAAAAAATACAATGGAGCCTATGGGGAAAATTGAACAATTCTTGAAACGGTCATAACTTTGGCTGTGTATAAGACAGAGTCGTAATTTTTGGTTCTATTGTATGGTTTTCGACTTCGAGGATGGCCAATCTAATGGTGTCATTTAATTTTACCCCGGACCCTCCCTGGTTGCCACGGCAACGAAATATGGGACAAAATGGGCTATAACTCGGCTTCTGTAAGAGATATCTGCGAGATTTTCGCGTCTATATGGAGGTTTTCGGGGATGGGCCATTGAATGCTGCCAGTTGCATTTTCCCCCGACCGACACCCGATGCCATGGCAACGAAATTTGGGACAAAATTGGCTATAACTCGCCTTGTGTAAGAGATATCTGCGAGATTTTTGTGTCTATATGGGGGCTTTCGGGAATGGGCAAGCGAACAGCGAATGCTGCCAATCGAATTTTACCCTGACTGACCCGCGTTGCAATGGGAACGAAATTTGGGATAAAATGGGCTATAACTCGTCATATGTACGAGATATCTCAGAGATTCTTGCATCTAACAAGGGGTTTTGAGGGTGGAACAAATAAATAATTTCAGTAAGCCTACCATGGTTGACTTTCGAAATTTGTAGAACTTTTGCCAAAAATTGGCTAAAACTCGGTTAACTACGAGATGAGCTCAGACTTTAGTTTGACTCAACTTTATAGACGTTTGTGGTCGGCCACTTTACGGTCCGATAACTGCAATAATATGATTAGTTAAATTAGCATTATTGAAGTGTTTTCCGGGTTTGTATTAAGCAGCTGATGTGTGCAATATTAGTTTGTTATTTATATGGCCATTTTGTGGATATAAAAGGAATTTTGTTCAGTATTGTCAGCAATGCAGGCCAGCGGTGACGTCATGCCTGACGAGTGTCGTTTGCTTTGTTCAGTCACGCCATTAGGTAGTAAGTA
>Ga0209367_1008773_pt1 | contig 13793 bp, 14 predicted proteins | sample WorMetLIZISLAND2_FD_187412 | JGI IMG/M metagenome (GOLD analysis project Ga0209367, IMG submission 187412) | Marine gutless worms symbiont microbial communities from Max Planck institute for Marine Microbiology, Germany - Olavius geniculatus... ... | reverse complement strand
ACACATTGGTTATTTTGAACTTCTAGCAATCCCCCGCTAGCCTTGTGCCCCACTCTTCCATCTTCTCTGTCCTTCATTTTTCCCCCTCTGGCTCTTTCCAGGATTTTCATCTTCCAGGACATAATTGTGAAAAATTAGCTGGGGGTTACACTTTTCAACAGTCGAAGCCGGACCAAAATTGTGATAAAATCGTATGTACGTGTGTTCAAACAGTTGGGGGGGCTTTAACCCTTCCAACCCCCCTCCCCCCGACAACTGAAACACTGACTTCGAGTAAATTCATCGACTATCCAGGATTTTCATCTTCCAGGACTTAAAGGTCGATGGCCACAGTCAAACTCACTTGTAAAATTTGTGTAGATCTCAATTATACATTTCACCTTGCCTGTATAATATGATGATTTAAGCATTATAAATGTATGAAGTTAATGCCTGAATATAACGAAAAAAATGGTGTTACATTACATTATGCTGAAAAATCTGTCTTGGAAGTGGCCAAAGTAACGTCACCGCATGTACCCAATCAGTGTTTAACAATTAATTTTAATATTTTTAATGACAAAAAATACTGTGTTGCATGACAACTGCAGCAGTACATAGACAGACAATGTGATTTTATAATGCTTACGTTTCTGTATGCATTTTACGTTGTCTACGGGTACACGCAGTGACGTCCTCAGCCTGTTAACATTGCGTCTCGTTTTCTGCATCGTTTTCGTAGATCGTAGATTTCAAATGTAAGTTTCTTCATGTTGACAAAACGCTGGGTGCCGATATTACTGTCAAAATTCTCAGAAAATTGTGCTCTTTCAGGAAAATGTGGTGTCCATGGACCTTTAACCTGGAAAAACAAAAGAAAAACCCAGGACTTTCCAACAGGCACAGAAACCCTAAACAACACTAACACAAACTAAGCCCTTCAACTGTCTGAACTGCAACTACTAATTCCTGCCCTGGAAAACTTCACAAAAATTTAAGTCTTTCTAAGCTTTTTTCATTTGCAAGTTCACGACAGATCATGGACAAAAAGACCTGAAATGCGATGTATCAGGATGGGAGCATAATAAAGAAATAGAAAAAATAACAATATAATAATAAAACGTAAAACAATACTAAACACATAATGCACAAGTCAAAATTCATTAACTACTGTCAACACTGACTAACAAAACAAAAACACAGGCACATAGAAGACCTTCCCAAAGGCGATTCAACCATGGCCTACAGGCCACAAAGCAGCCCTCCCCGATTAATCCAGCTAAAGAGACTCGAGGGGTGCTTTAAGCTCTCGCATTGGGGTTTGGGCAAAGCCCCGACAGGAAACGCATTTTTATGCATTTCCAATTAGAAAATCACATCTCATTATGTTTTCTTATTACATCTGAGCAATGTTCCTGGTTGAATAAATGAGGGTATGTTCGAATCCAACATAGCCTCTTCTTAGCCACAGACCTAAAAAATGTTACTGAACACATGATGTAGACATTATAGGTACATTATCAAAAAAAGCGGAATGACATGAGCAAATAAACCAAAACAGCCGGGAAAACCTGCCAAAGAGCGTCTATATGCATAAAGTAATTGGTTGCTTTAGTGGACAAAATAAAATGCTTGCATAGAAAGACTTGCTGTAGGTTTTCCAGACTGCTTTGACTAATTTGCAATCACTCTGATACATCGAGCAAAATTCTACTATCTCTAATCATGCACAAGAATAAATGCAAAAGATGATAGATCTGATTTCATTACGATCTAACTTGATTAACTGTGATGTAAAAAAACATAAACAACTAAAAATTTGGGGCAAAGCCCAACGTGAGTCTGCCCTGCACCGTAAATCTGGTTAGAAAAAAAATTTAGGGGGTTGAAATTCCATCCCGTAGCAAAGTCGTGTGGCCGCACTCATATACATTAGCTTACGCAGAACACGCACTGTCAACCTAGGGTGCGTAAACATAAGCCGCATAATATACGGCGTAAGTGTATCAAACTTCACTAAATTTCTTTTGTTCAACACGGGAGGAATCGTGCTTGATAACGCCGTTTACTACTTGTAGAAAAATGGTCTTCCAAAAAAGTCGATTTGGGTGGGTATGATTCCACCTCTAGATTTCCGAATTTAGTGCACCAAAGTTCACCAAACTTTCTTCGCCTAACGTGAGAGGAATCGCTGTAGATCAAATGCTTGTCAGATTTTGAATATCCTCATCTGTTCCGAAGATAATCGCCATCAAAGTTTAAAATCATCGGAAATCAAATCAAATTGTGCATGCTTATGGCCCCTAAAATTTTTTGGGGGGAAAGGCTCCCCCCCGAAATTTTAAACCGGCATTATAAAATCGAACAAACTTACCATCACAGTGCAAAATTTTGCAACGATTGGCCGATGGAGCTAGGAGATCTCACGAGGACAAAAAATTATTATTATAAATGCCAGCAAAATATAAGTCCGCTCTGAAAACTAACGTTTCCAAGCGAACTAAAAAGCTGCACCACTTCTCAAGCTGTTAAAGATTAGCTAGATAAAGTAGTCAATTTCGACCGGTTTCTTAATCCAGTCGCCGTAACCGTGTGCAGAGATACTCTGATACAGTTTGGTCTTGGCTTCCTGGTACAAGCGAGCCGACTGCTTGGCCTCATAATAGGTTGCTGCGGTGATACCATCCGAGTCTAGCAGAAGCTCCTTGAAGTCTGCGTATAAAGACTTCTTGCAGACGAGAGGCAGCGACGTGCTCATTGCAGACCCTTGCCTACAGCACAAACATAAACGCACAACTGAACTAGAAGGTGCTCGTGAGAATGCATATCTCCACCAAGTTTTATGTGTGGCTTGGTGGTTTAACGGTAGCATGCAGCTGGACTAGTGATCGAAACGTCCCCAGATCAACTCGAGCCCGGAGCACCTCCAGGTAACAACTCCAGGCAAGTTTTTCACACTCAGGTGCCTCTGTTCACGAAGCAGTATAATCTGATTCTCACTGTTTGGCCTTGGCCACAATAGCACGTACTGATTTTCAAGGTTATCCAAGGTCAATAATTTTCATGCCATTTGAAAGGCAACGTGCAACTTATCAACAGCACTGCAACAATTATGCATGCCCTTACACGTATTTCTGCCTAAAAACGGCTACAAAAAGACAACACAGATTAGCAGCAGTCAACATACAGGCTTTCAGTAAGGAGGTGTCCAGCGGTGCCGTCAATAACATCAACGTGGGGAGCACCGCGGAACCACGACATTGTGACTGCAGTCGATTTCTCCGTTTCTTGGACCATCCGGCCGACTGTGGTGTGACCAATCACTGGACAGTTCACATGGAAGCCCTTCGGCAGTGCAAGCGGGTTAGCATCATTCACATGCAGTCGATCATACAGAGCACGAGCTATGTGACCACGAACGAATGGATCCCCTGCAGGCAGACAAGTAGCACATCCAGTCTACAAAGTACGAAAGATAACGTAAATATGAAGAAAGAAATAGAAAACAGAAGCAGCTGGAAGAAGGAGGGATTGTCAGCAACACACTATTTGGCGTAAGACCGAAGAACAAGAATAACAATAATCAATAATAAGTATATTTTCAACTTCAGAGGCAGTGATAACTACCAGTACTACTTAAGACCATGTATGTCAAACAATGAAGACACAAAACTGGTTACTCAACTCAGCATTTGTTACTCTACTCAGCATTTCATTATTAGCCTTTTTGGCATTTTAGGTACAAATACTGAAATTAAATTTTTGTTATGTACAAGCTACACTACTAGCCAAAAAAAACAACAGTGGTATAAGACCTGCTATAAAATGTTTGTTTAGTGAAAGCAAAAATAACAGCAATGCATATAGTAACAGCAATAAGACCAACACTTAAAATTGAATTTACACAACGTGTGCAAAAAACCGACAGGAAATAACGGATGCATTGTCAAACAATGTCGCTTTTTCATACCGATGGAAATGGAAGACAAATAGATTGGCTCGATGAGGTGTGAAAGAAGCGCTCCCTGAAGACCAATGACATTCCATTTGAGAATCTTGTCACTACAGCACATCGTGCGCAGACGATTGCCGAACTGAAGCCCGATCCACGTCTGAAACTTGTTGTGTTCCACAGGGATTGACCCTTCTCCTGCCAACATCAGTTATCATTTCAACACAGATATAATAAAAAACTAAATTGGACTAACAAACAGACTACATCAGCACCCAGCCACTGCCAGTTTTTAAGCATAAACATCACATTTCTTACGGTATACTAAGCATGGTTAATTTTGTCATTTTAAAATGAAAAACGACATCACACTGGATCACACACACACACATAAAAGAAAAAGTCGATTTCGCATAGACAGCTAGGTTCATTGCAAGGAAGCTCATCGCCTTTTGGTGCTTTGAGCCGGCGAGGGACCCAATTAAGCTAGCATACAGCCCAAGTCGGCCGGATGGCCGGCTCTAATTAACATCCAGCGCCTTTAACTGACTAGGTCAGTATACCAGCAGTTCTGGCCATAGGGCCTACTGTTACAAAGAACTCGCTGTTTCTTCCCTAGCGATGGCCATAAGCACCGCCAGTACTCATTTTACCATCCCACGGAGGGTAGAAAGCTGGGTCGACCTAGTTGGCTTGGCTTCATACCATGGACAGTCACCCATCCAAGTACTAACCGGGCCCGCCGTAGAGTAACTTCGTTGATTTGACTCAACGCTTTATGGTACCACTATGCCACGCCACCAACCACACATACGTACTTTAACACCAATGTATAATTGTATACACCTGCTTGCTGATAACAAGAAACCTCAGAGAATATAGTGCTACCAATAAACATATATGAAATTAACTTAACATAAAATACTAATAAATGGATAAGGTGCTCGTAAGATAAAATGTAAAGATAAAAAAATTAAAGTAATTTCAGATTGTCCTAGAAAGTCAAACAAGAATTAATCAATTAATGACCTGCTTCAATCTTGGTGCGCAGCAGACCCTGCACATTGCTGCTGTAGATTGGTTTCACGGCTTTCCTCAACAAATCAACTTCACCGTCATCACACGCGACGTTCTCTGAGACCCTCTCAAACTCTCTACACAACAAATATCATACATTATCTCAGAGTACGGCAGCTACAAATCAATGGTCTACACGTATGTACTGCAATTTCCAAACACAGAATTTGAGACGTAAGTACACATAATATACTACATGTGAATAGCTGAAATAAGTAGATGCTTTCCTAGCATTGAGTAAGAAAAATACTGGCAGAATGTTTGCATGCTGCACTGCATGCAAATGTAATATACAGGGTAAGCCAAAAAACGTGCCACTGAATGTGCCAGTGAAAGAATTTTGAAAATCGGTCAATAATTGGCAAAGATATGGACAAAAGTAAAATGGCATGTTTTTATGGGCACCGTGTATGTCAGTACATGCTAGTTACTCTCTCCTCAAATGCTAAGTCAGCTGATACCATTACCAAGATTATGAAATGCTCCAAATAGACAAAACACATCATAAACCAGTCTTGATTTAAAAGATCTATTACAAAAAATGCAAACAGAAGTGAAAGGAAAATGACAATCCGTAGACAGCCAACTTTTGGAGTGAGAAAGTTCTCATTTGGTCTCAGTGAACTGCACAAGTCATCGTTTTATAGCAGTTACTTGATACAGGTTACTATAGACTAAATTACCGACTCCATTGCGTGCGAAAACCAACAAATGGCATTTGCTTGAAGCACAGCATTGCTGATTATTGGTGAGTAAACAACAATGTAAAATTTAAACGAAATAAAAGACACCACTGTGCAATAATTCAATTTGCAGTTCATATGCCGTGAATTGAAAAAAAGACACCAAGAAAAAAATTCTGGGGATAACTTGTCATGTGTTACAATTCCTGCAAACACCATGATAACAAAAGTCACTGTATAGCACCATAGTGTCTACGCTGTGTTCAGAAAAACAACAGGGAACTAGTATTCCATCAGTGCAAAAGTTAGATATTCTTTGCTTTCGATGACGTCATGCTGACATCATATTTTCATGTTTCTAAATTATGGGTTTTACTTTTGAAGACAGACACTGATAAATGTTTGTGAGTCAGCAAGAGTTATGGAGCCACAAGTTTGTGCAAGATGTTTCTGGACAATGAACAGTGAATTGAATATTGACGGAATGAAACTTTTAAATAAAAAAATTGACATGTCCACCAGTATCAAGCCGTTCGACTGATAGTGAGCAAGTGGTCATCCACACAGTGACGCAGTGCGCGAACGCCTGCCAACATCAACAAAGTTGAAGATCTCACACTTGGCCAAGAAAATAAACAATGAAGACAGTTTACAATGGAAAATTGCACGACAGATTAGCATATTTTTGGGTTCAGTTATCACACTGATCAATTTATGTGTTTTAACATTTCATCAAATGTCTCCCTTCAACGGTTAAACCCAAAATTTACAAAAACAACAATATGACGTCAGCATGACGTCACCGGCAGCAAAGAATACTCAACTTTTATAGTGATGGAACACTAGTTTTCTCCTGAACATTCCCTAAAAATTTGGTAAAAATTAAACATTTTCCATGGAGATATAAAAGAAAACGTAAAGGTGTGTTTTTTTTCTGAACACAGTGTAGATGGTTAGCAAACAACACATACCGAGAAAACAGCGAAGCATCACCACATGGTGGTGCGGAGACATACAAGTGGAATGTGGTACCAACTTTAACACGCAATAAATTATCTTTACTGCCGAGTGACTGTTCCAGAATGCAGCCTGTGTCACCGGCTCTGAACGCTGATATTTCACGGTATATGTACCTAACACACGTGACAACACACACACGGATAGTTTACAATGTGCTAAAATACACAAATGGAAACAGAATAGACGAATAATCACTATGGTGGATTCAAATACATATCAAGACAGTTATGGTAAGCGATAACTGGTAGCACTCATTAACTAATACTTACCTCGGCAATTTACTATCAGTATCACAAACTGTACTGACATCACATTATCTAATATTATCATATCAAGTCTGGATTAGAAAAACATCTGATGAAACCATGATCCAACAATCCTAATAGACTGCATTTGCTGGGAACAAAGCCGAGTATATAATAGCACTGCACATCATTTCTGCATTCCATCACTAGCCTATGAACCATTTACTGTTACACTGGCAGTTCAAATAACAGCACAGCACAGCAGATCAACGTACTTGACAAAAGCTCTTCTAGCAATAACTTCAGCATGAGAATCATTCACTGCCGTTCCATCCAAGTTTAGATATGCACTCAGAATACAGCGACTGCCTGGCAAACGCATGACATCATCGACTTATTACTGCAATAACGTGTTATCAAAATACTGCCCATCACCGAAAGAGTTGAATATAACAGTTAATAAACTAAAAGCACTCAGAGACCACAAACATAATTATGTTGTAACTTAAATGCTTTGCTGAATTACTCCATGATAAAAGGTATCGAAAAATGATATCACTATGTCACAAACATCTGCGGCAAACTGTTTTGGGTGTGATCAGTTACCAACAAATGTGTCAGTAAAAAATTTGTTAAACTTTTGTAATCAGTTAATAGATGACAACGTTATGACAACAACTTGCAAGTTTACTTCTCTGTATTGTTTTCTGCATTCTTTCCATAGTATTTAAATTTACTTTTGACGCTCACACTGCGAAGTAAGTAAAGTAAGTAAGTAAAATGTAAATTTATATAGCGCATACAATTAAATTAACTTCTGATGCGCTCTGACATCTATCAACTCAATGCGGGCTACAATGACTACAAGAATGCTGCATTACTGCACAAAATCTCAGACACGTAAAGTTGTGTTTCACCTGTTCCCAGACTCAGAACAGTCACGTCACTGCCAGGGCTCTTCATAAGGACAGCGGCTAGAACTCGCCGGCCAGAAAATGCTGTCGGATTTCTTTCGACTTGAAGCATATATTCATGATACGACAAGGCTGCCATCTTGTCATGCTCAGTAGCAGAAAGATCAAGTAAGATCCTCCAATACTGCAATTACAAAAAAAATCTCACAATAACAAAAACTTGCTCATCAGCCTGTGAAAATCACAAGTACATAAAGTACAACATCTGTTCCTACTACAGTACATTGCTCATTTATTGCACATAATGAGCAGGCTTTAATTTGCTGTAAAAAAAACTGGCGTACTGCATTTGCAACACACTAAGCCAACATGACAGCCAGCTTACTTTACCATGAGAAACCAAACAGAAAATAATAAATAAAAGACCTAAAAAATAGAGTAATCAAAAAATTCATTAGAAACCGTGAATTAATCTGAAAAGTCAGCCAGGTAGACTGGAGATACACACAGTGCATTAGAGGTTTTTGACGATAATGTGCTATACAAATTTAAATTTCACATTTGACATTTGATAGGCATGCAATAAATGCACTTACCTGCTCTTGCTGTGTGCGAATGATAGCTTTCCATGCTAAATATGCTGCTCCCGACCTACAGTCGCGCTTACAGCCAGCTCTGACTCTAGTGTAAGGACATCCGTCAACCACAGCAACCACAGTAAACCTGCACATAAACACAACAATTTCACACAGACGATCCTACAAAAAATGTGTAAAATAGAACAAAATGCAAAAAAAACATTTTGCAACTGAAAAAAAGTTTGGCATTTTTACGCGTGACAGCAGAATGCTTTGCACATCTTAGCCATGGCCTATAATGTGTCTGTCTGTCTGTCCCTCCGTCACACTCTGGTGCTGTTAAAACAGCGTACGGTAGGATCACAAAATCTTCACTATGGGCTGCCCCAAAAACTCTAGTTTCTTGTTACAAAATTTCACGCCAATGGGTGAAAAGGTTCCCCTCGAACGAAGGCATGAAAGAAAGGTACCCTTCAAAAGTTCTTATTTTACCGCTATTGGCTCATATAGCGTGAAAACGGTTGTGAATAGGTACAGATATGCTGCTTCTCATAACAAGCACTGATGATGAGCTTTTTCGGGGTATCAACATCAATGACCTTGAACGACCTTGAACTCCCAAAATAAGGAGTTTTAATGAATTTTTCGCGATTTCAAGCTGTGACAGAGATTTTTACATCGACGAATTGGAGTGGTCTCCTCCGTTATGCACTCAATGCAACGCTGCTGGTGTCAAAAGGGCTTAAGTCTGGACACCAAGCTAAGACTATACCAAACTTGTGTTCTCCAAATCCTGTTGTATGGAGCTGATACATGGACTTTACTGGCAGACGACATATGCAGATTACAATACTTCCATATGTCATGCCAACGCCAGATACTGTGTGTGAAGTAGCAGGACCGTGTCAAGAACATCGACATAGCCGACAAGACCGATCTACCAAGCATTGCAGATATAATCAGCAAGAGGCGCCAAGCACTGTTTGGTCACATTGTTAGACTGGATGCCACCACACCTGCACACCAAGCGTCATTGCAATGAAAGGCGAGCAGAGTCGGGGGATGAACTCGAGAAAACCTCGTGGGCATCCTCAAAAAACCTGGATACAGCAGATCAGCAACGAAACACCGGCCAGCTGGAGACAGATGTGGCAGAGTACAGATGAACGTGGACATGTGGGGATTCGCCGCAACGAACCTCAGTTGTCTATGCGTCATGATAATGATGATGATGGTTACCCGTAGAAAGGCCTGTGATATGCCAAAAGTTTTGGAATGTTGTAGACAAAAAGGGCCCAACTTGCATAGCAAATCATTTAAATATTCTTTGACTAATTTGCATAAATCTTCATTACCCCTGAAATTAGACATTTGCCTGCACTCCCATGAGCTCGTGTACAACATTGAACTCAAAAACTCACTGCCAGAAAGCCCAGATTTAAATTCTGTGAATTATTCAGTGTGGAAGTATTGCAACAGATAGCATGGTCACAAAATTTCAGTAACTGACCAGCTAAAACCTGTGCTAATCAAATGCTGAGTTCAGCTGATCCTGAACACATTGACTCCAGCGATCGATCAGCTGCCTAAAAGGATTGATGACGATTACGAATGCAAAAGCTGGGCAACTGCCTATGTCGAATTTCATCTAAGCTCAACGTATGTGTTAATGATTGTTGATATTTCACTGTATGCTGAATAAAAATCAACTTAAATTCATGTGTTACTGCAAATTTAGCATGATTTTAGAGGTGAGGCAGATTTGTGTAAATTAGGCAAAGAATATTTAAATGCTGAGACATGCAAGTTGTAAACTTTTTCTGTACACAATTTCGAAACTTATGGCATATTACGCGCCTTTCCATCAACAAACATCACTAAGTTATAAAAGCTCAAATATCCATGTTAAATCTATGTGTTACAGTCAAATTTGGCAGAATTTCGGGAGTGACAAATATTTATGCAAATTAGGAAAGAATATTTAAATGCTTCTCTATGCAAATCTGTCGTTTTTTTACAGCATTCTGAAACTTTTGACGTATCACATGTCTTTCTATCACTAACCATCGCTGAGTTATCAACGCTCAAACAGGTCCATTTTTTGGCCCACTCTGTAGAACTGGACAACCTGTGTATAAAATTTTTAACACACGACGTACATTTTAACCATCTGAGTTTCGACCTACTAGGTTCAAAGTCTTCCGTCAAATTTGAGTACTCCTTCAAGATGCACTATTATTTTATTGCATGTTGTACACTGATTGCTCAAACAGTAGGACCGATGTTGTCACGCATTACGTGAGATTTGCTCAAATTACTTGTTCAAATAGACATTCACCAAATTCACCGAAGCCACCAGAATTACTGGTGGCCTAAGTAAGCACAGGTAAAAGGCATATAATGCTTACTATCCTAATAACTAAATTTAACTATGTGTTTCCGGTTGCAGCTCCCGTTTCAAACAATTTTTAAATTGATTTATTGTATTACTGGTTACACACACGTCAGACAGTGCATTCCAGTGATTAGTTACTCTGTTGCTAAATACATACTTTCTCAAATCTAATCTACTGCGTTTTTTTATATAGTTTCTTTGAATGACCTTTTCAGGTTACTCATTGCGCCATGTCCACTTCAGCAATTGTTTTGATACTGATATTCTTTTGTTTTTTCTTGATTCTGGTACTTAATATGCTGTCAATTTTACACCATTGCACTTCTCATTTTATCCACGTTACGGGTACACGTAAGCTACAGTACACAACTGTTGGTGCTATTGAAAAAGTTCCCTACCAGGAAGTTTAAAATAGTGATCTAAGCATAGAGTGAAAGGAATGTCACTGTGTCAGATGATCAACGCAGTTGGCCAATTTTGTCTGTCAATGAAATCAACCAACAAAAATCTGTCATTTGTCATGCAACAATTACCCGATTTTGTCATTTGATAAAATCTACCGATTATGTCGCCCAAGACAGAACACACGTTCTATTCTCAACAACAAAGATGCCCAAATTTTTCTATACCAGTCAACAAATTTTGTTTGTATTATCATGGCAATCAGTTCCTGTGCAAGATGAGTATTTATTTCAGTTATTTTATTCTGTTTGTTATTATTATAGTTCATTAAATGCAAAAAATAATGCAAGTATCATTTTGGAATCTGCATTTTGCTGTTGTGTATTCGTGAAGTAAGCTGATATTGTACGAAATAGTGGATAATAAAATCTGTCATGTGTCATGGTTAAACGATTTTATCAGCTAATTTTCTCAGGCAACCAAACCTGTAAAACCATACCTACAAGAAGTTTGCTGATAAAACTGATAGCATGTCATCTGCTCTAAGGCTAGGAATGGGGTTAGTCTTACGGTTAGGGCTAGCCTTAAGTTTATGGTGGGGAAATTTTGCAACATATCACACGTCACGAATACTTTTCTGAAAGCAACAAACATCGGCTTGTGCTGGGGTCCATCCGGTTCGCCGACCTCAACAAAATTGACTTTAGACCGCGTGTACTGGGCATGCTGCATCAGTACACTGACGGGACTCTTGATGCCGAACGACACGGCCAGATCGGCTGCAATCTGCTCGAACTCGACCGTATCGGAAACAGTCAGCGCCGACACCAGTTGATCGCGGTGTAACACACGCTTCTGTTCAGCACGAAAACGGAATGCAAACTGACTCGCATCGAAACCAGTAACTGGCCCATGATTCTCGGTTACTATCTCGCAAAAATGACCGCATTTGCTTTCCATAATACTTAATTATATCGAGATGCGAGACATTCTTCTCCGACTCCTTCACGCAAGCATTATCTATGCTTGGGTTATCTATGTTGCTATCCGTTTCTATGGCAGCAGGTGCCCGTGCGATTAGTGCTGTACAGATTGTAGTTTTTATAAAATTTTTATTCAAATGAAAAAATCCAGTTGGCATACCCGGTTATGTTGTGATTTGTAAGATCAAATGGCGATCAGCGCAAACCATTAAGTCAACGCATTTCTAATTTTTTTTAGTATAAACTATGAATGTTAAACGTTGTTCTGCTGTTAACTCTATAACTGTTTTAAGCTAGGCCTACTGTTGTTTTGTTTATTTTTTTGTGACATGTAACTTGTGATAAAGTGGAACGGAAAGGCGACAGATGTAGGGGTTGTAATAGTCGATAATTTTATCAGTTAAGCTGAGTGATCACCAGCTGTTGTTTCAGCTCTCTTTAAGCGTGCTCGCCGTGTTCTTACGCACACAAGACCGGTAGCGCTCATAGTAGCGTCATTAAAGTAAATCGTTGGCGGATGTGTCGTAACGTATTGTTTTTGCAACAGTAACACTGTTTGAAAAGTACGAATTACAGGAAAAAAAATCAAAATCGAAGATCCTTGGGGGGTCTCCAGGTCCCCCTAAATGACGCTCCTGGTAGCACTTCAAATTATATCCACAGTACAGCTAGCCCACGCTCACAGCTCAGTTCCCGGTCGATCCCTCTCTGCTTTCTGCTGTTCGTTTTCCCCAACTCCCGTTCACTGCTTGATTTTAATTTGTCTTTTAGACTTGTCTCGCTCTGCTTTAGGGCGTCTATGGCACAATATCGTCTATCCGTCTGTTGCCGTTTGTCCGTCGTCGTCTGTAACGGATGTGATGTGGCTAAACGGTAGTCTAAGTCGTACGGAGTCGGCGATTGTACCATCGGATAGGGCCCTGGCAACTTCTTATAGGCTGTCAATAGTAACTATGTCTCCATCTGCAGCCGTTTGGCCGCAATTTTCAATGGCAGGTTTTAAGCTATAATTGGCCGTATCTCGAAAACGGTAAGAGATAGGGCCAAGGTTACTATTAATCACTAATAGGTAGTGGCATATTGGCTTTCGAATGACATAAAAATCATTGACCTTGGATGACCTTGAATGCCAATACTGCAACAGGAACAGTTTACACTGTAGCGCATTTTCCCCAGCGACAGCTGTTTTTTGTTTATTTCTGTTCGCATGCTCTGCGGTGTGTCTTCGCCAACTTTTCTCAGAAACTTCATCAGCAGAAAAACGCCGACCCCACAGATTACCGCTATCTGTAAGAAACCGTATGCGGTGGAAAACCAACCGTAGGGGCCTACTTGAGCTTTGTGTTTGCATAAAGTTATTATAAAACTGTGTTTATTGTAGCCTACAAAAAGTAGAAAACCGCACACAATAATGACAACACTGAGATCAGAAGGCTTAAGGTATTATGGTCACGCATGGAGCATGGCTGTAAGGTTATCTGGTCAGGGAATGAACAGAAGCATGAAGCAGGCGTCGGGTTCCTCCTGAGTAAGCGGGCCCGCGAGGCACTACTTGGTTATAAACA
>Ga0209367_1008772_pt1 | contig 13794 bp, 4 predicted proteins | sample WorMetLIZISLAND2_FD_187412 | JGI IMG/M metagenome (GOLD analysis project Ga0209367, IMG submission 187412) | Marine gutless worms symbiont microbial communities from Max Planck institute for Marine Microbiology, Germany - Olavius geniculatus... ... | reverse complement strand
AATTTATACATTACCATCAGTGTCGGTAGCCCAATATTTTTAGTTTTACTGATAGCATTAATGGTAGTTGTAGGAAGCTATAGCCTGTCTATTAGTGTGTTTATATGTCCGTGCGTCTGTCTGTCTGGCTGTTAGGTGTGGAACCTGAAGCTGACCATTGGCAACCTCGTCATGTCGATGATCGAAGAGAACACCGCCGAGAGCTTGCTTGTTGCCAAGGTAACCGTCATTATCAGCCAATCAGTCAATCGATCAATCAATGCAAAGATAACCACTTGCAAAAAAGACCAGTAGTTTACAAGATAGAAATCTGGATAAAACTTATCGTTTGACCGAATTTTAAAGCAAACTAAATTAATGACAAAACGATGGCGGAAACATGAAATTGTCGACAGAGCTGATAGAATATTTTTGTTAAATTATAGCACTTTGTTTTGGAAGCCACTCTTTGTTGAGACGCAGTGTAGGTAACACAGACACGATCAGTGGCATAGCCAGAAATTTCATTGGGGGGCTCGTCTTTCTTCCCCTCCCCTCCTCTTTTCCCTCTTGTCTTTTTCCTTCCTGTTCCTTCTTTTTTACTTCTCCCCTTCCTTTCCGTGTTTTCCTCTTTCTCCTGCCTCCCTTCCCTTAGAAGTTAAACCCCTTAAAATCTAGCTCAGGGGTCTGGGGGAGCGTTGTGAGCTCCCCCAGCGGGGGTCTGGGACGGAGCCCCAGCCGAAATCGAATTTGGTGCATTTTAGCTTTAAAAGGTGAGATTTGGCGGCAACGATTTTAGTTATTTTCTCGAAAATAAACTGACCAAATTGGCAAATTTTGTGCAGTTTATGCGTATGCCTATGTTTTATCTAGAGGATAGGGGGCTGGGCCTTGGGCCCTTTTGGCTACGCCACTGGACACGATACGGTTGTGTGTTTCTGTCATCAGGAGACAAAAGATACTCTCGACAAAGAAGCTTTGTACCGCTGCATGGCCAGCTGTTTTGAAGCTGCACACGTAAGTGCCTCCAATATTTAGCTTTTCTGTTTCTGTTTTTGGTTTTTAGGTTACAATGTACATTAAAGCGGGTACAAAGCTTGCCTGACTTTTTCACTGTCTGATATTAATGTAGAAGCAACGCGCTCATTATTGATAGTTTGTCTATAACTAGCTACCGGTCATTTAAAAATGTTCTCACATTTTTCTTTTCTTTATCTGTTCTCCATCATCATACAGCCGTACTCATAAACTTAGGCCTCATTTCGAGTCCGACCAGGGGGAGGCGTCCAGGAGGAACATGTTCAGGGGGAAATGTCTTACACCCTTCTTAACTTTGGCGTCAATGCACGTCATGGATTGAAAACAAGTTCGGGACAGCCATATTTCCGACAGAGGCGACACGGATGGTCAAAATTTTAGTTTTATTTCTGCTTTTGCCCTTAAAAATAGGATGATTTCTAACTGTCAAAAAATGAGAAGATTACCAGCCCCAAATTTTGTATTTTTTAAATAAATTTTCTGACAGGTGATATTTTTTTCTGAAGAGACATTTGCCCCATTGCCTTTTTGCCACAACGCCACTAATTTCTAGTAAGCTGTGATTGAGCCCTGTGATAATGGTGATAAAGATGATCACGGCTTGTGCGGTAGCAACAAGCTGTTGTATAAGCGATGTGCCAAGTCAATGGGAAGGCCAAAATTTTGACCCCTCACAGCTCCCACATTTTTCAACCGATCTTAATGAAACTTGAAACCAAGAAAGATATCCGGGATACGACCCCACATGCAAAATTTGGTTGATGTGGGACGACGGAAAGGGGGTCTGCGTAGGGAGGGCATTTTCCGTTACTTTTTGTGTTCTTTCCTTTTTTTGTATTCTTGCCCACGCCTACAGGTCACACCAGAAGACCGATCACGACCGTTAATGGCTCAAAACGCGTGTTTCTGCGTAAGGTAGGGACTTTTGGGGGTTAAAAAATTTGAAATTAATATTTAATGTATTTATCAAAAAAATTCCAAAAAATTACAATGGAGCCTATGGGGAAAATTAAACAATTTTAAAACGGTCATAACTTTGGCTGTGTATAAGATAGAGTCGTAATTTTTGGTTCTAGGGTATGCTTTTGGGGATGGCCAATCTAATGGTGTTATTTAATTTTACCCCGTACCCTCCCTGGTTGCTATGGCAACGAAATTTGGGACAAAATGGGCTATAACTCGACTTGCGTATGAGATTTTTGCAAGATTTTTGCGCCTATAGGGGGGTTTTCGGAGATGGGCCATCAAATGCTGCCAATTGCATTTTTTTGCGACTGAGCCCCGTTGCCATGGCAACGAAATTTGGGACAAAACTGGCTATAACTCGGTCTATGTAAGAAACATCTGCGAGATTTTTGCGTCTATAGGGGGTTTTCGGGGATGGGCCATTGAATGATGCCAACCGCACTTTTCCCGACCGACCCCCGTTGCCATGGCAACGAAATTTGGGACAAAATTGGCTATAACTTGCCTTGTGTAAAAAATATCTGAGAGATTTTTGCGTGTATAGGGGGTTTTCGGGGATGGGCCATTGAATGCTATCAATCGCATTTTCCCCGACCGACCCCCGTTGCCATGGCAACGAAATTTCGGAAAAAAAGCTATAACTCGGTCTGTGTACGAGATATATGCGAGATTTTTGCGTCTATAGGGGTGTTTTCGGTGATGGGCCATTGAATGCAATGTTGCCAATTGCATTTCTGCTCACCGACCCCCGTTGCCATGACAACGAAATATGAAGCAAAATGGGCTATAACTCGGTGTCTGTAAGAAATATCTGCGAGATTTTCGCGTCTGTAGGGGGTTTTCGGGCCAATTGACATAGGTTAATGAAATTTTGCAGTGATGTCGGCTGCTACTTAGCTTAGTAGTAGTAGTTGTTGTTATGTACCAAGTAACTGTTCAGTGACCTTTCAAACTTTAATAAAACCGCAAATATTATATATAAAAAAACTGCAAGCAATTCATTTAATGTTGTATAACCGCTGATGTAAAACTGCAAAAATCAAAAAGTATAAGCACGAACATTATGCATTAGCTTAGACATTTATATCTGGCTACTGAGAACAGATTAAATGTCTAAGCTAATACAATAGTTCGTGCTTATACTTTCTGATTTTTGCAGTTTTACATCAGCGCTTATACAACATTAAATGAATTGATTGCAGTTTTTTTATATATAATTACCTGTAATGATGATGCTGAGACTGCTGCTGGCGGTGGTTTTAGCCTGAGAAGTTGAAGCCTGAAGCGGGTCTGAAGGCAGCCGGTGGCGGCGCAGCAAACGTCAACATTGGCATGACCCTCGTCTCGACAAAGAACCTCGCGAAAATGGGATCAAAAGTCTTCGCCGCTCCCGTACGCTTTTTAGTCATTAATATAATAATTATACGTGGTCCGTGAAAAGTAAGCTCTCGACTCTCATACATTCATGATTTTAGGATCAAACGTTAATCAGTTTTCTAAATTCTTTTCTTAGCCAAATCGTCGGTCGACCTGATTGTTACAGTTCTTTCTCGCTTCGGTATTTTTCTACTATTTGTTATCGTCATATTTTTCTTTTTTTAAAGTTTTTTTTTGATTTCGGACAGTTTCTTGTTTTTTATGTTTTACAGTATAACCGACTGCTATTTTAGTTTCTTTTATCTCGTTTTCATTTTGTTTATTTTTTGCTAGATTAAACTGACGGCTTGTCTCTCAGTTTTTCAAGTGCTAATTCCTATCGTATCGTAAGGCCCTATCGTTAAGAATTCCATCGTGCAATTCTAAATATATCGTATAGTACAGTCAGCTTTGAATTTCGACTGTCTGCAGCGTCTATAACGGTGTTGTACGTATATGAGCTTTGGTGTGGTCTTACTGGCTGTGTGTGGTCTGTCTGTGGTGGATATTCAGAAGGGGGCGGAGGAACTGTCGGTCGAGATGAAAGAGCTCTGTGATGAGGTCGGCTTCGTCTATTATCTCATCATCGCCCGACTCTACGATCTCGACCCCAAACTCAACAAGAACGAACGTACGTACACGTTGCGCCAAAGCCAGAAATGTGAAATCGGAGACCTCCCTTCCTGTTCTTTTCTTTTTCTCCCGTTTTCCCCTTTACCATCGTTTTCCTACCCTTTTTTCCTATGCCTCTTTTTTCTGTTTTTTGCCTGCTTTTTTTTCTTTCTTTTTTTTCCTTTTCTTTTTTCCCTTTTCCGTTTTTTTCTCTTTTTCCTTCCTCGTTTAACGATGGTTTTGGGGTATCACCCACGGAAAATGTTTGGAAATAAAGATGCTTGTAGGTGAATTTTAGAGCATTATGGACATCAAAATCAGCACTTTTATGAACCGGGTTTTTTGAGCGAAACTTTCGAATTTCCATTGGCGGCCTGAATCTTTTAGGCCCCGTTGTCTACTCCACAGTACACAGGCGCACTGCTTCTGTGCATTTTAAGCCCGCTTTCCATCACAAGCAACGCATGCAGCGCAAAAATGCTTCTTTGCCTATCATAGTCCTATAATTAAATACGCTTTTTCTCGCACACTGAGCTCCTATTCATCTGCACGCCTATTTTTCAGAGTTGTTCTTTGCTAATCTGGTTGTTGGAGCAGTTGGTCTCCTGTTTCATAGGTCTGATTACCGTTTTGTCATACAATCAATCGCGTATGTCTATTTGTTATATAAAGTAACTTTTTTCTGTTATATAATTAGAGATGCCAATGTTTTAGTGACATAAACACGGAATTCAGTTTAAACGACATGTGGCATGTTTTAATTTTGTTTTTCACTTAATTAAATTAACGGGTTTTTCCTTTCGTACTTTTTAATGCTTCGCATGCGTAGGCATAGTTCATAAAATTACTGTTTCCTTTCCAAACTAAAGGCCTACTTATGACAGTTTTGCAAAGGTTGGCTCTATATAGACTTAACTGATGCTCTGTAAGTCATCTAGGCCTATTGCTGGCAAGCAATGTGCTATGTCTACAGAAGTTAACGGTTTTAACAGTTTTGCCAAAAAGGGAGAAATTTTGAATAATTAATTGTGGCATTTCTGCAGAACTCGGGGCAGTGCCGCTAGAACAGGAAGCGTTCAACTATTACTGCAAGAACACGATGTCAATTGAGATACTGAAGGACGACAGCTTACAGAAGATTAACTTTCGAGTTAAAAACAAGGTAAAGGTGTTACAGGGTTAAAGGAGGCGTACAGCTGTTCACTGAAAACCCATTTTAGAGGTACAGAGTGTGTCATCTGTCATATAAGATTGACTGCCACCTGCCACCCGACACAGGTGAACGCGACCCGCTTTAACCGGGCAGCTAGACAGGCCGGTTCTCGATTTATCTGCCCCCGTGGGATGAAAGGCTGAGTTCACCTTGGTGACAAGCCGCAGTGGCAAACACTAGGCGCAGTGCAGTAACCGGGTACACTGACAGACGGCCGCATACGTGTCGGCACACGGCGTGGCGACATATTGTTTTGTTTGTTTATTTCCTTATTAGTCGTCTATTTTAGCGCTGATATTCTGTTGCGTTCTAGGGACGGGGTCCTCAAGGACTGTTTTCGACATCGAGGACAAAAAATCGTGGCCTTTCAGGCCCAAAAACGTTTTTTTGGCCTCGACACTTTGGCCTTTTACTTACTTAGACTTAGTTCATCCAGTTCCGTGCGGATCACTGGTCAACGATTCGTCTCCAGTTGGCACGATCGCTAGCAGCAGTCGTCTTGTCGCTCCAGTCTATATATATATGCCCATCACCTCCAGATCTTCTTTTATTGTGTCTTGTCATGTCTTCTTTGCTTTTCCGATGTGCTTCTTGCCATCTTCAGGTTTCCGTTCTATGGCCAGGCTGGCTATAGCCTCGTTGGTGGAAGTCGCAGGATGTGTCCGATGAAACGTCTTCTTCTCGTTGCCACTATGTCGTGCAATGCCGTTTGTCCAGAACATGCCGCTACTTCATCGTTCGTGATGTGATTACGCCATGAAATCCCCAGGATTTTCTTAAGGCAACGACGATGAAACACATCAATCATCTTGGTAGCTTTTGCTGTTGTCTTCCATGTTTCACAGGCAGAAGTTGTTGTTGGAACTACGATGGAAGAATATAGCTGTAATTTGATCTTCTTGCAGTTTGCTCTGCACTTCCAGATTGGCTGTAGATGTTGGAAAACAGATGAAGCTTCACCTATCCTTGTCCGAATGTCCACCTCTGCATCTCCATCTTCGGCCATTTAACTGACGAGATATTGACATTTGTGCACATTCTCTATGGCCTTTAGTCACTTGTAATGAGTGTGTTATGTGAAATGAGCTTTTGGTATTTGCGCGATAGGTTATATCTACTGAGGCATTAAAATTATGCTTTCCTGAGCATTTGTATGGTTTACGGCCGTTTGAATAAGATAAGGCTGGCTTTTAATGCGCAGTATAAAACTGTCATTTATATTTTAGTTGCTTACTTACTTATCAAGTGACATTGGCCTTGGCCTTGCATGGCCTCGGCCTTGGCCTTGAAAATGCGGTCTAACCATAGAGTTGAGTCGTTATCAGTCACCAGAAAGCTGCGATTGACGCGTGTTCAGAACGTACTGCGCGAGGAAGTAAAGGAGAAGATGATTTGGAGCGTTGATCGGTCGTCGCCTAGCAACAAGATCCGGGACCTCATGAAATGGTCCAAGGACATCCTCAAGGACATCTATTATCAGCGCAAAATACTCTCCAGTCCCGTGGCCACGTTCTTCACCAAACAATGGTCAAAAGGCCTCCGGGCCTCAGTCTCCGAATTCTGTATTGGCGTTGCATTTGTGTTTCACAAAGTAATGTAGCGACGAAATATTTAATGATCACTTTATTGCAAGTTAATGTCCACACAGTGTGGCAGTAAAATAATGTTTAAAATTAGTTAATGTTTGGCAAAAATGTGGAAAAAAGCTTGCTGACACGTTTTATGGTTCACTGTGTAACATCTAGGCGTACATGGCGCACATAGGCGCGTCCGGTAACGCAGCGGCTACGAACGGCTCGTTGCTGCTACGCTACCGGACACTCGGCTACGGCCGCTACGAGCATTTTGTAGCGTAAAAATTTTACGCTACGTTAAGGCTTTGCCAACATCCGGGCTTTTGAACGTATCAATTTTTGGATGACAGTTGAAAAATCACTCTAAAAGTGTCACCGTACAGAATAAAATAACATTAATACAAAATCGTTTGCGTAATTACTATTTGTACTCGAAATTTACCTATTACAACCACCAAACCCATCTTTTGTAGACAAATATGACGTCACTTTCATCTGCGCTAGCCGCTAACGTAGTTTGCTGTCTGACGAAAAATTGTAGCGGCTCGCAGTGTATCGCAGCCGAAATCTTGTAGCCGCTACATTGCCGTGTCGTTGTGTCATACCATACATTGTGTCATTGTGTTTACCTACGGCTGGCAAATTGCGCGCTGGCTGGCTAGGCGGCGTCACCACGCACTGCACACCAAACTCAGTGCGAGGGGCAAGTACGCGTCACTCGTCGGACGGCCGCATACATGTCGGCATAAGGCGTGACGTCGCTGTGGTGCCTGTATAGGTCTATGTGGAGTCAGTTGATTACGTGGCTGAGTTTTGCTATCAACATCGTCATGCTGGCAACCTGGAATGCCCGAGCGTCACTTTCGGACACCCCGATCTACAAAAACTTCAGCGAGATCCCTCAATCACTCACCGAGTATAAACTATTATTCTGTTTACGTTATTTGCATAATACCCGGTTTACGCGATCAAGCAGTCATCAAGCAAACATCGAGCAATTAAAGCGCACGTCGTGCACGTGTATTTTGAATGCATTTGCTGGATGTTTGCTTGATGATTGCTCGATGTTAGCTTGATCGTGTAAAAGGGGTATAACTCACCATTTTATCGGTTTAGTAATGTACTACGGCTCCGTGTTCTTAACGTGAAATTAATGAAAATATTGAACTTTTTCTTGTTAATGTCATTACTGACTTTTTTTTACAAAATGTAGGTTAGTAAGGTGAAAAATACGTATCAGCATAGTTGACCAGTATGGTTTTCTGGCAACCTGGCTCAGTAATTAACTGTTGTATTATGTTATCAATTGTAATTGTATTTTTGTTTAAGTCAAATAAATTTCTCCTGTCTTCTTCCTCTACTCCTAGTTAGATAAGTCTCAAAAAGTAATTTTTGGAACAGTTATTTCAGTGCTTTTTCCACAAACGACGTTGGTTTTTCTGTCGCCAGCCAATGGCGTCATTTGAGGGAGATCATACTTAAATTATTAGATTACTAACATGTAAAAACAAAACTTTACTATTCAAAATTATAAAAAAAACTTCATTAATCAGTCAACAAAACACCATTTTTTATTTAACGCTATATGTGTGCGCCGAAAACACGAAGTAACGATATATAGCATTGCTAATCTTTTAAATTTCATATTCAGATCTCGTTTGTGTTATTTTTACCATTACTGAAGATGTGCCGTTTTAATAACAGCTGCTCGTTAATTAATGTTGTAAATGTTGCTTTAGTCCGTTTCCTGAAATCAACTTCAAGGATTACGACGTCGTGATCCTAGTGCTGGGCGGTACTCACAATTTACTCTGCGGTATTCTGTTGCTGACGTACTTTCTGTCGAATCACCCAACACTACCAAGCGTCACCGGCATGCTGAAAAGTGTCAAGTGAGTACTGAAATTAGGGTTGTGACATCCGACTAACTTATTACTCGAGTATTTGGCAAGTATCTTAACGAGTACTCGAGTACTCAGCACAGCCCTACCGAGATGCATTTTGGGTGTTAGCCGCCGCAGTAGCGCACTGGTGACAAGCAATACTATATTACAACTTTTTGATGATATTTACTATGACTGAATGCGATTGGCCATAAAATGAAAATGCTTGTCATGCACACTTACGCAAAATCATGGATATCTGAACTTGCTGGTTTTTCGTTTCAGATTTTAAAGTTTCAGTTATCGTTATTTCTTTCGTTTTTTTGTTTTTGTCCTATCCTAGGCTTTTAGTTTATCTATAACCATCTTTTTTTGATTTTATATGTTTTACATAACAATGGTTTTCATTTCAACTGTTCTCGTTTTAGTTTCGTTTATAACATTTTAGTTCTTTCTGTTTTTATGTGCTAGTTTAAACTTCCAGCTTGTCTGCCAGTTTTTCGGTGGAAATAATTTCTCATATCATATATCATAACTCGCGGATTTTGTCTTAAGATGACGTTGTGGTATAAGGCTGCTGATTGTGTAGAAACTTGTGTTCGAAGAAGAAGGACGAAGACGAAGAAGTTGAAAAGACTCACGAGTCGAAACTCGAAGTTCACTTCTTCAGCTTTACAACTTTCTACTACATCGTCAGTTCTGCAACGTTTGCCTTCAATCATTTAGGCTATTAGTTCATTCATTAGCCAGGTATGTATTGCTCTTTACGGAAGTCCACGCTAGAGCTACGGAGCGTCACCTGCCATATGAGATTCCACAGTGTTACTTTTACCCCTGCTCTCCCTCACAGGCGAACGCGCCCTGTCTTAATCCCAGGCAGGCAGGTACTACATTTACCTACCGGGATGGATGAATGGCCTGGGTTGGCCTGGGTGTTTGGCTGAGTTTGGCTGGTGTTTTTGACGACCGTTCGAACGGCTTTAAAAGTTTAAACAATTTTTGCTGGCAGCTAAAGACATTTTTCGTTCGTATGTTGAAAATTTGACGCATTATGTCACAGACTAACTATTAAAACTTTCTTAGGTGACAGCTTCAGGCATGTACGAAGCGATAAAAATCAACTGAAATGTTTAGTTTATTTGATTTTGGTCGCTTTATTTGCGCTTACATTTTGCTCAAAGGTACAAGGTAAAAAGTAAGGGTACTGTATAGTTCTTTATGAGAAACCCATCGTAGAACTACGGAGCGACACCTGCCGCATGGGATCACACAGTGTTACCTGCAATCTGATACAAACGAATGCACCTTGCCTTAACCCCGGCCAGACAGGCCGGTACTCGATTTACCTACCCCGGAGGGATGGAAGGCTGAGTTGACATAGGCGGCTGGTTACATACCGAGATGGTTTTCCTGCCCGAAGGCAGTCACCCATCCAAGTAGTAACAAATTGATTGCGATCCGACTAGGAGTTGAACGAGCAACCTATTGATCGCAGGTACGACACGCAACAGCGTTACGCCACCAAGCCTACTTACTTACTTACTTACTTACCGCTGTGTGCGCAGTTGTTTGTGGCGATGTCGGTGCTTGGGACGATGTTTCGCGGATATTTCTTCGCGTTTCATCTGCTCAACATTGTCAACAACAATCAGCTGCTGAAGGGCGTCATCCAAGCCGTCACTCAGAACGGTCTTTTATTTATTACTGACTCTGTCGTCGTTTTATTCATTTCTGTATATTAATGTATAAAACGCATTGTGATTTAATGTATCTCATCAGTTTTTTAATGTTCGAGTAAGTTCGTCGGTCATTGTGAGTAACTAATTGTCTGTCTGTGTGTGCGTGCGCCGTGCGCCGTGCGCAACTCGCTTCAGCCAGCGACACACGAGCCGGACATCCGGGCTGGGCACCCGGCCCGGCACTCGGGTTGAGCGACACACGAGCCGCTTTGACCCGGCCAGGGCACACGGCCCGGGCATCGGCTCGTGTGTCGCTTGACCCGGATGTCCTGCCGGCACCGCTCAGCGTAGAATTTTATTTCGATTTGCGTACTTATGAAGTTAAACAGTGCGTTTTCGAGGGAAATTTGATTTGTTTGTAGGCCTACACTTTACATGTCGTCTAAAAATTATGTTGTTCTTCTATTCTGAGTACTACTAAAGCTGCTTTCTGGAAGGATCGGGAACGTGTAAAAAAGTTTATAGAATTGTATCAATTATACATTTTGTTTCTGGGATATGAAAATCGCAGACTACAAAAAATATTGCAATAAAGAAGATAGCCAAGAAAGAAATAGAAACGCACTTTGGACTTTTAGGTGACTTATGCGTCATTGCGCCACATATATGACAAATGTAAAATAATTATTAAAATTTCTTTGCTGACGACGGCTGTCTCCCGGCCAGGTTGCCCGGCCGGGTACCCGGTTCCTGTGTCGCTGGCTTTTCTATTACCTACTTTTTGGCGTTCCGTTCAGAGTGATTTTGTTTGGTTTCTCCGTCGTCGTTTTCAAAATGTGAACGTTTTTATCGCCGCTGTTGTGCACATTTTTATCTTCTCGTGCGGACTTGTTCTAAAAAATCTTTTGAAGCTGCCTAAGTGCTCTGATGAGCTTGGTACGTTTTGCTCACTGTAGATTTTATTTGCGCAAGCTTTCAGTCATAAATTGTTTTGATTTATCGAGCAAATAACTGATTGTCTGATCGATTGTCGTCTGCATGCAGGCAAGTCGTTGCTGTGGGTGGCTGTACTTGGCTTCATCGTATTCTACCTCTACGCACTGATCAGCTTCGCCATGCTGCGCAGCTCCTTCGACCCCGAGAACAATCTCTACTGCGCCACCCTGTGGCAGTGCACCATTACTGTCATCAGATACGGACTCATTGGCGACATGTTCGACGTACGTCTGCTGTCGTCGCACACTTCATTATCGTCTGACGTTGACGACTTTGACGTCGTGGCAAAAAGGCAGTCAGTGCGGGGACCCCCCGTGAATTTTAGCCTGTCGGAGAATTTCCATTTTGTTTTGGCATATCAGAACATGTTTTACCGATAATGCGAAGTTTGGGGCAATTGAGATTTTGAGCACCCATAATTTCCTCCGTCGGAAATTTTCAGCTGTCTGTCGAAAAAGTGCAAATTTATGTTCCTTACTTTTTCATACTACGTTTCTTAGTCGCTGATGTCTGGGGTTTTGCTGCTTCGGATGCGTGCTTAGCTTAGACCAACTTAGCCTTCTCCCCTCAGCGGAACGGAAAACGAGTAGCAGCTGACGGGCTAAACGCATGCCAATCAGATGTCACTCCGAGATTGCAAAGCGTTTCTGGTCATTCACGAGTTAACGTTTAAGTTTCAGAAATTTAGTAACGTAAGCAAGTCGCAACAAGTTTTTTTTTGACTTTTCGTGTGACTCTGTTACTGTGGCTGGGTCTGAGATAATGTGTCTGTGCGACTGTGAATGCGGTAGAAAATCGTGAGTCACCCGGCTGAGAATTCCTTCTTTAAGTTTGGGTTTCTCGTCATCTTCCACGTCTCGTTCTTCATCTTCATCACAACCATCGGTCTCAACATCATCTTTGGCATCATCGTTGACACCTTCTCAGAACTACGAGATCTCAAGGTGCGTCTGTCTGTCTGTCTGTCATTAAGAGTGACATTCTCCATGGTCGTATATGTTAGTTTATGTAATAACAGACGATGTCGTAAGTGCGTAATTATAAGAGGGCAACGGGAAACGCGGGCATGGAAAACGCATGACTGAAAAACGCGGGAATCTATTCACGAAAGTGCGTAAACCGATGTCGTCGAAATCGATTTTGCAACGCACGTGCGACAATAGGCTTGCAGTTTCTGGCTGCGATCTGTAGCCCGAGCCAAAGCAACGGATTCGGATAGCGACTCACCTGAGCGTACGATGATCAAGCAGACGACGCACGCATTCGAGCTACCGTTTGTTTTACTAGTCTACGTGTTCCACGCATAGGCTACACGGTGTTTTTATACATTCGACGTTCCATAGACGGTCGGTGGTTCTGCATTTTTCACCCCCGCGAATTTGGTTCTGTCACTTCTGTGTTTTCCAGTTCTGCGTTTTTTTATTCGTGCATTTTTCACCCTCCGCCGTTTTCTGCTTCAGCGTTTTCAGCGTTCTCATTCTAAGTTGCAAGTGTATTAATGACACCAGAGTCGACGGAAGGGCCCCCGTATCCCCCGTCCGGAAGGGGCCCTCACGTATGCTCAGGGGCCTCATGCTAGGTGTGAAAAAAATTTCTAGTTTAAAAAAAATATATTCAAAATATACAATAAAAACATGTGGAAAGTTTACTCAAAATGGACAAGTTTATGACTTTTCATTACAGTAATTTATGACGTATTGCGGCCTATAGACGTCATTTGTTTGAAAAGACAACACAAATTGTATCTGATTTTTCGCGTTTCAATTTTTTAAAGTGGGCAAATTTGCGGTTTTCAGTGAACGTTCAAAAGCCAAAAGTGTTTCAGTTTCAGAGGGGCTTCGACCCTCTGATCCCTGCCCAGGGGCTCTGCCCCTGGACCCCGCTGGGGGCTGTATTATAGGGGTTTCACACTTGTATTTGGGGGCTCCAAGTTTTAACTCCCTAACGTCGGTGTCACGAAACGCGATACCAGCACTGAATGACATGCTAATACTGATATTGCGTATTGTGCATTGTGCAGTGGACAGCGGAGAGAGACATGCGCGACACATGTTTCATCTGTAGTCGCGGCAGCTACGACTTTGAACACCACGGACTGGTAGCTATCACGCCGCATCACAGTCGGGGTTTCAGTTCTAAATTAAAAACATTTTAAGAAAAATATGCCGGTTTATTGCCAACACAATGCGCGGTCTTCCTTTTAGCATTCAGACACGCGCGTAACTTAGTTTTGTTTTTTTTTAAATTTTAACTGAAAGTCTACTTTTACTTTGTCGCTACCGTCCTATTCTGGGGGACGCTTATCACACAAATTTTAATGTACTTTTTTGTTTTTTTTTGAGTCATGTGCCTGTCGGACGGACAGATAAAAGGGCGGGCCTGTTAAGACGAACGCACAATAGGCCTAAATCAGTACAAAATGACATATATAAGTAATG
>Ga0209367_1008771_pt1 | contig 13795 bp, 9 predicted proteins | sample WorMetLIZISLAND2_FD_187412 | JGI IMG/M metagenome (GOLD analysis project Ga0209367, IMG submission 187412) | Marine gutless worms symbiont microbial communities from Max Planck institute for Marine Microbiology, Germany - Olavius geniculatus... ... | reverse complement strand
GCGCACATTTCAACACTGAATTGGGACGAAATGGCTGGAGATAGACCGAGACAACCTGCATATGAAATTTTCAGCATTCAACGTAGATTTTAGCAGTTCAAGTCCCGACCCCCTAGGTTCAAGGAGGCCGGCGCAGGCGGGCGTCAAAACAGCCAGCCCCTAAAAAGTGGTTATTTTACCGCAATTATCTCGTGTAGCGTGAACACGGTTGCAGATAGGCACAGACATGCTGCTTATTATAACAAGCACTGGTGACAGGCTTTTTAAATTCATCAACATCGATGATCTTGAACCTTCCCAAAAGGGGTTTTTAGTGAATTTTTCGCAATATTTGGATGCTGCGCACATTTTAATACTGAATTGCGACGAAATGGCTGGAGTTAGACCAAGACAACCTGCGTATGAAATTTTCAGCATTAAACGTAGATTTCAGCAGTCTAAGTAACAATAAACAATAAATAACGCCAGGGGCGTCTGCACAATATAAAACTTAAAGCAAATGCTCCAAGAAAAAATAGAGGATTTTTTTGTGAAATTAAAGGGGGAAATTGAATATTGTTATTGTTCTGCATTTCTAATATTTACGATAGGCCTATCTTGCAAGCAGAAATGTTCTGTGATGTTTAGAATGCACTAAATTCGTTTTTTTTCGCCGGGCTCTGCCCGCACTTCGCTCGGGAAGCTCACGACAGGGGGGGGGCAACGCGCGGGTATGTCAACAAATTTTGGTTAGTTTGACGAGGCAGGCAACTCAATCTTTTAGAATAAAATAGGCCTACATTGCGTCGCAATAAGAAGTGACCCCTAAAACAACTTGGTTTAAACGTAAAATGAATAAATAAATCGAATTTTGATCAAATGTCACTATTGGATAAGCCTACCAATGGTACAAAGTACAAACAGCTCTTAAACACGTCACTGTTGTGTAGGCCTAAACAATAAGTTTAAAAAAACTTTGGTTTTATTTAAAAAAACAAAACTGTAACTAAAGTTTGCGTGAAAATTTGAAAAAGGTTATAAAGTAAAAAAATTATTCAAATGTTTTTAGTGAAAAAGCGGCAAAAATAAGGTTCAGCCAGACTCACGCAGACTACGTCCATACGGTTTGATAAGTTTATTCATCAAGCGCGCTCCCGGAACTCGTCTTCTATCAAAGCTATTATCGCGATTTGTGACATGTTTTCTATCACTCACAGCAGCCAACTATGCTTCGTCGCTTCGTCCATGGTAAGTCCGGTCTCTGGGCTGGCCGCCAATTTAAGTTTTAGCAACAGTGCTAGGCCTAAATCTGGGTACAACAACAAAATACACCGTGGTCCATGAAAAAAACGTGCAACTTTTGCTTTTTGAATAGCTCCGTGAACATTGGCCGATTTTAATAATGTTTGGCGCGCGACATCAAGAAGAAACTCAACACAAATAACTATAGTTTTGGCCACCTCACCTTAATACCGTTGTTACACTACCTTGTGAAATGCAGAAGTCATGCAGTCATTGAATGTGCTGTTGGCGAGTGGCGTCAACGTCTATCACTTGCGTTCGTGCTGGAGAAGGACATTTTGAGCACATGGTGATGTGATGTGACACGCGCGACTTTTTGAGTGACAATAACTGCCAGTTATCATTGTCGCTATTTAGTTAATCATTTCTGAGGCGACGCATGCGCTACTCAGTATGACTTTATTGCTGTAAGTGGTCAAACTACAACTTCTGCCTTTCACAAAGTACTGTAGCAACAGTATTAAGGTGAGGTGGCCAAAACTGCAACGATTTGCGTCAAGTTTTTTCTTGATGTCGCATGCCAAAAATTATTAAAATCTGTCAATGTTTCACAAAGCAATTCCAAAAAATAATAGTGGCACGTTTTTTTTTGGACCACAGTGTATAAGCCTACAGCGGAGCGATTTGACGCAGCATGCCGTTTTCAGATAATACTTGACATTATTTGACAAAAAAGTTTGTTAGCATTAGCCGGAGGAAAAGAACTAAACGGTCGTAGTTAAACTGCGAAATTTTGCCTTTTATTGTGCTGCCGAGACATTAGGGCGCGTACAGAGCGATGTAACTGAACTGAACTGACATGGTTTGGTTTTTGACGAACTGAGTTGACCAATGGGCAAGCATGTAATGCATTACAGTAGGCACTGTTTAACAGCGTCACTGAATACGTGACTACGCACACGTACGCGTCAAACAATGACCAATAGGCTCGCTTTGCTCGCTCACTGGTCAGTTCGTCAAATACTAAACCGCGTCAATTCAGTTCAGTTCAGTTACGTCGCTCTGTTAGTAAGCGTCTTTAGGTTGCTCGAAAATGCTGTTCTGTTGCATTTGTCGACATCGTCGTTGTTTGTTTCATCCGATGATGAGCTTAAGCATCGTCTTCTTAATATCACTCTCAACGTTCGCCTACTTACGATGGGGACAGTCGTTCCAGTTACGTGACATCATATCTCGCATTGGAGTCCAGCTCGACCGGTTAAAGTAAGCTATATTACTTTGTGACTTTTTTACATCTGAGCCTATAAAGATGATTTATCAATCTACTGCACTGCAGCTTAACCCGTTTGTTAAACACATTTTATCACGGAGGGAACACGGCATCGTGGTGTTACGAAAAACTCAATCAATCAGTCAAAAAAGTTGTAGGCCTATAGCTAACTAAAGTGCAATTTTAAAATAACAAAACATTTAAAACTCGTGGTGGATGTTTTTTCGATTTCCGCCAGTGTCTCTGCATATCAAATGGATGCCTCAGAAATTAAAAATGTTCTTTTGGTGAAATTTCGTGAAAATTATGTGGAAAAGTATAACACGGTAGTGTGTCGACGCAAATTGGGTGAGATGGAAATAAATGCACTTCACAAAACCTTATCGTCTTCGCTATTCTAATGCCGAAAATTATCGAAGTCGTTCGAAATTTTACAAAATCTTGATATTTTTGAGACACGATTGCATAGCTAACGTGTAGTAATCGATTTAAGTATTATATTCCATTATCTGTAGTAATGATAACGCCCGACGGATCATGTACATTCTTTTGTAGAAATTTTACCGTTTTTTCATACGGTTTATGATATTTTGTATTCTAGTCGATTGCAGTGAGGTCGTCCTATTTTAGAAAATTATTTGGTCGATAGATTTTACGCTGAAATGTATCACAGGAAGGCGACGACAGAACGATTGTCTGGAAACGAACGTCAACACGAGACGTCGGAATCTGAGCGCAGAAAGCGCAGGTGCTTGTTTCTACGTGACTTCAGCGCAATGGAGACGGAAATGGAAAATGTAGAAAAACCAGAAATAGATGGTAGAGGGGATCACGTGACGTCGGGTGGGTCGGGAATGTGTGCTGATGACGTCAATGTTCTAGACGTCATTGAAACGTGTCACGGAGTTAGACCATTCCTACTCTCTCAGCACTTCGTCGATAGACGACAGTCAATATTCGGTATTCATTCCGTAACCTATTTATTCATCTTATCTTTTATTATATTATCTGGAGTGTTATAAATAGGCCTACTCACAATCTTACTCCGCTCAAGCGTGACGACTAAAAGCGTCTTGCGTTTGTTCAGGAACATCACACGTGCGTCCAGGCAGAACATCCCGTTCATCACGGCATAATAATAATAGCATAATACGCTGTAGACCGTGTTGACCCGTACTTATTTGTACGGGTCAACACGGTCTACAGCGTATTATGCTTTGTTACACTCGCATATATACACTATAGACCGTGTCAAAACCAATAAATACATCTTCGCATTCTCATTTCTTTTTTTGTCATTTTTACGCGCGAAAGCAGCTACTGTTTTCAGCGCATCTTAGCCATCGCAATTCTGTCCGTCTGTCCGTCCGTCTGTCTGTCACACGGGTGGATCAGGCAAAAACGGTCCAAGCTAGGATCACCAAATCTTCACCATCGGCTGCCCGGAAGACTCTAGTTTCAGGAACCGTAAAGCTTTTTCATAAATTCGAAGGGGGTCACCCCGAACGAGGGCCCTAAATGAGAGGGGGGTGGTCAAAATTTGCGATTTTCGGCCAATAACTCGCTGTATCACAGTAATGGTGCGAGATAAGGCCTAGGTTACTATTAATCACTAATAGGAAATCGTATACTGGCTTTCGATTGGCGCCAAATTCAATGACCTTCGATGACCTTGAACGCCAAAATAGGGATTTTTATGGATTTTTCGGGCGATTTTGGGCTGCGACACAAAATCATTCACAAGGGGGCGCCACGGTACTGGCGTTGATGGCGTGGTGTCATTGGTAACGCGTTTCGGCTGAAACGAAGTTACTCTACGCCGGGCCCACTTAGTACTGCGATGGGAGACTGCCTGCGGGCAGGAACTGCTATAGGCTTTCGCGCGTCCCGTGAGCATTAGCTCAAATTTTTTGTTTATTTTAGCCGTCGCAATTCTGTCCGTCTATCTGTCACACGGGTGGATCAATCAAAAACGGTGCAAGCTAGGATCACCATATCTTCACCATCGGCTGCCTGAAAGCCTCTAGTTTCAGGAACCGTAAAGCTTTTCCATAAATTCGAACGGGGTCACCCCGAACGAGGGCGCTAAATAAGAGGTGGGTGGGCAAAATTTACGATTTTGAGCCAATAAGTCGCTATATCTCAGTAACGGTGCGAGATAGGGCCTAGGTCACTATTAATCACTAATAGAAAGTCGTACACTGGCTCGATTGGCGCCGAATTCAATGATCTTGAATGACATTAAACGCCAAAATACGGGGTTTTATGGATTTTTTGGCGATTTTTGACTGCGACACAAGTCTATATCATTCACAAGGTGGCGCAACGGAACGATCGTTATGCGATCCAGATAGAGAATTTGGTATTTGTATATTAACTTAGCGTGAACACCCCAATTTTCAGCCAAACTACTGAACCGGAACTGCTATAGGCTTTCGCGCGTCTCGTGAGCATTAGCCCAAATTTCTTGTCATCTTAGGCCTATACCTTGAACAGACGTCAAGTTGACAAAGACTCTCTACGAATTTCAATGTAGCAAATATGTTGTTCGATTAATGTTAGCTGTGTGTCATATTTTACGAACTCTGTCGAAGTATAGCCTAGAGGGGTCTAAGTAATTATTGTGTGACTGTGAGAGGTACGTCTGTTTGTCTGTGTGCCAGTCTCTCGTATGATGGCTAAATAACTCTCAAAGTTATTAACTGATTTTGATAGAATTTTAGTGGAACGGTTAAACGTGAACCAATAAAATGATTACATTTTTTTGACCACTTGGAGCACGGTAGACTCGTCGAAAAGGGGTGTAGGAAGTAAGTTACTGCAGGTCTCGCGACATTTTTGGGGCCCCGCCGTAGCTTAAAACATGAAGTAGGCTACACCAAAATGCTCCATTTCAAACCAGAAAACAATAAATCAAAAATTATCTTCACAGAGGGGGCCCGCGAGAATTTTCCCCGGACTCCGTTGTGGCTCTCGACGGGTCTGACCTGATCTGGGGTGTTTGTGCATTCTGGGCGATTCTTCGCCATTAGCAAACGAGGCGCAAATTAAATGACAAATGAATTTCGCTTTTCTGTTATAATGCAGAGTGCTTCGTGGTACCGAACGTAGTGCATTACATCATACTTCGTCCTGACAATGGCAGTAGTGATGATCAGAACATGACATTTCTGCATTATCTCAGTTTCCTCGGAGTTGAGCGTTTCATCAGACCGACACAGATTATCGTCCATGGCAACGTGTTGCCCCGTGGTGACTGGTGGCGACGCACAACGAACGACGTCGCGAACATCTTCTTCGTTAATGTCAGCGACGACGTGCCGACGAAAATCTACAACAGAACTCTGCAACGAGTAGAACACAGAGCTGACATTCTACGCTACCAAATACTCTATGGTAGGTTAGTCGCCGTTTTATCTATGATCTAGGCTCCAGGTGGCATGGCGTAGCGGTAACTCGTTTTATCCGATCAACGAAGTTACTCTACGCCGGGCCGGGTCAGTACTTCAAGGGGTGACTGCCTACGGGCAGGTAAACCATCTCGGTATGTAACCAACCGCCTAGGTCAACTCAACCTTCTATCCCTCCGGGGTAGGTAAATCTGGCTGGGATTAAGGCGAGGCGCGTTCACCTGTGTCGGGTAGCAGGTAACACTGTGATCCCATATGGCAGGTGACGCTCCATAGCTCTGAGACAAGTTTCTATAAAGAGCTATAGCACAAACACACCGACGACACACAGACGGACACACGGAACGACGGACAGAACGACCAGTCTCATAATCTTCTCCAATGTTCACTACGTTCACACTTGATGGAGACAAAAATGTTTTCGAGCGCAAAACATTTAGGTAAAAAATTTATGCAAAAAAATATGTAAAACGAAACACAAAAACACTGGCGAAACATTCGACACATATTTTCTGTTTTATGACTTAAACTTTGTGCTATATATAGAGTTCGGTGGAATCTACATGGACCCAGACGTTCTTGTGCTACGTTCTTTCGATCCTCTGCGTCGATTTCCTCTGACGCTGGCCCGCCAATCTCTCACACCAGTACACACCATCTCCAACGGCGTCATCATATCTCGGCCTGCAGCCTTCTTCATGAGGCTCTGGATCGAGAGCTACAAAACATTCGACCCAAAAAGCTGGGCCTACCATTCCGTCTACGTTCCAGCCAAGTGAGGTTTTACATATTTTATAGCACGTATTCAGTGTTTTGTTTCTTCAATAACTTATTGTCAGGCATGCAATAAGACGGAGTAAGCTTATAAAATAACGAAAAATGTCAGCATCTATAGTGCTGACATGATTACGGCGGTCCGTTCACTCGCAGAGGGTCTTAGCCAGCAATACCCCGTTTACACGATCACGCAAACATCGAGCAATCATCAAGCGAACATCCAGCAAATGCATTCAAAATACACGTGCACGACGTGTGCTCTAATTGCTCGATGTTCGCTCGATGATTGGTTGATCGTGTAATCGGGGTACAACAGTAAACTGTAGGCCTCGCACTAGAAACGCCTGGTTGTGCGCCATATCTTACCAGCGTTATTAAGGCGCGTACGGAGCAACGTATAACTGAGCTGAACTGAACTGAACTGGCATGGTTTAGTTTTTGACGAACTGACTAATAGACAAGGAGTAATGCATTACAGCAGGCTTAAGTCTAACGACGTCAGTGACTACGCGCACGTACGCGTCAACCAATGACCAGTGGGCTCGCCCTGCTTTCCCATTAGCCAGTTCGTCATAAAGTCGCTCCGTACGCGCCTTTACGATGATTTTGACTGTTTCACAACAAGACAAAGTGAGTGGAATTTACTTAGAACGATTGTTGCACAGGTTAGTGGAGTTGTTTCCTACGCTGGCTCACGTCGAGGACTCAACCCTCATCTATCCACACTACACACGACTCAACATGTTGTTTGGTGACGTCAGCTACGACTGGTCCAAGCAGTACGCCTGCCACGTCTGGAGACGTATCGGCGCCGCATACAACCAGGTGCATTGATAAGGCATAGCTCAAACTACCGTCCGGTATCAGTGATTCATTGCCTCTTCAACCTACTCAAGAACAATGTTTAAATTGCCGGAGTGCGGTGGGGGTTAAACCCCCAACTGTTTTCTGAACTCCTCTAACACACTGTCAAATTATGTACAGGGGGGTCGGCTATATAATATACACATAGATTTACATTACAGTTTTGGTCTGGTTCCGACCGTCGAGAAGTTTAACCCCCTAGCTAATTTTTCTCACTTCAAACACTGCTCAAGAACGTACAATTTCGCACGCTTGTATCGTATAGCCAGTTCACACCTACGCGACGCGACGCTGACGCAACTCGACTGTCGTCGAAGACAGTTAAGTCGCGTCCACGTTTTAGGTGTGAACTGGTCATGAAGTTTTTCCCCAGCCGCAAGGCTCATGGCGGCGCTGATTCCGTTTCCTTAGCCTTCAACCAGACACTGCAGTTTAAACACTGACAGACCACGGACACTGAGATAGTGCATCGCCGGTACCCACTGCGCCTGACCACAAAGGGATGGCCAGGTTGAGTTGACCTGGGTGGCTGGTTACATACCATCTAAGTACTAATAACCGGGCGTGGTATCGATTCGTTGATGCGACCAACGACGTTACCGAGTAATACCCCGTTTACACGATGAAGCAAACATGAAACAAAGTTAGAGCACACGTAATGCACGTGTATCGAATATATTTGCTTGATGTTTGCTTCATCGTAAACGGGGTATAAGCCAAACCATTGATAAATTCCCTAAGTCTAAATGATTTTTACGCAGTTGCACAACAAAAAGTACCATAAACCCATAGACCTCTACTATTTTTGTCAAAAATGCATCAGATGATCTATCTTTTAAGTTTTTTAAAACAAATTTACAGGAAATATGCAATTAAGGCCTAAGCGATTTTTTAAGAGAGGCCTACCACCACATCCCAAAATCGTCGCTCTATAGGTCCACCACCAGTGGCGTAGCCAGAAATTTCAATTGGAGGCATAGTCTCCCTTCCTCTTCGCTTTCCTTCCCCCTTTCGTCCCTCTCCTTTTTATCCCCCATTTACCTCTTCCCTCCCTTTTCCTGTCCTCCCCTTAAAAGCAGAACCCTCTAAAATCTAGCTAGAGGTCTGGGGGAGCGCTGTGAGCTCCCCCAGTCGGGTCTGGGGCAGAGCCCCAGCCGAAGTCGAATTTGGTGCATTTTAACTTTAAAGACCAGATCTGGTGTCAACAACTGTAATTATTTTCCCATAAATAAACTGACAAAATTGGCAAATTTCGTGCACTTTAAGCGTATGCTTGTCTGGAGGATTGGTGGGGGCTTGGACCTTCTAACCTCCTTCCCCTTGTCCACGCTACTGTCTACCACCTGGCTAGTAAAGGAATTTTGAGAATCATGTGGGGCCTATGGGCTTTATATATAGCACCCTGTAGTTAATAACCATTAAGCGCTATGCATTTCGAAAAGAACGCATAGGCTAAGGTGTTAGAAAAATAAGGTAGGGCTTACCCGCGAAGGGGAGAACTTAGTGCTAACAAACGTGGGATAGATTTCCATGTCAATACTTGGGGGTTGACCCTCGACACTTAGGCCTACCACAGTGTGATGTTGCGTTGTGTGAAGCACGTTCCCGAGTCGCCAGATGAGATCACAGAACTCGGCTCTACGCTTGGACAAATGATGCGACGCATTTACAACGCTCCACGATGACTGTACGCCGGTGTAGCCTACATTTCATAGTGCTTCGTTGAAGATTTAACCTTAACGTTCTTGCCATTTTCTATCAACGTCGTCGTGCATGGATAATGATGGGTTTTTCGTTTAAGCCTACCATGCGAATTTTAGTTCCGTTTACTGGAGTTTTATCGCACATGTACACCGTGATCCATAAAAACGTGGCACTTAACTTTTGTCCACATCTTCGCCAATTATTGACCTATTTTCATAACCACACTATTGCGAACTGTCTGCCGAGTGTGCCAGTGAAAGAATTTTGAAAATCAGCGAATAACTGACAAATATATAGGCAAAAGTAAAGTGCCACGTTTTCTATGGATCATCGTGTATTACATTCACGGTTGCAGTTAACGAATTTAGCATAAACCGTATAATGAATAGCCTAAATAAATAAACTAAACTGTCAAGCGTTGCTCAAAGCTAGGCCTAGCCCTAAGTATTGTCCACGGCACACAAAAAACCCATGTGACCTTGACCTTTAACGTACGACCTTCAATAGAAATTCAATAACCTTCGACATGTTCACTCGAAATTCCATCCAGCTAAGTGCAGCGCTTCATGAGTTATCGTCGTCGCAGAGATACAAAATTAAAACTCGTCCGAAAACAACACTGTCGTCGCTACCGCGGACAGTAATAAATCGCCCGAGAAACAACGACATTAAGACTGTGTTAGCACAGAGTTTTTTTTTACTTCAGAGCGAAGTCGGTCGATCGGTAGGCGGTTTTCATGCAATCAACAATGTATTGCGACAAACACACAGCAACCAGGGCTATAGCGACAAAAAAAGACATCGGACGTCGGTGCAGTCCTGTAGGCCTATCAACACAATACACACAGTGTGACCAATCTGAGAAATCTCCAGACACTACGAAATTCCCCGACAATTCCCTGACGATTCGCGGCACTCCTGGTCATTGTAACTGGTTAAAGGTTAAAAGGTGGCGATATAGCTCTTTATGGGAAGACCATCAGAGAAGTACGGAGCGTCACCTGCCATATGGGATCACACGGTTTTACCTGCCACCCGACACAGGTGAACGTAACACAGCCAGATAGGCCGGTCGATTTACCTACCCCGGAGGGATGGAAGGCTGAGTTGACCTAGGCGGCTGGTTACATACCGAGATGGTACTCATACTATGCCTCTACTACTAGGAAAGGATTGAGTTTATACTCATTCAGCAGAAAACGGCATAAAATAATTGGCAGAAAGTAAGCTTACTAAGTAAGTGATATTAAAAAGCCTGTTGACGCAATTTTTACGAAAATTTCTGGGCAATTTTTCCCGAGAAGATTTCTCCCGCTGACAATTCCGAGGCATCTCCCTGCTTTCTACTGAAATCCCCGACATTTCCCTCTGAAATCTGCAAAAATTTCCCGACATTTCCAGGTTTCTCGGACAAGACAGACAGACAGACATACAGACGAACAAACAGACGGACAGACGTCACAGACTGACAACAATACTACCTCGATAGCTAACCATGGCGCTATGTGCAGAATAAGATTATTGATGAAACGAATTCAGATAAAGCGAAGAGATGGCTAAACGCTTCAATCCACTGTGGCGCACCCAGCGGAAACGCCCAATGAAATTAAGTTTTTTTAAACAGTAATTTTTTTAGTAACAGTTTTAGTAATGAATAAAAAGCCAGTTCGAATAATTTCCGAAACGGAAATGGTCCAAAATAAATAAAACAATCATTTTTGAGGGCGGTGTGTACTGTGGATAAAAATGTCAAACTGCCCGATCAGCTAAACCAGTTAAATTCTGATAAACCGCTACGGCAAAACATAGGCCTACCTCAAAAATAATTTTCTCACAGGCGTAAGAATCTATTCATCTGTCCATATAATGGTAAAAAAAATTTCACAGGTGCCATCTAAAGGGTTTAGAAACATTCTAAACTAAACAGTATACATGTTCACAGTAAGTGTTTTATGCTACGCTAATGACACTGGCACCTGATTTAGAAGATTAAATAGACACCAACGCTAAAACGTGCATCATCAGCAAAAGTACAGACTTTGTTATTCAGTGGAGCAGCTAGTTAACACTTCAAAGTAGACCTATATTAATAACTACAACGGCAATACTGTCTGCGAATGTGCTGACTAAATATATAACTAAGAACAATTACTAGCCTCATCATGTAACAATGTGTCTTTTAACAACGACCACAATAATTAACGAACTATACAATACGTCGAGCCATTTAATCCACCATTTTACGCCATCGCAGAATAGATTCCAACAATAAATCATTACAATCTACATATACTGAAACAGAGATTAAGCACAGCAAACATGCTAACCAGTTATGATAATTTATGATAATTATTATGAGTTTCTCTATAGAACAACATGCATGCGATTAAACATAGACCTATACATTAGTCTGTACACTACACCAAGCAAATAAATTCCCCGCCTAACCCAAGGGTCCCACACACATTTACCTGACTACCAAAAATTAAGCATTAAAAACTGTCAAGTGAACCGACAAACATTTCGGCAACATCCAATCTAGCTTTTTACAATCATAAATGTGCTGAACAATAGCCAAAAATTTTTTAGACAGTCTGTAAATCCTCAGTGAAAACATTATCTTTGACATTCATCGCTTCAAAATACAGCACATTACGCAAAAGTCACAGCAGAGAGATATTCCAAGTTTTTGTTTCCACTCAATTCATTCCGCTTAAAATAATCGACACATTTTGTGACTTGCAAGCACAAATGCGGTCCTCCAACTGATATTTTTTTTCCAAATGGGCCTTTGTACAAATCTGAAGTCGAGACCTCTGGTTCAACTGTAACTGGTGAACACAAAGCTATACTATAAATTATACATTCTAAGACTAGGACGGTAAATAGAACCACAGAGTAAATGGAGCAACGTTTTAAACTCGAAAAACAACGACAGCAGAAACGTTTTAGCAACATCTTCAGCAGCATTTGCAACAGACAGGGTTCCCACTCTCAATGATAAAACAAGAAATTTGAGCTAATGCTCACGAAACACGCGAAAGCCTATAGCAGTTCCGGTTCAGTAGTTTAGCTGAAAATTGGAGTGTTCACGCTAACTTGATATACAAATACCAAATTCTCTATCTGGATCGCATAACGTTAGTTCCGTGGCGCCACCCTGTGAATGATACAGACTTGTGTCACAGCCCGAAATCGCCCAAAAATTTATAAAATTCCATATTTTGGCGTTCAAGGTCATCCAAGGTCACTGAATTCGGTAACAATCGAGAGATAGTGTACGACTTCCTATTAGTGATAAATAGTAACCTAGGCCAGTTACTGAGATACAGCGACTTATTGGCCAAAAGTCGCAAATTTTGACCACCCCCTCTCGTTTAGCGCCCTCGTTCGGGGTGACCCCGTTCGAATTTATGGAAAAGCTTTACGGTTCCTGAAACTTGAGTCTTCCAGGCAGCCGAGGTAAAGATTTGGTGATCCTGGCTTGCACCGTTTTTGACTGATCCACCCGAGTGACAGACGGACAGAAGAATTACGATGGCTAAGACGCGCTGAAAGCAGTAGCTGCTTTTGCGTGTAAAAATCCAGGACTTTGCATGACCTACGTGAAAAATTTTCCGGGACCTTTTTGTAGCCCATGAATGTTTAAATATAACAAAAAGTAAGTATTTAAGCAAGCGAAGAGAACAGAAAAAATTTGCAACTGTTGTACGCAGTATTTAAGTAAGCAACAGAAAACAAAAACTGGGTGCTATACCATTGCAGCATGTTTTCCATTTGAGCCTATGAAAAAATGCATGATTTCCAAGGATGTTTTTCCAGGACTTTCCAGGTGGCGTGGGAACCCTGAAGGAAAAACTGTACAAAGTGGGTGGGAAAAAGTTCACCTCTAAGCAAATTCAATGCGCGCATAGAACACTGTTAGTGATGCAACCACAAAGGTGGCAACATTTGTCAGCTGTCAAACAATAAGTTAAAAAGAAACAACATCACATAACACACACACACACACACACACACACACACACACACATATATATACACTGTGTCCCTCGAAAAATAGTACACCAAGCTTGATCGATAACTCTGTGAATTCTCGACAGATTTTTCAATTTTTTTTCACCGGCAGACTTTCCAGAAAATTTGTGATAAAACTATTGCTAGCATAGCGAGTGACGCATTTTGGATGTGGTGGGAATCTTTGAAGATATTTTCATCGCAAATTTTCCAGAGAAAGTTCAGAGAATCCGCTGAGAATTGACAAATTTATTGACGGAGCTAGATGTACTACTTTTTCAAAACACAGTGTACAGGGTGGCCCAAAAAAACGAGGCCACTCTGTTATATAGCTTCTAACTTCAGAAATACTGCTTAGATCTACACGATTTTTTGCAGAAATCAAGGTCGTTTCATTCTCAACACGAAAATATAAGTTATTGAAATTAATTATGTGCAACAGTGGCGCCACCTGGCGAATACGAGTCATATTGCTTCAAATAGCGATCGGTAATAGTTCATGACGCTTAATAACAGAACAAAATGCACTTAA
>Ga0209367_1008770_pt1 | contig 13795 bp, 9 predicted proteins | sample WorMetLIZISLAND2_FD_187412 | JGI IMG/M metagenome (GOLD analysis project Ga0209367, IMG submission 187412) | Marine gutless worms symbiont microbial communities from Max Planck institute for Marine Microbiology, Germany - Olavius geniculatus... ... | reverse complement strand
CGATCGGTTGAGGGGTTTCGGATCTGTGCGGGGTCGAATTTTGCCATTCTCCCTTTACTTAGCCGGTCGCCATTAACACAGGGCTGTGCTACCGCACGCCTGTGATTTGTAAAAGGTGTTTTGAACATCATCCTTTGTTGTCACAGTATAGTGAACGGTGGTACTTGTGCCAAAAACTGCCATAAACTACGGAAAACGAGCAAGGTTTTTTTGTAGTTTTTAGTAGTTTTTGGTTATAGACAGAGTTAGGTTTTTTGGTACAGTATTAAAAACTACTGAAAAGTTAAAACTATTAAAAACATTTTTGGTAGTTTTTGGCATTTAGTAACAGCTGCTGTGAAGAACACAAAAGTTTGAAAAGAATGTAACATGTGCCCACTGCTCAAAAAGAAAAAAAATGCAATACAATATAGTGACTCAGTAGAGAAGGAACGAAACAAATAGCTTTAGCTTCTTGCTTGTTGTAACCGTAGACTCAAACAACAACAGTGCATAGTGATCTTGTAAACTTGTGAATGTAGACAAAAGTAAGAAGTGGATTTTTGGATGTGTGGATCTACAGCTGTTGCATCAGGGTTACGGGTTAGGGTGAGAATTAGGGTTAGTCATACTGGTAGGGTTAGGAATAGGCTTAGGAGATGTTTAAACTAATATATTACAGCTTAATTACAGTGTTACCATTGCGACGTCTGCAATCTGCTTTTTAATTGTAGCCTGTGAATGGTGCAGAGAAATTTTGAGATTTTGGCTTTTTGTCTTAAGGGGATGTTAGACGAATGATTCAGTCTGTCGAATTTTGTGGGCATGGTTTAGTTGCTCGAGAAAATTGCCCGATAAAATCGGTGAACCATGACACACAGCTGATATTTTCATCAGCTGCTTTGTGCGATATCAGCTACACAGCAAAATTCGGATTGCAAAATGATACTTGCATCACTTTTTTCTGTATTTACTGAACAGAAACAAATAACAAACACAATGAATAACTAAAGTAAGTATTCATATCTCATTGTGAACAATCACCATGGCAATATAAGCCATATTATGTTGACTGATATACAATAAGTCAGCCGACTGAATTGTCGAAGATAAAATGTGTTTTGTCTTGGCCAACAAAATTGTCAGATTTTGCATGTCACATGACAGTTTTTTGTCGCGTGATTTTGTCGGCAGATAAAATCAGCTGACTTTGTCGATTGTGTAACATCCCCTTTACCAACTGTACTTACTTTGATTGTAGACTCAAGCAGCAGCAGCAGCGGTGGTAGTGGATGTTGCTACGAAGAAGTGTCGAGTTACTCAGCTGTCTGTCTCTTCTGACGAAGACTTCTGCTCTGTCCAGTGTCTGTCAAGCACCAGCTAATTACTACTCAAAAATGGCTGGAGAGAAAGCTTTGTCAGTCAGTGTTAAATATCTCAGGTAGAAATTGAACTTTAAATACTCTCGTATTAAGTGGTATCATAAGTTAATTATTGGTAGTTGTGTTGGCACTATTGGGCAAAATAAAGAGCATGTGTGGTATGTTTTGTAAGAAATACTACTACGACTTTGCACCTTAGATTTACTGGGTTTTCAAATAACGTTGTGTGCTATATAAATTTGCTTTAAGTGCAGAGGTTACCAAAGTTAGTCAACTCAGGCAGCATTTAATTGTATTTTTCTTAATTAATACTGCTAAAAATTTTATGGTGACACAATATCAGTGAAATATGATCAAGGTTGTCATCATCATTATCATTTTTGTCTTATAGTTTGTGTAAAATACTGTAAAAATACACAATGTTTTATTAAAAAAGGACCCCTTTTTGTTTTTTTTTATAATTTACTCAAATTATGAGCAATTTTCATGAAATTTTTGCGAGTTGTAGCTGACGAAATAACAATTGAAATATTTGAACAAAATATGGCAGTTGATTACATATTCTTTGCTAGTCGTGATGTAATGCTGACGTCATAATGTGTCACAGGTACAAACTTGCTAGTCTCAACTGGTGCTGTCATTTGCTGTTCTGCTTCAATGGTGAACTTAATCTGGTTCACTAATGAAAAATGCTTATTGTGTCAGCACTGAGCAACATGGAAACATGAAATCGGGCGTCTTGTGATCCAAAAATGCAACTACTTCGCAACCTCGATGTGATAGTGCACTCTCTTGCTCGAACATGTGAAAGACCAGCTATCCCACTGACACATAAATTCGATCGCTTTGCACATTTTTGTGGCTGCAACTGTAAAACTTCAAATATTTGACACCAATGAAACACCATGTAGATGACTGTGCAGTACAAAAGTCAAAATAGTCACAGTAGAAGAAAGTAGAATAAATGACAGTAATGCATTATTAAAATTACTTCGTTTTTTTTGACTAAAGCATAAAAATATTTTGCTAACTGCTAAACCGACAAAGTTATCACATATGTTGATATGTGTTTCTGACTGTAGCCAGACTGAAGCGCAGAACATTGACCAGGAGCTGTTTACGGAGTATGCTTTCAGTGTGGATCAACTGATGGAACTTGCTGGCTTCAGCTGTGCTGTTTCATTTGCTAAGGTCTCCTTGCAGATCTCTACATTGCTTGTTCAGTCTATTTGAAAACATAAGGAGCTTATTGAAACATTTAGTGATACAATTATTTCTTTTATGCTGTTTCATTTGCCAAGGTCTGATTGCTTGCGACCTGGTTTGTCTGCATTTTGTTTGCGGTTATTTTGAAATATGTATAGTTTTTAAATTTTATGTCAGTGGTAATTATTTTTTTATTCATATTTAGTTTGGTTTATTTTTTTTGGTGCTTTGAAAGAGGTTTGGCTACATGAAACTGCTATGGCTTTTCTGACCATAGGCATTTTTTTATTGATGAATGGTTTTGCTGGTAGGATTTTTTTATCACTGCATACTGCATAGCCATATTGCCTGTCAGTAATGTATTTATCCCAGCTTTGAAACTGTTGTTTGGCAGCAGTAATAAAGCTATGATTTTAGCATCTCTGAAGCTCTGCATATAGCGCTATATAAATATAAATATAATAACAATAATATAGTAATAATTAGGGACCACAATTTTTCATGGGCCACGGAATTTCGAGCCAAGCCATGGAATTTGCCCTTATTCGCTGAATTATGATATTGCCGTGGAATTTTGCAGAACTTTGCAGAAGTTGAGAAATGACTAATGATTAGTACGATCGTCGGCTTGATAACGTAATTAGACTAACTATATTATGGAGAAAAATCAAACTGTACTGCCTAAAACTGCATCCCTACTAATAATTAGCATCATAATACAGCACAATCATAAATAACCACAATGTGACGAATTGACAAATTGCACTTTTGAAAATAAAAATTGTTAAGTTTCTGTGGATGTTGCTAGCATAACTGAGCGCCATGCCAGTTTCCAAACAGTGAATTTTCAACATAATAGAGCTTAATGTACACACAAATGGAAGGCCACGGAAAGCCCTGGAATTTGGACAATTTTGCTGTGGTGAGCCACGGAATTTTGCAAACTGGCCTGCGGAATTTGGCAAAATCTTCTGTGGAAAACTGTGGCCCCTAGTAATAATAATAATTATAAACTGGTTTAAGCAGTTCCCATTGTTACTTCCTTAAGTATCCAGTTTGGATTTAACTTTAGACGTAGTTAATTATTTTTATTTTGCTTTTTGTTGCTGGCTGTGTCAAGATAATTACTTTGAAAGTGAGCTGACTTTTGTAGAAGTTAGCCTGTCAAGTTTGTGCTTTTTTACAGTTAATGTTTTATGCAGTAGTGCCACTGTAGTGGTCAGAAGAATGGATATGAATGCTTTAGTTGCAAGAGTTAGTTATTCCTGAGAACTAAAGGTGTTGAAGCATTAATTTTTTTTAACACATTAACATACTGTGTTAATTTTTTTAATGCATTAATTAACATGTTATTAGCGCACCCAGGCCCGTTGAGAGGTGGAGTAGGGGGGAAGTTATTACTGGCCTCGCGACGTTTGGGTGCCTCGTCTGTTAGAAGTTAGAAAGCAAATAGAAACACATTATTGAACAATAACTGACGTCATCATTAGCATAGAAATCTATTAGCCTGTCATCTAAATAATAATATTTATTTACAGTGGTGATGGAACGTCAGCTACAGTTTAGTTATTTGAATTCATTCGATTGTCAAATAACCGCAGTTCAGCGGAATATTGAAACTTTACTTCACAGAATTTAGTAAATTAAATAAATTTACACATGTGCGTTAATTTTTAATGTGCGTTATTTTTCTAATGCATGTTAATTCATTAACACATTAACTAAAGTGTTAATTTGACTGCTCTGCTGAGAACATTATATTCCTGTTATGTTGTGATGCTGATGCTGGTAATGTATTCTTTGTTTCTGTGTTCATTTATTGACTGTTAGGTTTATGCAAAAGAAAGTTTATCGAAGGCGAACCGTTCGGTGTTGGTGGTGTGTGGACCGGGTAACAATGGTGGCGATGGATTGGTCTGTGCAAGACATCTCAAAATGTTTGTAAGTTTTTCTTTTTTTTCCGCTGATAAGCTGTTTGTCATTGTTTCTTGTCAGGTTGATTTGTTAGTCATCACTTAGCAGTGATTTTCTGCATTTACAATCCTTACACAAAATTCTGGGTTTAAAGTGCATCGTGGGTGAATGCATTAGATGAATAATAATAACAATAAATAAATAGTATAGCAATTTTTAATGCACACGATGTCAGCATGCTGAATCTGAAGCACCAGAGCTGTTTCCCATCACATTTATTATTTTATGTTATTTTTTTCTTTCTTTGGTGTTATTTTCACTTGTTAGTTACATTGCCGCAGGCAAATTAAACTTTTGTTTAATTAACAATGGAACTAGCTAACTTTTCAGTGTAACTTAATAACTTTTTTACTTTTATTATTTCTTTATTTTAAAAAAAAATTGGTTTGAATCTACTAGACAAAGCTGCATGTTTGTCAGTTTTTACGAGTGAAAGCAGCTACTGCTTTCAGCGCGTCTTAGCCATCGCAATTCTGTCTGTCTGTCCGTCTGTCACACAGGTGGATCAGTCAAAAACAGTGCAAGCTAGGATCACCAAATCTTCACCATCGGCTGCCTGAAAGACTCTAGTTTCAAGAACCGTAAAGCTTTTCCACAATTTCGAAGGGGGTCACCTAGAACAAGGGCCCTAAATGAGAGGGGGGTGGGCAAAATTTGCAATTTTTGGGCAATAAGTTGCTGTATCTCAGTAACGGTGCAAGATAAGGCCTAGGTTACTATTAATCACTAATAGGAAATCATACACTGGCTGTGGATTGCTGCCGAATTCAATGACCTTGGATGACCTTGAACGCCAAAATAAGGGGTTTTATGGATTTTTTGGCGATTTTTGGCTGCGACACAAGTCTGTATTATTCACAAGGCGGCGCCATGGTACTATCATTATGTGCACTTTGGCATGACTGTAATAAAGGTGTTGTATTTTATCCCAAATTCCCGCAAATCTTAACTCAAACAGCAACAGATTTTCGTTGTTCGATTTCATTGTATTGTGAGCGCAATAATTTATTATTTAATACATTTCTGATGCACAGTATTTGGTGAAACGGTTTGCATATCTTACCGTGTAATTTGTGACATTTTGTTCGATGGTGCTGCCACCTCAGGAATTGGTTTACAACGCCCAGCACTAACTAACACTGATTGCATTGATTGAGTTGTTATATTTTTACGCGCGAAAGCAGCTACTGCTTTCATCGCGTCTTAGCCATCGCAATTCTGTCTGTCCGTCTGTTTGTCTGTCCGTCCGTTCATCCGTCCATCACACGGGTGGATCAGTCAAAAGCGGTTCAAGCTAGAATTAGCAAATTTTCACCGTCTGCTGCACGGAACTATCGTTATGCATTTCAGATAGAGAATTTGGTATTTGATATTAACTTAGCGAGAACACCCCAATTTTTAGCTAAACTACTGAACCGGAACTGCTATAGGCTTTTGCACGTCTCGTGAGCAGAGCATTAGCTCAAATTTCTTGTTAATGTACATTATTTTTTTGTTGAATTTTGTATTTTATTAAATTTTTGTATTAAACTTTTTATTGTGTTTTAATCTAAGGAAATCTTTGCTGTTTGTAGAGATACAGTTTATACAGGTTGTGCACAGAATGGTTTTTGGGTGAATGCATTCGACTATTCTGTTTGTCATTTTTATTGTGCATTGTGCTTACTTCTTTTTTAAAAATGATAATGGTGGGAAATTTTTCTGTTTGCAGAATTACAATCCAAGTATTTTTTACCCGAAGCGGACGGACAAGCCTCTGTACCATGCGCTAACGACTCAGTGTGTCAAGATGGGTCTGTCGTTCATCGACACAGTGCCATCGGCTGAAGAGATCTCACGCAACTATGATGTGGTGGTGGATGCGCTGTTTGGATTCAGTTTTCAGGGACCCCCACGTGGCGACTTTGCAACAATTATCAACAATGTCGTCAACTCTCAAGTGCCTGTGCTTAGTGTCGACGTACCCTCTGGTAGCCATTGTTATTCTGTCTGTCTCATCTTGTAACTAGTTGGGGTTAAAATGTTGCTATTTGGTGACGCAGCTTAAAGGTCCATGGAAGCCAAAATTAATTTAACCGTTTCCTAAAAAGCACAATTTTCTGATAACTTTGACAGTAACAGTGGCACCCATCATTTTGTCAACAGTCAACATGGAGAAATTTGCATTTGCAATCGATGATCTACAAAAATGGCACAGAAAACACGCCGCCATGATGCCCCCAGTGACGTCATCAGCCTAGCCTGTGGACATCATGAATATTAATATTAATTTATGATGGTTATGGGCTAGGCCGATGACGTCACCGGGGGAACTAATAAGACTGGAATTTTTTGCATAATGTAACGTAATGCCGCATTTCATTTGAAATCGCACGTTAATTTCATATATTTATGAAGCTCAAGTCGACATATTATATATGCGAGGTTAAATGTGAAATTTAAATCTACATAAATTGCATGAGTGAGTTTGATCATGGTCATGGACCTTTAACTCAGAATTTTTTTTCCTACTTTGCCATCACTCTCTCACCCCCTTCAGGTACCATATTAGACCAGATTACAGGTCTTGTCTGTTTTTTCTATTTGTCTGTCTGTCCGTCTGTTCGATACGGGCTCCTAACTCAGCACCTCTGAAGCTACGGCCATATGCCACTTTACAAATATATGTTTTATTATTACTATTATTATTATAAACAAGAAGGTTCAGAAAAACCGAAGTTGGTGTGAACATTCCTCGGGCCATTTTTACATGTTAGTTCATAGTTCAAAAGATCAAAAGATGAAGGTCACTGGACGTCAGAATCATACAGAAAATGATGCATATCTCATGTGAACAAGACTTGCTTGTTTACTTATTTTTGTCTTGATGTACTTGAAAGTGGCAACTGAGGTTCATATTAACTGACTGAGTGGATGACCGCATCTGATGTTGTCAATGGGCCAGCATTTTTGCTCATTGTTACTATCAGTGCGAGAGTGACTGCTACTCTACTCTAGGCTTGGACGTGGTTTATTGATTATAGCAGGGCAGATTTTATGCATGGAATCCAACCAATATGTACAGTCCAAACACACAAATGTGGAACCGAAATCTTGCAACTATATAATAGAGTCCAAATGCTTGCAAGATCTGTCAAATAGTTACAATTCAAAAGTAAGAAATTTTTGAAACAACTAATCAGTAAGATAAGGTCAGCTTTATGCTGAAATATTGCTAGAACATTGCTGTAAATATATATCAACCGTGCAATGCTCTCGGGTTCTGATGGTCCTCTTCAATCCACTTCCCCTATTGGACTTTGCTTGGGAAACTTTGGTTTGTTTACTTTTTTGTGGAGTTCAAAAGTTCTTAGCATATGCTTTCGATTGTAGGCTGGGACGTGGAACAAGGGGGCAGTCCGACTGGTATTCAGCCAGAGGTTCTCGTGTCGCTGACTGCTCCAAAGATGTGCGCTCGGCTGTTCAAAGGCAAGCGGCATTTTCTTGGTGGCCGATTTGTTCCACCAGAACTCGCTGCCAAGTATCAGCTCAATTTGCCCGATTATCCAGGCACTGAGCCTGTTGTTGAATTACCAATGACCAACTGTTAATGAACTCTAGTGGACATGATGCGATTGATGTCACGCTTTGCTGAATGATTCGCAGCGCTCTCCCAACTGAGTGACTCGACAAAATTATATGCGTTATTGTGTTTTTTTCACTGAACTTTGTTTTACATTTTATAGCGCTAAGTTTCCTTCCTAATATCACTCCATTTCACTTAAGTTTTCTTGAATTATTTGGCTGTAGTTATCCATCTGTTATTTTATATACCTTCCTGAAGGCTCCAGGTTGTTTTTTCTCAACGGATTTTGGTAAAATTCTTTTTGAAGGTGGGGCTTTTCTAAGGAACGATCAATTAGCATTTGCTGTCACACTGGATTGCTATTTTGACCAGAACATGAAAAGTCTCACTGGAAGTTTGCGTTCTGTGAATGCTTTTAGCTTGTATCAAAAGTCAGTTTAATTTGTAGGTCAGTAATGCCAGGACTGTACAGTATGAGGTAGCTGTGTTCATGTGCTGATTGATTTGTGTCGACGCATAGATTGCGGTTCAATGTTTTCTTGCTCTGCTCGTGAATTAGAATTAGTGCTAAGGCTGCTGCTGAATTGAGGGATGCCTACTAACTACTTTGTGTGAATATGATCTGGTCTGCTGGAACTGACGTGGTTCGTGAATTCCAGGGACCTGTTTAGAAATCTGAAGGGGGAGTAGATGCATTTATAACAGTTCTATTTTTACACTACCGGGTATGCTTGCCTACTCTCACTGTCTCATGATTAGGGCATATTGTTTATCTTTTCATAAAAAGTTTATTTTTTACATTTGAATGGGTGTTTATTCCGATATGTATGCTCCCGAAGAATTCTCATCAACATAATATGATACCATTTGACTTTTTCTGAGAACTTGCGAGTTTTACAAATCATTTCTGATTTCTCATTTCTGTTTGATGCAGCCTAAACAAGAGGAAATTTTGGACAGGGGTGCAGACAGGTGTAGAGAGGGAAAAGTTTTTTGGGTGAGGGCTTGTGAGTTAGGGTAAACGAGGCCAGAAATGTTGAAAATTGGGGCTGAAGGCAGAGAGCAAGGTTGGGTTCCCAGGGGAGGGGCAGTAAGCCCCCTCCATATACCAGCTGGGGAACGCTGTAAGCAAGTGCTCGCAAACTCATTTTGGGTTTATAGGAGAGCCCAGTAAACTCATTTAGCAGATGCACACAAATATTATACTAAAAATTTTTTTAGGGGGGGGGGAGTTTTGTTAATGATGTAAATCAAAACTTTTACCTTATTTTTTCATTTTTGCAATCTACACACTTAACATAATTTTTTTCCCAATTTATTTTTTACTGGGCAGTCAAATCTACGGCGCTAAAAAAACTCCCCCTATTTATACATCTTCTTATTTATCACTCTACATTTTTAACCAAACTTTTCCCCATGAAAGGGGAAGAAGCTCAAGGAGAGAGAGGGGGTAGGAAACTTGAGTTTGAAAATAGAGGGGTAAACTTGTGCCTGAAAGTGGCTTGAAATGTGTGTCGCAGATCAAAATTGCAAAAACACCAATAAAGCCTTTATTTTATTGTTCAATGTAATCCAAGGTTATTGCTTTCGGTGCGAATTGAAAGCTTGTGTATGACTTCCTGTTAGTGATTAATAGTAACCTAGGCCCTATCTCGCACCGTTTCTGAGATGCAACAACTTATTGGCTGAAAGCGCAAATTTTCCCACCGCCTCTCATTTAGCGCTCTCGTTCAGGTTGACTGCTTTGGAATTTATGGAAAAGCTTTACGGATCCTGAAACTCTTTCGCGCAGCCGACATTGAAGATTTGGTGATTTGCTCTGTTTTTGACTGATCCACCAGTGTGACAGTTTGACGGATGCACAGACGGATGGAATTGTGATGCTAAGGTGCAATGTAGCAGTAATCCTATTTGCTGTCGAGTATGAAAATTGGCCAAAAACACGAACTGCCTTTTATCATGTTATGTAGGCCTATAATTCTTCGTACCGTATTTTTTTTTAGCTGATTCGTTTATTTACTGCACGTTTTTGGGTGACCGTTAAGGTCAAGTTTTTAGTACGAATGTACGACGATGTGTCATGTTGTCGTTTGTCTGTAACGTATGTATTGTGGGTAAACAGTAGGTTTTATTAAAAACACTATCGTTAATAAGTCTGGTGTCCGCCGGTCCGGGTTTCGTACACAAAATTTCAGCGATTCAGTACAAAGTTTTCAGATTTGGGATTCAATAAAGGTGGGGTAGGAAAAATGTGCATTTTTCAACCGATAAGTCACCGTAGGTTATGTCAAAAACGGCGATAGGCCAAGGTTGCTATTGATCACTGACATAAGTGTTTTCAGATGACATGAAAACCACCAACCTTGCATGACCTTGAAAGGTCATTACACACTCTGCTATGCCAATCGTGCAGTATTGTAGCTAAACGGTACGCCAAGTCTAGATCAAATGCCGATTTCTCATACCAATGGTAGGGCCTACGTTGGTTACGGCGATGACAAATTCCTATAAGCTGTCAATAGCAGCCATGCCTCATGTCTGCAGCGGTTTGGCCGTAATTTTCAATGGAATGTTTCTGCCTGCAGCCATCATGCATGTGCGCCGAATTACCATTTATTGTATCCTGGCGTTGATAGCGTTCGATATAGCAGCGTCGCCTAGACCTTTCAGCCGTGCACTTTAGCCTATGTAGGTCTGGGCCTACATATATTTTAATGTTTTAATCTATGCAACTCTTAGCTGCAACACGAAGTAAGATGCTTCAGTCATTTATTTCATCGTTTGCCTCAGTTGCTTGTGAGGGCTGTGATCGTCTGACTAACTTCTGGACTGTGTGTGCGTACGTGTGACGTATTGCCTTTCCCACCACGGTTGCCGTTGCCAGGCTGAGTTGTTGCGTGCATGCTATATCAGGCGAGACACACACACAAAGGAATCCATCTGGTCGCCTGCAGTGTTTGTCGTCATGAACAGTGGTCAGCACTTGGCAGGGCGAGCGCCGAGTCGCGGCAACATGGCGTCATCGATCTGTTTGGTGTTTTGCCCACGTATCCAACGTGCCTGAACGTGTCGCCGTGTGTCACACTGCGCCCCACCCTCGCGTCGCGTCTGTTTACACGTTGTCATGACAACCGCTGCTCGCACCTGCCGTAGGCCCTCTTAACCGCCCGCCCGACCGATTTACTCGCTCTGTGTCACCGACATTCCTCCGTCGGTTTCAAAACTAACACCGGCATTTCAACCGAGAACGTTTTTTGCCCAAAAGGTCGTTTAGTGAACACATATCGGCAGCAGACGTGTATAGGCCTAGGAATTAAAGTTGATTTCGTTTTGGCTGCGTCTGATTGCCTGACAGAAAGGACAGTAAGGCCTAATACAAGTTTCCGCGTGTCGCGCACGAATACAAACGCACCGTTGCTAAGGACGCTGTCGCTGGGTGTCCATATAAGCGCTGGGCCGGTGTAGCAGCCACCGTAGCTGCGTTGGCGACACAGTCGACGGAGATCTGTTACTGCAAGTTCGTGTGGCGCATTGTGATATCAGTCGACAAGATGCGTGAAATCGTCCACATTCAAGCCGGCCAGTGCGGCAACCAAATCGGCGCCAAGGTGAACATCGGATTTTTTTCGATTTAGGACCGAATTATTGTTGCTGTTCTGTGTGGCAGGCTGATTGAAGAGAATGCAACATGTCTGAACTTGCACAGCTGTCCACGAATATCGGGAACTTTTTTTGATTGTTTTAGTAAGCTACTTAAACTAGGCCTATATTTTGGCTATAATAGTGTTGATGGTGATTATTTCTTGTTAACCCTGATGAAATTTAGCGCGCTGACAAAACGGGGACCCCACATGGCAGCCGCTGGACATTTTTGGCTTGTGTGAGCCTATTTTAATTGTGGCGTGTGTCCATGGGCGGGGCTAGGAATCTGAAGTTGGGGGCAGCGAGGAAGAGGCAAGGGCCAGTGCACAGAGGGCAATAATTTCTTCATGCGGGCTCATGTAATGTTAAACATTATATTCAGTTGTTGTGTGCAACAAAAAAGTAACCGGGTCCAGGGGCAGAGCCCCTTGTCAGGGGGCAAAGCCCCGCTGAACCTGAAACACTTTTAGCATTTGGACAATCAATGGAAGCCAAGCCGCAAATTTGGCATTTAGAAATGCAAAATGTCACAGAGGTTTGTGTTGTCTTGCAAAAATATGAAGTTTAATAGGTCACATTTTGGCATGTGTATGGTTACCAGAGGGCACATTATCACCATCAGAATTTCTCCTGAGGGCAGCCGGGGGTCAAGGGCATGGGGGCAGCTGCCCCCTCCCTCTGGCGCCGCCCACGCGTGATTCTACATTTAAAAGTTCACTTGGTGACGCAGTATGACATTCTTTGGCTGTATTGTGAAGTTTAAACTTTGCATTACTTTATTTTTCAACAGAAAATTTTTGTGAGGGCCCCACGTTACCAGCCCCCTGGTCACGTTTAAATCTGGCTCTGGGATAGCTGATGTTTGATTATTCTGTTGTTTGCGTATAGTTCTGGGAGGTGATATCAGACGAGCATGGCATTGATCCAACTGGCACCTACCACGGCGACTCTGATCTACAGCTCGAGCGCATCAACGTCTACTACAACGAGGCTACCGGTATATATATGGAGTGGGGCTGATTGGATGATTTGTAGCTTAGCCTAATAATTTTGCAGTTGCAGATTTGTTAACAGTTATATCCCGTTTACACACAAGGAAGCTGGCTCTACAAACTATAGCTTTAAGTGCTATAGCTCTAAAAGTGCACGACGTGCGCTCATCATGCTGGTTGATTTTTAACGGTATTGCAAAAATTTATGACGTTACGCACGTCCACATGCGCCCTAAGAGCCAGCTCGTAGAGCTATAGCTTTCTCGTGTAAACGGGGTATTAGTCAGCTAATAAGAGCAGTGATGCAGTTCTTTTTTTCTGTAGGCCTATATCTAGGCCTATCTATACAATTTAGCTATTATTTTTTGTAATAACATTTTTTATCATATGACATGATTGACTGCAGATTTAGTCAATTCAGTTCTGCTCTAAAACTACAATTAAGGCAATTTTAATCAAACAGTAAAAAGCCGTAAAATGCTTGGGCACCTCAAGTTAATCACAATTTAACTACTAGCAGTTTTAATTAACCTCTAATTTTTTCCCATAGAATACTATATACACCAGTCGATTCGTTGGTGCAACGATTGTGCCAACCGGTTGCGGCAACGATTAACCCATGTATACACTGCATTAGTCGATTATGTTTTTTCGGGCATGCATTGCTGTTTTCTCCATTCAGTTATTGTTACCAAAAGTGTGATAGCAGACAAGAAAACAACACCATCATAGACGTTTTTATCATTTTTTGTAGTTTTTCCATCAATCAGTGTCTGATATTTTTGGTTATTTGGACAGACCACAGGAGCAGTCCGCGATATAAAATGTGATACGAATACTGACGCGCTGTGTGTGGTCAGGAGGCAAGTATGTGCCTCGAGCGATTCTGATTGATCTGGAGCCCGGGACGATGGACTCAGTGCGCTCCGGTCCGTTCGGACAGGTTTTCCGTCCAGACAACTTCGTCTTTGGTCAGAGCGGTGCCGGCAACAACTGGGCCAAGGGTCACTACACCGAGGGTGCAGAGCTGGTGGACTCTGTGCTGGATGTTGTCC
>Ga0209367_1008767_pt1 | contig 13796 bp, 7 predicted proteins | sample WorMetLIZISLAND2_FD_187412 | JGI IMG/M metagenome (GOLD analysis project Ga0209367, IMG submission 187412) | Marine gutless worms symbiont microbial communities from Max Planck institute for Marine Microbiology, Germany - Olavius geniculatus... ... | reverse complement strand
GCATGTTACAACAAATGTATCAAGAAATTTTTTGGTTTCTGTAGATTGGACAGTATGACTCAGATCTTGATTAGGTTGCATTTGTCTAGTTTAGACACGCTCTTACACAATGCTAGAATCTCGTTTGCTAAACAGTGTTCTACCTCCAGTAATTGTCTTGTTCAGTACTTGTCTCAGCTTATGTCATATGCTGGTTTTTAATGCATTTCTTACCGTTCATACTACATTTTGCTTCTTTTATGTGTATTTCTTTTATGTGTGTGTTTTTGTGTTTTTATGTGTTGTTTGCTGTGTGTGTCAATGGTCCCTCGTGGACTGATTTTCAAATAAATGGAATGGAATGGAATAACGGACAAAAATCTTGCAGCACATTATTAGAAGTCACTACATAGCCTGTAGGCCTACAAACTAACAAACTAGCAGGTGCAAAATATAGGCCTACTCATTAGCCCGACTTGCTGATGCCAACCAAATCAATAATAACGAAGGTCGAAGGTGACAGCGATCGATTCGGCCTGCGCATTCAGTTCGATTTCTGTTCGTCTATCTGTTCCTCTTGTGTGTCCTCGGCAGGTCGTGTATGTTGTGCAGTCGATTCGCCTGTAATATATGTCTTGTTCAACTTGATCTCCATCGCTTGCATGAGGTTGTTGGCCATCTCGTAATGCAGCTGCTGAATGCTACACCGGTCGACACACGTACAGTTACAGTAGTTAGTAGGCCTACATGACAGCTTAGCACTAACAAGTCTCTAATTAAGAACTTGTGCCGGCTTAAAAATACACTTTTCGAAGAATGCAGGCAGCATTTTTAAAGATAAACTGCAACAGGAAAAGAGTGTGAATGTTAATATTAACAGAGATTTGGGAAACATGCAGTACGGCCCAAAAGCATGAGACTGGCAGACTTATGCATACAAGTATTGAAAAGAACGTGACCACCATAGATGAAATGGTAGGTTTGCTAAACCACGAAGGCCAGAAACAAACATATCGTTCAATACGCCAGATATCCAAAGAAATGGATCTAACAATGTGTAGCATCGTTTGTTCTAAAGTGTATTTTGTTTACCAACTGGCTTGCTGTCTATTATTGTTAGTTTTTTCTTGCATCCGTACTTCACAAGATACTGTAGTGACACAGCTGCTAATGTGTGGCGGAATATTCAATAACCATTTTATTGCTAATTGTCCAAAGAATACACCAGTAAAAGAATTTTTAAAATTAGTGATTACTTAACAAAAATATAGACAATCACAAAGTGAAACGTTTTTTGAGACACGGCTAGTGTAGTAGCGTAAGCACAACAAGAGTGTACAAAAAATAAAATGTTGAAAATTTACCAAAATTATATTTCTTTATCTGTAGACATTGACAACTTCAAAGTTTACAAGGATAATGTCGTCACTTCCTGTGGACATTTACACTGCAATTATTTTTACTGATTAAAAAATGTTTATAATTTTACAAGACGTCCAGGATCGAGACAAATGTATTTATTTCAGTACATTTCAATAGCTTCAGGACAAGTTTATAAAAAGTAAAAAAAACGTAAAGTCCTTCCCGAGCCTTACGGCCCATAGGGCGGCGCTGATCTCCGTTTCCTAAGGCCCTCAGCCAAACACCAGTTTTTACACTGCGAGACTACGCATACGGGGCCAGTGTATCGCGCGGTGTGCCTGTTTACGTCCCAGCGGTAAGGCCGGTACCAAATTATACTGCTTGGTGACAGAGGCACATGTGTGTGAACAACTTGCCTAAGGTCGTTACCCGGCAGTGTCCCGGTGCGGAGTCGAACCTGCGCCTCTAAGTTACCTCAAAATTACAAGTCAGGATTACAAGTCCGACACGTTACCGTTAGGCCTAAATTGTACATGTGCGGACGATGGACGCACGCCAGAACAAAATCCAGCGACACACTGCGTGACACGTCACTGATTAACAGTTTAACTATTATATAGCGAAAGTAACAAGAACTCTGCAGTGCAGTGTACCTGTGAAGATGGGCGTCCATCTGGTCGAGTGTCTTGATATAAGTCTCAAGCCAAATGATGTTCGCCGACAGATCGGTGGACATCATCATGTCAGCGTGCGTCACTGTCTCCCGATAATCCTTCATCACCTCCTGTACGACGTCATCAAAATACTAACCGCTAGTGGCTGGCGCGACATCTGTCCGTTCTTCGGGCAGCAAATTCTGTGAATGTGAGTCGCGAAAATCGTACCAAGAGGTGAAGATGCGGAGTGCCATAACTCGTAAGCTGCCTCTTCGGCCCCGGCCCAGTGACAGCGGTCTTACAGGGCGGAGCTCAGCTGATAAAGCAATTTCATACAATTCTGTAGACACTGAATACAATCTGTTTAAGATAATGTTATATACAGACCAAACAATAAGCGCATGATCGCTGATATACGATAGACCTATGACGCTGATGTTATATGCATTTTTATTTTCTTTTTAGCTCAACTCTGTAGACGCTTTTACCTAAAAAGTAGATTTGCCTAATCAGACTTTTTTTAGTTCACCCCCAAAATGCTTTAATCAAATAAAAGTTTTAACTGAATGATTCAAAATCATGAACAAACTGAAGTAAACAAAATTTGTTATAGCACGAAAAACACTGACAGAACGGACTTTCGTGAAGTTTGTGTAGGCTTACTAACAGGTAATTTCAGCAAAGCTCACGTAACACGCGATATCAGCGGTCCTACCACTTTAACAATCAGTCTACAGCGTGCAATATAATAACAATGTGTCTTAAAGAAGTAACCAAATATGAAGCCTCCCTACGGAAGACTTCTTCAATTCAGAAAGTTGAAACTTAAATTGTTAAAGATGTGCGTTCTATGCTATAAACTTCATACGCAGCTTATCCAGGTCTATCTCTAGCCATTTCGACGAAATTCGCTCTCAAAATGTGCGCCGCAGCCAAAAATTGCAAAAAAACACTAAAACCCCTTTTTGGGGTTCAAAATCATTTAAGGTCATTGTTGTTAACACCATTCAAAAGCTCGTCACTGGTGCTTGTTATGATGAGCAGCATATCTGTGCCTATCTGCAACTGCTTTTACGCTAGACGAGCCAATAGTGGTAAAATAACCACTTCTAAAAAGGGTACCCCTCATTGACGCCCGTGTTCGAGGGGAGCCTCCTTCCTCAGGGGCACAAAATTCTGTCACAAGAAAAAACTAGAGTCCTTGTCGTAGCTCACAGTGAAAATTTTGTGATTCTAGCTTGCATCGTTTTGATAGGGGGAGGGGGGTGAAATCGCGAGACCTGACAACGCGGCACCAGATCATTAGTTGAGCAGCAAGCATAGATAGTACTGTCTACTGTTGCACGGATGCCCTGTTTGTGGTGCAGAAATTACAATGGTTATGCGTATTTTCTCACACACAGCGTACGATGGAGGCATTTAACGTTTTTACTGCTGAAATGTTTTTATATAATACTGATATTTTTTAAACAAATGCGTGTCACTGTATACGAGTCTTACCAACTTTTAAAGCATTCAAGTCCTCGTTGAAAAGTCATTTACTATCCTTCTATAATACGTGAGTGATTTTCTTTTTGACAATATATTTTGCCACGCTTAACAGCATTTCTATCAAATTAATTACTGCCTTATTATGGGGCCGTCCTTCCTAGAAGGATGTCCCATCATGTGTTGATCCTGTCCGTCTGTCTGTGTGTCTGTCTGTCTGTCTGTCCCGTGCCTCCACCTAGAGGGAAAACGAAAAGCCTACGAATACCAAACTTGGTAGGAAGGGTCCCTGGGACACCAGCACCCCGTGGACCAATTTCAAGGTCAAGGGGTCAGAGGTCAAGGTCACGGCGGCTATGCGTTGTTGGCGAAAAATCCCCATAACTTCGCCGCCTGTTGTCCGATCAACTTGATATTTGGCAGGTGGCGTAAGGATCCCTTGCCGCCTTGCACCGGGCAACGGCCATGAAAGCCCCAAAACAGCACGCACGTACTCAACTGCAAGGACGGCCCCATAGCGGGCGACCCCTCAACGACCCTCTTGTTATAGTTGCTTTGCATATGGTTTCAATGCTAGATAATTCTTATATGTTATTGAGACTGTATGGTTAACTGTCAGTGAGCTATCGCATATTACTGTCTTTTTTAATCACTTGTGCAAAATTAACTATTAAGTAATATTATGTTTGTTTGGGACGAGTCCTAGCATAGGCTATTCTAGCTTTTGACTCGTTCCTGTTGCATAGTATTGTCTTATGTTGCTATTGTTGTTGGCTGATGGCGATGTATGCAATAAATCATGATGATGATGATGTATGTTGAACTCACTGATTTTGCTGTTCTTTGTGCCGTTGGTTTTGTAACTAAACGCGAGTCAAAGTTTATGAAATGTTCTTACGCAGTGTTTGAATTGTGAAAAATTAGCTAGGGGTGAACTTTTCGACTGTTGGAGCCCGACAAAATTATAATGTAAATCATATCTATATAGTATGTAGCTGATCCCCCAGAACATAATTTGACAGTGTGTTAAAAGGGGGGGTTGAGAAAACAGTTTGGGGGTTCAACCCTCTTCAACCCTCCCCGGCAATTCAAACACTGTTCTTATGTAGTACTGCTGTATTGTGCATTTTGCTAATATTTTCCTAACTAAACCTGCGTCAGTTTACTTATTCTTTATGCCGCTATTTTAGTAGCTAATCGCGTGTCAAAGTTTATGGAATGTTTCTATTTAATACTGCTGCATTCTGTTGATTTGCTGATATTTTCCTAACGAAACGCGTGTCAAAGTTCATTCAATGTTTAACTGAGTACGGGTTACGTGGAATTAAAGTTAATTTTATACGTCTTTTAGGGTTACTTCACGTTGTCTCGCGATATCCACCCTTGCGATCCGGTGCCACGTTGTCCATTCTCGCGATGTCAGTCCCTCCACACAAATTCGATGGTCTCGCCCCTTTGATAGGGCTGCAGAGTGTGACGGACGGACACATACACACACAGACATGGACACAGCCATGACTAAAACGCGCGAAGCATAGCTGTCGCGCGTAAAGAAAGATAGGAATTAGTAATGGAAACATGAGGTTTGGGCCTATGCGGATATTACGCGGTTTTCTCATCCAAGAAGTAAGATGCCTCTAAATACTGTCGGAATCGCCACCAGAAACGTTACAAATTCAGTTATAATTTTGAGCATAGACGATCGATAAAAAACTACTTGATTTTGTCGGTTTTTACGCGCGACAGCGGCTACTGCTGTAGCGCGTCTCAGCCAACGCAATTCTGTCCGTCCGTATGTCCGTCTGTCTGTCTCTCCGTCACATGAGTGGATCAGTCTTCACCGTCGGCTGCCTGAAAGACTAGGCCCTATAGTTTCATGATCCGTAAAGCTTTTTCATAAATTCGAAAGGGGTCACCCCGAGCGAGGATGCTAAATGACACGGGGTAAGAAAATACGGCTGCGCGAGACCGGTTACGCCTTCTGGCGAGTGTAAATGAAACACTATAGACACTTAATGTCAATTGCTTGGATCAGTGAGCTTAGATTTTGTTCTCAGTGGGCCTTGAAACATGCACCGCTGTCGCGTGTTGCCCTTTGCATAAGCTGGGCTTTTCTTGTAGGCCTACGTTATAAAATGACCTTAAAACAGCCGCAGAGCAACTAAATGCCAACGACGGTCGCCGATCAGTCAAACCGCTAATGAACGTAGTATAGCAGCACAGCATTGGCCCTGATGTAACAAATCAAAAGTTAGGGTTACAGTAGTAATAGGTTTATATCAACGTTTCACGTTCCAGACCGACAGACGGACAGACAACTAATACAGTGCAAGAGAGGTCTACACTCTACGATACGATGGCAATATCGCGCTTTTAACTATTATACGTGAACTGCGCAGCATACTCGACGAGCGTTAACAGCGGACCTCAAAGTTGATGTGATGTTCCCCTGCTCCCGACTGCATGAGTTGGTTGAGTTCGCCTCTCTGTCGCATCATTATGTACTCCTTCTTGTGCCGCAGCATGCTCTCTTTCTTCTGCTGCTCTAGTTTCTGCACGGTGACACCGCAAATTAGTGCCACGATCATCCACTACTGACGATTCGGTGTCCGGACATTCTTCCCCCCCCGGTCATAACTCCCCCTTTCCATTGTTTCAGTCTGTAATCACGCCTGTAATCGTAGCTCTAGCAGTGATAATAGAACGACGTTGCCGGTTACAACTCCCGTATAAACGAACAATTATCTAAACACTTTTACGAATAGTTAATCACTCATCAACTCAATAAGATAAACTGATGAATTCAAATACTGCTTGCTAGCTTGCTAATATATTCTGCAAGCCAGAGCAAAATCCAAAACGTAATAAACATAATGAGTTTGTGTGGTTGTCAGGTCCTCTGGAAAGTAACAGTTGAAAGTTAACTGGAGGCTTGTTGTCAAAGCTCCTTTGCAATCGTATGCATCTTTGTTACTGCATTGCCAGCGTATTCGATTGGTTTTGTTAGCCTTCCTAACGTGCATATAACCGTTCAGACTAATTTTCTTTCCTTCTCGGCAGGTTTCAATAAACTCCATAATGCAGACGAATACTATCGATGTCGCAAAAGATTCACGTACGTAACGCTTTATACTAACCCAAATTGTCGAGTCGTTCACACCTTCTCAATCTCTTCTTTGAAGTTCTTACTTTGTCTTCGGCTCTACTTGAGCAGATCTGTTGCTGCTGTCAAAGAGGAGTCGTAACCGGCAACGTTGTTCTGTTATAACTACTAGAGCTACGATTGCAGACGTGATGAAAGACCGCCGATGAGCTCCGCCACCTCGCACTGTAAAAGGTGGAGTTATGACCGGAGGGAAGAATGTCCTAGGGGGAATCGTGACCGGGAGGAAGAATGTCCGGGGGGAGAATGTCCGGCATTATAACTATAATTCGACCGTCGTGCCATCAGCATCATAGTTCCTGAGATGTAGCTCGACGATTATGATTATTATTGTTATTTGTCTGTTTTTATACCATCGCCAAAAAAGATCCGGGATCTTCGTCGGCGTCAATAAAACTTTGACGGACCAGAACACGGTTCATTGATAGTTCGATTGATTGTTTGATTGTCTGATTATCACTATTATTATTACGCATATTATTATCAATTTATCACTGTTATTACTGTTAAACGTAATAACTACTTTGGCCTTCTGTACACTGTGTAATGTGTGCAGCATAAAAGAGAGTGTTTGGTCGATGCCTTGAACTTCGCCGTGGCGTGATCGATGTTAAGTAGGATGATAGCGACGACGGTCTGCGTGAAGATGAAGTTGCCCAGGATGATGACAAACGTAGAGAAGACGCGCGCCGTGATCACGAACCCGGCGAGTTCCAGATCTTCCTCGATGTTCGTCCAACCGTCAGCCTAGTAGACCAGCAACACCAGCGCAGTGCACGGCACAGGCATTAGTCGTACAGGCTGACCAAACAATGCACTCTGCAGCACTCTCCGGTGACACTTCCGTGATGCTTTTATTAACTTTCACGTAACACTCAACAATCAGTTATAGTGTGTTTACACGATCTAGCAAACGTCCAGCACGTTGCATACATTTGCTGGAAGTTTGCTGGATCACCTATAAACACCCTATAAATCGATCTAGCGATCAACTGTCTAATCCAAAAAATAGTCACCTACACAAATAATCAGTGGTTTGCAAGTAAAGGTTTAACAAAATCTAACCTCTATCCGCATTTGAAAACTTAAATTAGTGGCGTCACGAAACGATCACTGAAACAGTCATGTGCTTTTAGAAGTTTAAAAGACGCAGTATTATTTCAGACAGCTGTTGTAGCGACGACGGCAGACAGTTGTTTTAACAACGTCACGACTATGCACTACCCACTTAACGCAAATGCAAATGACAGCTTTGAACTAATATAACAGCAGCCTAATAACAGCACACACGCAGCTCACTGTGCCGAAAGATGCACCACGATATACACTGTATATGCATACTAGTTGCTGATACAATGCTAATAATACATTAGTGTTGCCTCAAATGCGAATTTAACAAAGTTTTTTTTGACAATAATTTTTGCTTGGCTTTTCCCGCAATTTTTTGGTCAATTGACTCAGTTACCCAACTGTTAAATAAAAAAATCGGCTCGTTTTCGGCGACGTAATTATGTACGTACGTACAGTGAAGAATGAGATGAGGGAGAGCAAGCATCGACCGATCGTGCCCCAGTGAAAGTCCTCGCTGCTGAAGTAATGATCACTGATGATGGCGAAGATGTACATGACAATGAGCAGCAGCAGCAGCGCCGACGCCACCCACTCGGTCATTGTCTTGAAGAACGCCATCATGAGGATCTGCAGTCCGCGCACGTGGTTCAGGATGCGGAAGACACAGACGATCCTCAGGGTACGCATGATGCGCAGAACGTGCACCGTCGTGGTCACCGACATCTCTATGAGCGCCAGGACGATTGTAATCCACAGGATGATAAAATCAAACCAGTTCCAGCCAACTCGCCAGTAGCCCTTCGGCTCGGCGTACACCTACACACAAACCGCAAGCCTACAATAGCAACACGCAAACGTCACATCAACTGATTTACTGACTTAGGTGGGCACACGGACCGCAAGCCAGCATCTAGTTTCCACCCATCTAAGGCGTTTCTAGGCACGTACTGGGCAAAGGTATCGGGGCTTAAGTGTTTGGCACCCAGACATCCAAAGAGCCGAAAATCAAGGACAAAAGTCGAGAAAGGTAGGTGTTCTTGTGTAAGGAAAGCGAGCTGTAAGCTTCCTCAGAGGGGTCCGAGGCAGAACCCCGGCCGCAAACACATTTTGGACGTAAAAGAGCCCAGAAAACGCATTTAACGGGAGTAGGCTGTACAAATATCGTTTAGCTTAATTCACAGCACAAATCCTGTACAATCTCTAGCACAAAACGTAGAGTGGGTGCAAACGCAGATCAAAGATTTTTACGCATACTTTGAGGATGAACTCAGCCAGGTAGACAATGATAAAGAGATTGTTAATGAGAGGGTAAACGTCATAGGCTGGCAGGCGGCCATGCTGCTTGGCTTTATCCGTCCAAGGCCACAACAGCAGAGAGTTGATAATGATGACAAACATCACGAATCTTCCGAACCACTTAGAGCCAACGACTCGGTCTCGGATGTATCTGTGCATTCGAGAGCGCCCGTCTTTTGGCGCCTGCTCATGGTGACGGCCATGGCCGTGGCCGTGGCTTTGCTCTTTAGACTGCTTTTTTCCCATTAGTTGCAGATAAATTTTGCAATATTTTATAGCGAAAGAAAAACATGCACGTCACACAATACCGACAATGCATGAATAATCCAATAGACTACGCCGACTTCATTACGTCACTGTCTGCGCGGTTGCTATGGTACCGTATCATGGTTGACGACGTTGGCGAACATGCGATGCCAACCACTCTTGTTCTTTAAAGCCCTGGTGAGCTGTGTTGGGCTCAAGTTATCTTTCCACGATGCACACAAAAATATTCAGATACTAATTCAGTGTCTGACGTTACATCGATCTCCTTCCTTCTATTCTCCCAATCATTGCCAAAATTTTAAAACCATGCCTTCTCACAAAAGCAGAAAAGCAAGCTGCCTTTGACAATTATTATTACGCGCGTCTTAGCCATCGCAACTCTGTTTGCATGTCCGTCTGTCTGTCACACGGATGGATCAGTCAAAAACGGTGCAAGCTAGAATTGAATTACCAAATCTTCACCTCTGCTGCATGGAAGACTCTAGTTTCAGGAACCGTATGCTAAAGCTATTCCATAAATTCGAAGGGGGTCACCCCGAACGAGGACGCTAAATAAGAGGGAGTAGGTAAAATTTGCGATTTTTGGCCAATAAGTCACTGTATCTCAGTAACGGTACGAGATAGGGCCTAGGTTACCATTAATCACTAATAGGCCTACACTGGCTCTCGATTGGCGCCGAATTCAATGACCTTGAATGACATTGAACGCCAAAATAGGGGGGTTTATGGATTTTGTTGGCGATTTCGGGCTGCGACACAAGTCTATATTATTCACAAGGTTGCGCCACGGAACTATCGTTATGCGATCCAGATAGAGAATTTGGTATTTGTATATTAACTTAGCGTGAACACCCCAATTTTCAGCTAAACTACTGAACCGAAACTGCTATAGGCTTTCGCGCGTCTCGTAAGCATTAGTTCAAATTTTTTGTTTCCAATGATGTGCGCTGTACTTCTGTTTTTTCAGTACTTCGTCGTTACTTTTCTTCTCAGTTTATGATATCCTTAGCATCCTCCGAAATAACCAAACTTCCGCAGCCTCCAACCTCACCTTCATTAATCGCTTTGAAATTGTTTCTAAGTTTCACATCTAATCCCCCCTTCTCCGGCTCAACCGAAATATAGACCGAAATGTTATAATTGATTTTCCAAAGATCGAGCTGGGTATGCTTTACTCCCCTGCGCAATAGATAATCGGTGAACCACTTGGTCAGTTACGTAAGTAAGTAAGAAAGTAATTATGTAATTTATGTAGCACGTTAACTGTGATAAACTTGAACGCGCTCGGTGTGCTACAGGGCTAAGGTTCTACAGCACTGAGAATAAGCTGGGAGTGAGTTCGACTAAATTAATAAACTAGACTCTTGATAATACGACTCGAGATAGTGGCAGACAATTAAGTTAACCTCGCAGCGCATCTCAGCTCTTGCTGGTGCTACTGCTTTGATCACGTCGTTGTCAATGTCAGATGTTGACTGCTGTGAACTGTGTGCAGTTAGGCCTAGTCGTTCAGCGTCATCTCTCAGGCTTGGCATTTGATGTGCGCAGAGTCAGTACGAGACAGCGTCATGGCAATAACTGCTGCCCAATTTCTCGTAGGCGTGTTATTGCACCTGACCATTTAAAATTAAAAAGTATTTCGATAAAAAAAAATTAATTATAAGAGCAAGAATGTATGACAGGCCTTAAGTAAAAACACAAGTTTTCAAGTACCGGGTACAGAAATACAATTATTGTATGCTTTAGGCTGCAATTTTTCTATTATTTTATGGCGAATGAAGGATTTTCATTCAAAGACCAGCCTAAAATGCGATTGTCGAAGCTGGATGCAAACAATGGAGTTCTGCCGGTTTTTATCATCTGCTGTAAACGCCCGCACAGTGCGCATTGAGACTTCATCAAGATTTCCAAGGTGACCACCTCGTCGTGCGTACTACGTACGGACGAGTTTGTACGGTATTATGACGGGCGTTCCAATACGTCACTCGTTGGGTGGTCGAAGCGCTGGACTGGACCTGTCATCGCCCTGTTACATATTTGATAGTTCGTCCGTCCGGCCGGCTAGGTTGGGTGGGGGACGGCCGCTAATGGACCCGTTCATCAGGGGGAAAGCGCTCATTATTTAACGCAACTCGTCGTCATGATTGAGCGTTTAACGACTTTGCGTCGACGTTTGGTCCTTGCTGTCAAAACATTCAGAAGACGAATCAGTTTCAGCGCTCGATTTTTGACGAGCCATTCGAAGTCGCATAGAACACTGCTCTTCGTGACGTATTTTTTCGTTAATAAATTCACCGTTAGCCGTTGAACCAGCATCTGAGATTTTTAGAACAGAAATAAGTTGTCCCAGCCCGAAACGCAAAATTTTGAGCAAGTTAAAGCTCACTTAGTACATTTGCAGACGTTTTATTAGCCGACCGTACTTAAGTAACGATCGAGCTATTGGCATGGTTGTCGTCTGTCTCTGTGTCCGTCTGTCCTGTCGTCTGTCGGTCACGGATGTATTGTGGCTAAGTGTTAAGTTGTAGAAAAAAAACTTTTATACGAATAATTGTCCATGTATATTAAACTCGGGCATGCAAAATTTCAGCCATCTAGTGCAGGGGGAACATTTTGAAATTGGGGGTTGAATAAAAGAAAGATAAGAAATTTAATGGAAAACGGCCATATCTCGGAAACGGTGAGAGATAGGGCCTAGGTTGCTATTTATCACTAATAGAAAATCACATGTTGGCTTTCAAATGACCTGAAAATCATCGATTTTAGATGACCTTGAAAGTCACCGACAACCAGTACGGTCGATTATCCTAGCGACAGCTGGGCTTTTTGTTTAACATGCAGTTACCGTTTATCTGCAGCATAATTATGCGTTTATGATGCTAACAGAAATTGAGCTAATCCTTAAGTCATGCGCGACAGCGACATAAAATCGAGCCCATGTTCAGTCCGGCGCCAGAAAGTTGGAGTCCTCCGAAATACAACTGTAAGGCTCCATAACTGAGGTTTAGAGGCGGAGCCTCCAGCGGAGTCTAGGGGCAGAGCCTCTGGTCAAGGAGGTCAGGGAAGCAAAGCCTTTCTAAAGCTGAAACACCTGTTGCTTTTAAACGTTTAATGGAAGCCGCAAATTTGCCCATTTAAAAAAAATTGAAATGCAAACATCACGTACAATTTGTGTTGTCTTTGCAAAAAATAAAGTTTAATAGGCCGCAATACGTCACAGATTACTGTACATTTATAAAAATTAATAGACTTGTCCATTTTGGGTAAACTTTCCATATGCTTAATTATTTTATATTTTGAATATATTTTAACAAGTAATTTGAGAAAAGCTCACGAGACGCGCGACAGCCGTAGCAGTTCCTGTTTGCAGGTTGTCTAGGTCTATCGCCAGCCATGTCGGCGAAATTCACTTATGAAATGTGCAACACAGCCGAAAATTGCAAAAAACATTAAAAACCCGATTTTGAGAGTTCAAGGTCATTTAAGGTCATCGATATTAACACCGTTAAAAAGCTCGTCACCAGTGCAGTATGTCTGCATCTATCTTCAACTGTTTTCACGCCAAAGCAATAAAATAACCACTTTTAGGGGAGGGGGTTAGCCGTCTTTGACGCCTGACTGCGCAGGCCTCCTTGAACCTAGACCTAGAGGGTCGAGACTTGGACAGCTAAATGCTGAAAATTTCACACACAGGTTGTTCTGGTCTATCTCCAGCATTTTCTCGCAATTCAGGGTTGGAATATGCGCTCGTCCGTTTTACGACTCGTGTGCGGAGACCGATCGACGCGCGGCAACCAGTCAGTTGTCGAGCCTGGAAGAGATACGAGCGAGATGTGTTTGCATGTGACCTGGCTGCTTCACAGCTGTGTTCAAACATTGAGCAGCTCAGCGACAAGTCGGCGGACGATCTTGCTGTACTGTACCGTGACGTGATGACGCAGCTGCTTGACAAGCACTGTCCTGCGGTAACGGTGTGTCGCAGGCCGAGGCCGGCTACGCCATGGTTCGACGCTGAGTGCCGCGACGCTCGTCGTAAAGCCAGAACAGCCGAGAAACGCTTTAGGCGCAAACGAACTGATGCAGACAAGCAAGTTTGGGTGGACAAGCTGAAGGCCGTGCGTGAATTTTATGAAGCCAAACGTAGAAGTTTCTGGTGCACCACGATCTTGGCAAACAGTGACAACTCGCAGAAGCTGTGGCATACACTACATGGAGTACTGAGTGAAGCGGTAACCGAGGAGACTGGTAGCAGGACTGCCGACGAGTTGGCTACATATTTCAAGGACAAAGTCGACTCAGTTCGAGCTTTCACTGCGACAACGCCACTGTATGATGTTCCACTCAAGGTGACGCCAACACTTTCCCAGTGGACTGCCATGACACACGACGAAGTTGAGAAGATGATTGGCTCGGCACTAAGCAAGACATGCCAGTTGGATCCAGTTCCAACTTGGCTAGTGAAGGACGTAAGCCAGCTGTTGTCACCCTTTATCGTGTTGCTTTTTAATAAGTCG
>Ga0209367_1008765_pt1 | contig 13797 bp, 6 predicted proteins | sample WorMetLIZISLAND2_FD_187412 | JGI IMG/M metagenome (GOLD analysis project Ga0209367, IMG submission 187412) | Marine gutless worms symbiont microbial communities from Max Planck institute for Marine Microbiology, Germany - Olavius geniculatus... ... | reverse complement strand
TATGGAACAATTATTTTTCTAACACAGAAAAGGCTCAGTAGTAATGTATTTGATAGGAAAGATCATCCAAGACCATTTGTATGGTAGATGAGCCTCTTCTGCAGTACGTTTTGAAACGTAGAATGAGAAAACGGTAAACAAGCTACTCGAGCACTTTTAGGAGAAATAGTTCTTTACGAAGAATCTAAAAATACGGTTTTATTGGCATAACTATGATTTTAAAGTTATTAATTAGACTTTGATGAAGTTATAGCGAAGCGTGGATGAAGATTTTAACGTTATTTCCTACTGATGGATTTCTTACGGGCGGCGCCTACCTTTCGTGTTTGAGAGAGCTGGGCGGCTGGCAGCGATCCAAGTATGTGCAGCAGTTCCAGGCTCACGCCTCGGTCACTGATAAACAATGTATTTATACGCGAGTCGTAGCGAAAATTTAAACATTTTGTAGATTTTTGATATTAAAAGTTTTAATTTCTTAAAATATAGATATTGTAAAAATATGCGGATACCCGCAGACTGTTTATTAGAAGACAAGGTTTCTATCGATACGTAACATTGTGCACCGCAACGCATTTGAGGTAAGTTTTTGTGATATTTGTGCATTAAAGGGGGTTTTTACGGCCAACTTTTTCGGACATTCTAAAATGCTTGCTAGACGAAATTAGGTTCTAGCTAGAAGGACACAAATAATGGCATCTTATTGCCATATGTCTAAGCTATCTAAAGTATTGATGGTTTTTATGTGGACAGAGTTTTTACGGTGATTTTTAAAGGTTTTTTTATTTGGTAGATTTTTGACTAGGCGGAAGCTGACAGAAAACGCGACTATGGTATGAAATAATAATAATAACAATAAGACGCAGGCTTTATAGCTAAAGACTAAAAGTGATTTTATTGTGTTACCAAAAATTTGTTACATAGTAACGGTACAGCGGACGAGCGGAGATGACGAGCACATCCCCGAAGTCTGATGTGGCGACTGAGATGTGACGGGGTGGACGTACTGCGGATTTTGTATGTCAGAACTGCCAATTTGTAATTGATTCGTTGACGAACGGGAAGCCAGTGAAGCTGTTTCAGGATCGGCTGTGCAGAAGTTCGTTTAGGCACACAGAGAACGACGCGTGCTGCTGTGTTCTGGACGCGCTGCAGTTTCTGGATGCTGTCGGCCGGGGCTACATGCAACACAGCATTACAGTAGTCCAAACGCGACAATATTAGTGAAATATAGGCCTACGCGTCCCCACAAGCGGCTTTCACAGTTTACAAAGCTATAGGCAATATGAGTCAACACTCAAAAACGGCTTTTACTTGGCTTAGCTTGGCACCTATTTTGTGTCAATTAAGTAAAAATATTTACAACGAAATTTTGTTTAGGATATACACTAATATTTTTCCAAATATTTAAAATGGCTAGTCTTGTAAGGGCCAGTCTGAAATTTAACACACGATAATATCTCCCCCAAACCATTTTTGCCGTTTTCGAGTTTTGACTCATATCGCCCTTACATAGCTTTGTAAACTGTTAAAGTTTTTTGCTCTAATTTTTTTGTTGAAAAAAATTCGACAAAAAATTTGCAAGTGGCCCAAATTTTTTCGCGCAGCACGTTGTAAAATAAATATTTCTAAACGTAACGCGCACCGTTGTTAAACCGTGGCGCTTGGGTTAGGGGTTGCAGGCCCCCAAATGGTGGCGTGAAATTCGGCCATTTCTCGCGCATTGCTTGCCGTTGTATGTCTCACTCATTTTTCGTAATTTCTTCACTGTACCGTAGGCCTCACCCAGCTCTCAGCGACGTCTCATCGCGATCTCACTTTGCGTTTACGGTTTTTGGCTCAGTGTCAAAAAACGAAAATTACATTACATCTGATATCGCGGTTATTCTTGCGTGGTAATGCGTTTTTTTCCACTGCACGGTAGACTTCGTTGCGGGCCACGGGACGCCCCATCGCGCTTCCGATTTTCTTACGATATGGAAGGTTTGTTAATTCTGATTTTTGGGGATTTTCGTCAAAGCCTTCCTTTTCGACTCCGATCACGCTGAGTGTTGCTCTGTGGTGATTTGCAACGGGCGTGTGTGCGTGTTTGCAGACGAAATTCTGGTGCACGGTAAGCAGAGCGAAGAAAGTCAGCGTGAGTCTGACGGTGCTCGGTCTAATTGTCACGGCTGTCGGTACGCTCTGTCGTTATCTAGCTGTTAGCGTCGTTCGCGTTATTATTAACATTGCGGTTGGAGCGGTCGTGCCGGTGGCTGTTCTAGTGATCAACGTGGTGGTCGCTGTGCAAGTACGTCGAGCGGCCAGCAACGCTGCCGCTAACCTCGGTGTTCAGCATGCACATCACCAGACTTCATCCTCCAACAACTCGGCCGTGCCTACGATCATGCTCGTCGCCACTTCCATCATCTACGTTCTGCTGCACGGTACTACTGGCATTCTAGCGGTAGTGCGTCTGCTGATTCGAGCCAGTCCGGCGGTTAGTGGCGGCGACATATGTCGCGTCGCAGCCAAAAGCTTCGTTGTCGCCATCTCTGCGGCGAACTTTGTTTTCGCCTACAACTTCTACGTCTATCTGATCACAGGCAGACAGTTTCGCGCCGAGCTGCGCAAACTTTTCTCTCGCTGTCTTCCTTTGTCGCCTTCTTCGGCCACTGCTAGTCCTGCTGCTGCTGCTGGTAATGATGTTTAATAACTTTCGTGATCTAAGCTGCTGCCATAATATGTTTCTTAAACTACCTGTTATGCTCGAAATGACATTCGTACGCGTTTTACAGAAACGCTGGCTGACATTAATATCGTGTATATTTTTTCTACTGCACACTACACGCAGTGACGTATTTTGAACATTGTTGTGCGCAACTTGCGCCGTACGTACACGTATGTTTAAGTGTTTTAATGACAATAGACCTCCACGCGTATGGCTCAGACTTGTAGACTAGTTGGATTGCATTTACAATTCACGTAGCGTTTGCGGAGGTTTGCGCTGCACTGTCTCGGTGCCTTTTTCGATGCTGCAGTCTAGTGACTCCATTTTCCAGGGAGAGTAGGAGGCTGAGTTGAAGTGAGATAAAGTGAAATGAATTCAAAGAAAGTTAAACACATTTTGGAAGAGTTGGCAAACACGGTCAAAAGTAAATGCCAGGGTTGCGCATTTTAGGCGGACGGTCACATGATATTTCGGCACTGGACTGACGTTTTTCTAGACCAGTTATGGTTATAGTTTGCGACGTTTGTGTCTCGTCTACAGTGTACAGTGAATGCATGTGTATGAAATACAAAGTGTTGTTTGACTCGATGCCGATCGCATTTCACAATGTGTTTTCTTCTGTTATTTGTGTAATTTTTCATTGGGCTATTATGAAAACGCAGCCGCAGTGGTATACAGTCTGGCGTTTGTGATTTGGAATGGACGGCTTTGCGAACTAGTCCAACTAACCACGGTAATACAAGAAAAGTGCAGCAATTATTCACTACAGTCGTAGGCCTATGTAATTCACGCCGCGTTCAATGCGGCATCGTTACGCAGACTTTACCGATCGATCGCGTTGCCTTTGTTTTGGAACACTAAAGTTATTGTTATGATATTTTATGTAAATATAAACCGCCATCTGGGTCGGTCTATAAAAACGGCAAACTAATCTGCTTACGAAATTAGATTCAGTGTAATCTTAAGTTGTTTAAAAACCAGAAGTCGTTTCGTTACACACTTACAGCTACCGACCCGTTTATTTTTACGCTCGACAGCCCTTAGTGCTAGAGCAGTGTAAGCTATCGTAATTCTGTCTGTTTGGCCGTCCGTCGGTTCGTCATGACCCGATATCGATTCAAACTTAGATAAGAGAGAGTCGGTTTTTTTACCATAAAATATCTAAATGCCTCTAGTTTTTTGCGACAAATTCCTGTCGCTGGGTGAGGCGATTCCCTCGAACGAAGGCGTCAAAGAGGGGTACCCCCTAAAAGACGTTATTTTACCACCAATGACTCGTCTGGCGTGAAAACGGTTGCAGATAAACAATTAAAGACTTGTTGCTAACGAGGTTTGGGATGGGGAGATAACAACATCAGTGACCTTAAACGACCTTGCAATCCAAAAAGCGATTTTTTGCAATTTTAGGCTGCGATGCATATTTTAACGGGTAAATTGCACCGAAATTACTGCGGATAAACCAAGACTATTTGCACACGAAATATACGGCACTGTCATGGCGGTTGAACGCATGTGCACCGTCGGTCACTTGTTGTTCACATCGATCTTGCGCTTCGGTCATGTACGGGTCAGTTTGTTTGAGCCGTACTTAGTCTAAAGTAAAAAAAAATCTGTAGCGTACGTTACACTGGCGGTTGGCCGATAATTTCCGTGATGATAGCTGTGCGTTTAGCTCGCATATCGACGAAGCAGCAGCTCCATTTCTCAAGCAACTTAGCAGTCAGGATGCCGCGATTTTGCAGCACGCTACATAATGCATACATGTAATACTATAGCTGCAATAATAAATGTTTGCAAACCATTTTAGAAAAAAATCAAATTTCTCCTACGTTTTTTATTTGCAAAAACATCGAACTGCGTGTAAAACTGGCGGTAATTGAAATTAATTATTACAAAAATCAATCACTTATTGTTCTTTGATTAAGTATAATATGACAACAAAGACACTGTTTACTCCAGGAAGCAATACGCACACGAGATACGACACGTCGATGGTGTCGAAGTTTTCGTAGAAGAGTTGAGCGAAAGCTGGATTGTCTTCGTAGTACTGTACGAAGAAATTCGTTAGCGGTGCGTCGTCGTCGGGATCATAAAGGGGGGTAAACGAGCAGTAGATTTGGAAAAAGTTCCGCGGACGTGCGCAGACAGCGTCCGTTGACTTCTTTCAGCGAGGCAGCTAGAGGCTCATTGGTCAGTTTGATGTCATCCAACACCGCCTGGTAAAATGATTTCTTTGCCTTACGGCAGAAATTGCAGAAATTCGTCTCCGCTCTACGCCTTATTGCCTTCAGGTGACAGTCCAAACACTCCGTGCAGGACTCTGCCGCTGCACACGCCGTTTGCATGGCATCATCATATCATAGATATTCGTTTGATCAAAAGTTGACAAACGCAGCTTGTTACAACGAAAACATAAAATACATTTTAAAATATGCAGTATTTTAAAAATGTTTCATGATATGTCCGAAAGCCCTCGACACGTTTCGCCCTTAAGTCGGTTCGCCACCATCGCCAAAAATTGCAGACGACCCGCCAAGACGAACAGACGGCGATGATGACTTCGTTTTTGCCGTTGTTCGTTTGTGCTGTCGTCTGCAATGTTTAGTGTTTCGATGAGCTAAAAGACCGAAATAGTTCTTACTGATGTAAGATGTTGCAACAAAGATCACCAGTGAGCACGACAACATCAACATCTTCATCTTGAACAGTCGCTAGCAGCTGTTGTTGTTGCAGTAAGCCTAGAAGCTTCAGCGGCTGCTCTTTTTTCTCGTGGCAATTTTAGTCAGTAATGCGTCATGTAGACAGACAGCTGAGTCAAGTAGCTTAAGTGACATTTGATTTGCAGCGTTTGCTGCATTGACTATTAATTAACAATACGCCTGGTGTGCGACTGTGGACGAATAACATTTACTGCTTCTGTGCGTAATTTGTGATCAATTTCATCCCATCTAATAAAAGTTTCGCACATTGCGACACGATGATGATACTAGTATCTAGAGCGCTGAATTGACATTCGCTAAAGGGCACAACTGGTTTCGCGCATCAGCTACCACATAAACGGTAGGAAGCGCGCATTTTGAAGGGGTACGTAAGTTTGACGCCCATATGCGGATAATTCCTTAAACGCAGGGGGACAAAAATGAAATCAGCATAAACTATCGTACGTTTAATGCTGACAATTTGATATGCAGGTTGTCCTAGTCTATTTTTGGTGATTATATAAAAAAAACTGCAAACAATTCATTTAATGTTTAATGGGTGAAAGAACTTCACGTTTACGCGCCATAAATTTCTGCTTGTAACAGTGAAAGAATGGTAAAAATCGGTGCTGAATTACCGAAGTTATCCCAAAAATAAAACTGGGTATCCGTTTTTTTGGACCACCCTGTATGTCTGTGGTTTTAACTCACGAATTAGCAAATTCTGGTTAGTTTTTACGTGAATAAACGCGACAAAGATTAACTCTGGACTTGACCTCGGAGATATCTTGTACATATATCGAGTTATAATAACAATACATTTGTATAGCGCCGTAGTGCCGTAGCTTCAGAGGCGCCCATTTTGTTCCAAATTTCGTTGCCATGGCAACCAGAGAGAATCCGGGGTAAAATTAAATGATACCATTAGACTGGCCATCCCCGAAAACCATAGGCCTACCATAGAACCAAAAATTACGACTTTATCTTATACACAGCCAAAGTTATGACCGTTTTAAGAATTGTTTAATTTTCCCCATAGGCTCCATTGTAATTTTTTTAAAGAATTTTTTGAATAAATACGTTAAATATTAATTTCATTTTTTTTAAATTTCCGAAAGGCACATCCTTGCTTGAGACCGCGTCGTTTGAGCCACTGCACGCAAAAATCCGCCGAAGGGTCTGACCTGTAGGTGAGTTTCTGAAAAAGGGGCAATTTTTGCGTATATTTCACCTATTTGCCGAGAAGCCCCCCTTGTGCAGATTTATATGAAATTTTGCATGACGGGTCATCTAGCCGACGTAATCAATCGTGCCAAATTTTATCTCAATCAAATCAGGGGTTTTGATTCCGTGCAGGGGGGGTCGAATTTTTGGCTTTCCGATAAGAAAGAGAAGTCGCCGTTAACACATGGCTTGAACTACCGTTCAGCCTGCGATTTTTCATTCCTGTCACTTTTTTACGTTTTTACATGGTAGATTAATTGATTGATTGAAGAAAACAAATCACAACATGAAATGCAATAACAATTTTAATAACCACTGTAAACGATACAACTAGGTATCTGCTATTATTATTACCGGCTGTGTGCTATAGGCTACGCAAGAGTTCCGGCCGAGACGGCGTGGTTAAAAATTAAGCATTTTTGTGGCTTACGATGGACTGATGAACTTATCAGTGTTTTTATTATTACCTACCTTTGCCGAAATACAGAGGCTATGTTTTTACTTCCGTGTAGTCTGTTTGCTTACTTGTTCGCCAAATTCCAAAAATAATGAAAATATTACTATCGACAGTTTTTTTACATTATTTATCTCACTGACTGTTAATTCGTTCTTATTTTGTAACAGCGCTTTGACTGTTATTATTACAATTCGAATGAATGAATGATTGTGAGGAAATTTTGCACCATGACCTTATTGAGAATGAGACCCAAACAATAAGAACGCGTTTCTTAGGGGGATCAAGAATTTTCATGACCCAGTTTCCTATTTTGCCTCAATTTCTAATGTGATCACAAAACTTCAGACAACAAACAGCAAAGAGCATCTCAGCAAAGATTTGAGCTCTTCCGAGTAATCAGCTGCTATTACTACTCGTAATAGTCATTATTCAACGTCTGTAATTTTTTCGCAGCAGACAATAAACTACGTTTTATGATGTCACATTTTCGTTTAGGCCTACAACGTCAAAGATGGTGGCATCTTTGTGGTTTACACTGAAGTATGAGCACGGATTGGGTAATAGATACTACTGAGACCGAGCCTTGTTAAGCCAGATAGTTGTCCTTGTATCTTTCTGCTAACATCATTCACTGGAGTACAATGCGCAATGATTAGCCTACTAATGACCGCAGCTCGAGCATACGATGTATCGTAGGTGTTATAATTACCGTAATTCAATCTTTGCTGATGACTAGAACAGCGTTCGACAAGTGACGTGAGGAAAGTAGAGTTGATGGACTGGTAAGCATTTGACTAATAGCTGAAACGTTGTACTGTTTACAACATGTAAGTCGAACTCAAACACAACGGACAGAAGAAAGCCCGGCGTCGGTGATGACGTCACAGTACTGGAAGTGCCGTCACTTCTCATCGTAGTCGAGCTGGGCGGGGCGACTGAGCACCTCTGCCAGGCGGTACAGACGATCATACGGGTCACGGTCTCCTCTCTTCGTACCCGGTACGAGCGCGCCCCAGCGCCCGCCGTACGGCTCGTACGAGTACGGGTAAAAGCTGTTGCGTTTCTCAGGGGCGTCCAGAAGATTTTCTTCTTCCGGCGGGGGTTCTTCGTCGTAGAGGTCATCCGGTTCACTCATCAGTGCGTTGTAGTCTTCTTCCTCCAGGGCCAGTTCTTCCGCCGACGGATCGACCAGATACTGCGGCTCGTCAGACCTGTACTTGGGCTCGCCGGACGTGAGATAAGCCAGCAGAGCCAGTCGCGCCTCCTCGGCAGCTCGCTCAGCCAGCAGCTCTCTGAGTGCCTCGCGCTCAGCTTCGTTCTCGTACTCGCTGTATTCTTCCTCTGCTTCTTCGTCGTCCTCGACTCGCTTTGGTCTGCCCTCCTCCGTGTCGTCGTCGTAGTAGTAGTTGTCGTCGTTGCTGCCGTACCGCCACGGTGATTCGTTGTCATACCGGTGGTCGTACGGAACTCGCTGCGAGTCCTCGAACGACGCGTCCTCGTCGTATGCGTAGTCATCTGTCAAAGCAACACATGGGAGCGTCACCTGCCATATGGAATCACACATTGTTACCTGCCGCACAGTACAGTGGAACTCGCCCCGCCTTAACGACCTAAGGGCGCTATAAAAATGTGATATATTATTACCTCTATTATCACCCCAGCCAGGCAGACCGGTACTCGATTTCTTTATATCGCCGCGGGATGAAGGGCTGAGTACGACTGTAAGTACAGCATTAAAAACTAAATTCGGTTGCGACGTTACAACAATAACGCCCCAAAATAACACGTTGATTTTGACACTGTTTTATCACTGACGGTCTCTGATTGTCTTGTGAACTGGTGAAAATGCCGGCGTTATACATCAATACCTGGCAGTGAATACTCGTCGTCTTCGACGGGTACTCCGTGTAACGCGAACAGCTGTCGAATGTCGTCGGCGTCGAGATCCCGTTTAGCGCGAAGCTTCTGTGGCTCAGCTGCCGCCGCTTTCATGTTTTCCGCTACCATCAGAGAAGAGGTCATTGCGCCGTGCTGTGCTGTCGACTCTGTGCTGTCATTAACAGCAGCAGCAGCAGCGTCGTCGTCGTGTTTTTCGCCGTGTTCGATAGACCGCTTCACTGCGGAGACCGCGTCATCTGACAACCAGCATCATTCATATCCGATAAATTACCTGGCTTTATCACCGGAAGACACTGTTTACTAATAGACGGCAAGATTTATACTCGATAGTATTAGAGAATGCGAAACTCATTTATATTCGGTCGTTCTAATAGGCAGCAATTCGGGTCATGCCAGTCCGTTCCGTATACGGGCTCCTAAGTCGAGAATGAAAAGCGTAGAAAACCCAAAATTGGTAAGGAATGGAGTAACCGGCGTGTTTATTTTTAGCCCAAAAAATCAAGCTCAAGGTCAAAGTCAAAATTAGCATGCTAATTACCGTACAACGTCGAGCTAGCTGCTCGATGTTTGCTGGATCGTGTAAACACTCTATTAGCCTACGTTACGAGAATTGCAGTTTTTACGCGCGACAGCAGAATGCTTCGCACGTCTTAGCTGTGGCCTGGGCGTCCGTCCGTCCGTCCGTCTGTCTGTATGTCTGTCACACTTCTCTACTGTATCAAAACGGTGCAAGCTAGGATCACGAAAATTAATCTTCACTGTTGGCTGCCCCAATGACTCTAGATTATCGTGACAAAATTTCGTGCCCCTGAGTGAAGAAGTTCCCCTTCAAAGAGAAATATTTCATAAAAACGTTATGTTGCCACTATTGGCCCGTATAATGCAAAAACGGCTGCAGATAGGTACAGACATGCTACTTATCATAACAAGGACTAATGCCGAGCTTTTTAGATTTATCTACATCAATGACCTTGAGCGATCTTGAACCCCCAAAATGGAGGTTTTTATTGAATTTTTCGCAATTTTTGGCTGCACCGCACAATTAAGGGTGATTTGCGATGAAATGGATTGAGATAGACCAAGACAACCTTCACATAAGTCATATTCATTGTCTCCGTCTGGATATCCATGGTAATCATCAGGAGGTAAGCAACCATCACGTTTAGCGCGATGCTTCTGCGGAGCCTGCAGGGCAGCTTTCGTGAGCCCAGCAAGCATCAGTGATGAGGAGGACGCGTCATCTGACAACCAGCATTATCCGATTAATTATGCGCGTGCATTGTCGCTTATTTCTGTTTTACAAATAAACGGAAACTGTAAATATAAATCCCGGCAGCCTACTCAAACGTGGGAGAAACGCAAGAAAAGATCGCACAACATGCACAGGCCCACAACATGGTGGGCGATAAAAATTAACTATCGACAAACCTGTAAAGCCCCATACGCATAGGCTAGGCCTATAGCTACTGTAGCTACTGGGTAAGCCTACAGAAGCGTCAAAAAAATCTGCAAGCAGCTCTGGCAAAAAAACTGCAAACTGCGAACAAGAGATTGGCTTACTGAATTCCGTACCGTATAGGCCCAGACTCCAAAGGTGGGCATATTACTGGCTCACATGTAATTTAATTACAAATTACAAATTGAGTAATTTCAATTACTTCAATTAAAAATTACATGCGATTGCTAATATTGTTTTCCAATTAGTATTATTATTATAAATGATAAATACATTCATAAGTTGAACAAACTAGCAGCAGTACACTAGTGCAGTAATGCTGTCACTATTCATTATTATATATAAAAAAAAACTGCAAGCAATTCATTTAATGTTGTACAAGCGCTGATGTAAAACGGCAAAAATCAAAAAGTATAAGCATTAATCTGTTCTCAGTAGCCAGATATAAATGTCTAATTGCGGTAAAATAGCCACTTTTAGGGCGGCAGCCGTCTTTGCCGCCTGCTTGCGCCGACCTCCTTGAACATAGGGAATAGAACTTGGACTGCTAAAATCTACGTTTAATACTAAAAATTTCATACGCAGGTTGTCTTGGTCTATCTTTAGCCATTTCGTCACAATTTAGTGTTGAAATGTGCGCTGCAGCCAAAAATTGCAAAAAAATTGACTAAAAAACTTTTTTAGGGGGAGGTTCAAGGTCGTTCAAAGTCATCGATGTTGATAAATCTAAAAAACCTGTCACTTGTTATGATGAGCAGCATGTCTGTACCTGTCTGCAACCGTTTTCACACTATACGAGCCAATAACAGCAAAATAACGTCTTTTTAGGCGGAACCCCTTTTTGACGCTTTCTTTCAAGGGGAATCTCCGCACCCAAGGGCACGAAATTTTGTCACGAAAACCTTGAGACCTTGAGGCAGCCCACGGAAAGATTTCGTGATCGTAGCTTGCACCGTTTTGACGCAATACAGAAGTGTGACGGACAGACAGACAGACGGACAGACGGACATCAAGACCATGGCTAAGACGCGCGAAGCATTCTGCTATCGCGTGTAATAGTAAGCAGACACTAGAATGACGATGAATCCGTAAGACAGACTGACAGATTGATAGATAAAAACAGCAACGTATAGGCCTAGGAGGAACAATTAAACGAAGCGTAGGCCTATGACATACAGCGTAGGTCTTCAATGGAAAAACAAATAAATCAATGAAATATTCGATGCAAAGCCGGGATTATTGATATTATAATTATTCTCCAACAGTGAACAAAAATGTTTTTATTTTTTGGCCAAAAAATAGACAAAAGCTGGCGCAAGAAGATTGTGTGTTTTTATCTGCAAATCGGGACCAAAGTGGGAGACATTCATCGTCTCGGGTGATAACTGACTTTGTGCGGGTGACGAAGTTAAATTGCGTGTGTCAACAGCTCAATACGAGTAAAATGGGCCCTCTATACTTGGTGGGCGCAGCTTGCGCCCAGTGAAAAATAGAAGGAAAGTTTTGTTATGGGTGTATATCAAAATCCCCTCCACTATTTTTCACTGCGCAATCAACGCCCTTAACAAAACTTTGCCCCGTATTTTTACAGTGAAAATAAAGGGAAAGTGTTGTTAAGAGTGTAAATCAAAACTCCCTTTATTTTTCATGGGGCAATTTAATCTAAACCCTAAACAAAAAACGTAAAGGGGGAGGGGTTTGAGCCCAAAAGTGGCGGGACTCCAGACTGAAAGTGGGGAGGGGGACTTGGGCCCGATTTAGACTCCAGATTTAGAGGCATAGAAGCCACTGTACATGGGAGGCCTAAACTGTGATGAAACGAATATCGGCACGTACTTCTGACAAGTGGCGACTCAGCAGCTGCAGCAGCTGGCTTAGCTTCATCATCGTGTTGACTGCGTAGTGACGTGGGAGCACCTGCACCACACTGTGACGTCACGAGCAGCAGACCAATCAGTGTCCAGGCTCCGGCCCCGCCCCCGTCTGACTTCCCCGCTAACATCACCTCATCTGTCCTGCAGCCAATACAGACGTACACACATACAGCTGTATGGTTAAATAGTTGTAAAATATACATGTAGCTATTCCCGGAAAAACCGTCTTGAGAGCTACGGAGCGTCATCATCTGCCATTTGGGATCACATACAGTGTGGCCTGGTACAGGTGAACCAACCCCTTCTTAACCTAAGCCAGACAGGACAGTACTCGATTTACCTATTCCGGAGGGATGGAAGGCTGAGTTGACCTCGGTGTTAGTTATACACCGAGATGGTTTACCTGTCCACAGACAGTCACCCTACAAATAACCACTTGACTTTACCGTCAGTTGAACCCACAACTTCCTGGTCGTAAGTCCAACGTCCTAACTGTTACATTACCAAACCACATCCATCAAGAAAACAAATCAGTTCGTCAAAAACGAAACCGTGAGAGTTCAGTTCAGTTCTATTCAGTTACGTCGCTCTGTACGCGCCTTAACTCTAATATAGCTCAGTTTCGCGCGCCCCCGCACAGGTGGTCTTTCATGACAGGAAGTAATCACTGTGTCAAGTTGCATTCTCGCCTGTGCTCGAGATTAATTATCTGCCCCTGTAAAGAGAATTCGCAGCATATTACGTGCATAGTGCGCACATGTTATAAATACACTCTGTTCCAAAAAAGAAGCCGCCAAACTTTTGGCAATAATTTTCTCAACTCTTAACCGATTTTCGAAATTCTTCCAATGCCGAAAAGAGGATGGAATTTTTAACAACATAGCTTAATATTTTCCACCACGCTTTAAGTATGTTCCCGCACTACCTTGGGACTGCGCATGCTGTCGACGTGAAGCGTGGGATTCTTTCGTGGATTCTGCCCACGTCGTCCACGATAGTTAACTCGTAAATATGAGACAGGACGAAAAGTGAAAACGGTGTATCTCAGCAACGTCTGAACGACGCTGGTGATTATTTTTTACAGAGAAGTAGAGTTAGTGACGAATGATCTAAAACATAAACACTACAGTTCCGTTGAAGCCAGGCACTTGAGCATATATAGCTAGCATATTTGCCAGTCTGCTGCCAGTTACTGCGTTAGACAGACGGACGGACGGAATGCTGTGCACATTGTTTCGACGTCATAAAGCGACTCGTAACATCGCCATTCCGAGCTGCATTTTTTCCGAAATAACTGCAGCTGCATAGTGCGCCCGCATGGGGTACAGACACCCCCGGTACAAACCCCCCTTTACGACAACTCCCACCACCTCCACGACCAAAACCCTTATACGATAAAACCCCCGTGCGATAAAACGATATCTAAGAAAACGAGCCGACAAAAGCTAAAACTTCGTCGCAGGGGGAGGGTTGTCGTAAAG
>Ga0209367_1008764_pt1 | contig 13798 bp, 7 predicted proteins | sample WorMetLIZISLAND2_FD_187412 | JGI IMG/M metagenome (GOLD analysis project Ga0209367, IMG submission 187412) | Marine gutless worms symbiont microbial communities from Max Planck institute for Marine Microbiology, Germany - Olavius geniculatus... ... | reverse complement strand
ATAAATTTAAAAAGCCTGTCACCAGTGCTTGTTATGATAAGCAGCATGTCTGTGCCTATCTGCAACCGTGTTCACGCTACACGAGATAATTGCGGTAAAATAACCACTTTTTAGGGGGTAGCTGTCTTTGACGCCAGCCTGCTCCGGCCTCCTTGAACCTAGGGGGTCGGGACTTGAACTGCTAAAATCTACGTTGAATGCTGAAAATTTCATACGCAGGTTGTCTTGGTCTATCTCCAGCCATTTCGTCGCAATTTAGTGTTGAAATGTGCGCTGCATCCAGAAATTGCGAAAAATTCACTAAGAACTTTTTTTGAGGGGTTCAAGGTCGTTCAAGGTCATCGATGCTGATAAATCCCAAAAGCCTGTCACCAGTGCTTGTAATGATAAGCAGCATGTATGTACCTATCTGCAACCGTTTTCACATTATTCGAGCCAATAACGGCAAAATGACGTCTTTTTAGGGGGGTACCCCTCTTTGACGCTTTCGTTCGAGGGGAACCTCTGCACCCAGTGGCACGAAATTTTGTCACGATAAACTAGAGACCTTGGGGCAGCCCACAGTGAAGATTTCGTAATCCTAGCTTGCACCGTTTTGATACAGATCACGAGTGTGACAGACAGACAGACAGACAGATGGACAGACGGACAGACGCCCAGACGATGGCAAAGACGCGCGAAGCATTCTGCTGTCGCGCGTAAAAACTGTTGTTATCCGCATTTTGCTGTAAGTTTCGTGCTATAGCAAATCGCTTAAAGAAAAAAAATATCACCATGAACAAAATATGTCCTAAAGCAAAACAACTCGCGTCAACAATACCGTGCCAGTAATAAGTCATCGGCAATCACAGTGTAATTATGCACAGATAACGCGTACAGTAGATACAGTGGGCCTAGGTCTGTCGTCTTTATACATGTCATTTGGTTTTAATTTAAATTACACTTTATTAAAATTGTAGCAATTTTGACTAAACATATGTGTTCAATTAATATCACTCCATGAACTTTGTGTGCTAGATAAGTATAGGTGTTGGTTACGCTCTAGCTTTGGTCTCGTCATCGATGTTCCAAGTTTAACGTTTTGCAATTATCGCATGCGATTTGGTTGTAGTTCTGTTTTAGTTTCATGCACATGTGGCGCTGCCTTTAATTCGCCGTACATTAGGCCTACCATGCAGTAGAAGTGGGCGATTCAACTGATAACGAATCCGATTCGATTCGATTTGAAAAAATTTCGATTCGATTCGATTCACTGGCTGTGGCGTCGTAGCAAAAGAGCGATGGGGGTCGGTTGTGAACCCTAAATTTTTGACTGTCAAAAAATTGCCAAAAATTTTCTCGTCGAAATATGTTCGTCCAAAAACGCCAAATTTGGGGCCGAAAATCTTCATTATGGGGAAATTTTAGGGAAAAAGTTAAATGTGAGCACTCATAATTTCTTTTTGTTAACAATTTGCAACTTTCTATCGGAATTCCGTCAAAACTTTGCAGTGTCTGCGGAAAAATTACAACTTCTGGCTCTGCCTATTTTTCACCCACGACTTCGTTGTTCACTGGTGATTAATAAATTTTCAGTTGCAGTTTGGACCTATATTATCGTACTATCACACTAGGCCTACTTTACCATCGTCGGTAGATCAACCCAGAAGAACTGACTGCAACTCGCAAGTAAGAAAGAATCACGTCGAGGAAGAGAGGGTTAACTTAACGTCACTACTTGTGCTTTCGGAAGCTCGTGATAGTGAAGTGAAACTAAAGAAAAGTTGTGTGCATGCAGTTAGCGCAATCGGCGCGCAGAAACACGAGTTTGCCAACAGAACTTGGCTTTAATATTTGTGAAAATTGCTAATTCGAATCGAAATAAGCTTAAGTCTCATTCACTTTGCCGAATTGATTCGAATTGATTCGCCCAGCAAATCGATTCGAATGATTCGAATCGATTATTTTCAGCTCTACCATGCAGTCGCAGGTGTACGTTTTGCCTATTCATTCTAGCGACGAACGACTAGTTTTACTAGCTAGCACTTTGTTCCCGTGTGAACAGATCGCGTGTCTTCAGATGAACATGCAAAGGTAGAAGGCGGAAATAGCTGTAGCTGCAATTGGTAGGCCTACCTAATGCACCAAGTAATTTGAGTAAAGCTCACGTGACGCGCGATAGTAGCGGTCCTGCCACCTGGGCAATCAGTGTACAGCAATAAAATAATACTGCGTCTTGAAAGAATACTCAAATCTAAGGCCTCCGTACAAAAGACTCCTTGAATTTAAGAGGTCGAAATTTAGATTGTTAAAAATGTACGTTCTATGCTAAAAATTTCATACGCAGGTTGTCTTGGTCTATCTTCAGCCATTTCGGTGCAAGTTAATCTTATAATGTGTGTTGCAGCCCAGATCGCGAAAAATTTACTAAAACCCCTTTTGGGGGGTTTAAGGTCATTGAGGGTCATCGATCATGACACCTCTAAGAAGCTGGTCACTAGTGCTCGTTATGATAAGCAGCATGTCCGTGCATATCTGCAACTGTTTTCATGCTACACAAGCAGATATCAGTAAAATAACCACATGTCAAAGGGGTATCATTCTTTGACGCTCGCGTGCGCAGGCCTCCTTGAATCTAAGGGGTCGGCACTTAAACTTCTAAAATCTGCATTTAATGCTAAAAATTTTATACGCAGGTTGTTTTGGTCTATCTTCAGGTATTTCGTCGCAATTCACTCTTGAAATGTGCTTGCAACCAAAAATTGCGAAAAATTTACTACAAACTCCTTTTTTGTGGGTCGTCGATCATGACACCCCTAAAGGTCATCGGTTGAAGGTGGTCGGTGTTGATAAATGTAAAAAGCCTGTCACCAGTGCTTGTTATGATAAGCAGCATGTATGTACCTATCTGCAATCTTTTTCCACACGAAACAAGCCAATAACGGCAAAATAACGTCTTTTACGGGGTATCCTTCTTTGACGCTTTTGCTTGAGGAGAACCTACTCATTCAATATCATGAAATTTTGTCACAAAAAAACTAGAGTCCTTGTGAAAGCCCACAATGAAGATTTTGTAATCCTGGCTTGCACTGCTTTGATACAAATCACGATTGTGACAGACAGACGGACGGACGGACGCCCAGGTCGTGGCTATACCTGCGAAGCATTTTGCTGTCGCGCGTAATAACACAGTCGAGCAAGAGCAGCTGGCGAACAAGCTTCTTTATTATACAGGGTGTGCCAAAAATGATCCAACTTGTTTTGTTAAAATTTTGTTAAAATTTCGTCAAATCTATACCAAATTTGATAATTTTTGACACACAGATAGCCAAGATGATAAAATTATGTAAGGCTCACTCAGTGTCCACTTCACATAAATTATGTTAACGCACTACCGTGTAAAATGCAGATGCTCAAAACTGTTACATTACGCAGTGATTATCAGTATCAGATTGCTCACTTGTGCATTATTAATTCCACAAAAAAAACATAAGATTTTATAATTTTGTGGTATTGAAAATTTTACGCTAAAAACAGCAGACAACAAAATAACTGATTGATGAGCTTAAAACACATTTTATCCATGAATGCTTGCAGTGCATTTTAATCAGTTGATCGTTAATGTCGCTGTCAGCCGTGGCGTTACGTCAGTGGTGTCATTTCAGTAAATCGTTGGGGTTTTAGTGATCGTTGGGGGTCTAAGTCTGCGTAACGTATTGTTTTTGCAGCAGTAACACGAAGGTACGATTTACAGAGAAAAAACTAAAATCGTAAATCCTTGGGGGTCCGTAGACCCTTCTAGTCCCTCCTCTTAAATAACGCCCCCGCTTCACGTCTAAGCCATTGTGTACACTTTGAACATAAATTCTAATAATTTGGAAGCAAGTTTTTACAAAAACTTATAATAATGCTGAATAAATCACATTTCAGTTTATTGTGTGCTTGATAAGTCATTAAAACTTTTACGGAGACAACAACTGAACATGAAGCAACAATTTGGAGCATCTGCGTTTTACACGATAGTGCGTTGGCATAAACAAGGTGAGCTGAACATTGAGTATACCTTACATATTTTTATCGTCTTGGCTATCTGTATGCCAAATATTATCAAATTTTATGAATATTTGACGAAATTCTGACAGAAACAAGTTGGGTCATTTTTGGCACACCCTGTAAATAGAAGACACTCGTGAGAGTGCATATCTTCGCCAAGTAAAGTTATTTAAGTAATCTAAACACTACTACTACTACTACTAATACTAATTACTACTACTATTACTACTACAACTACGCATACGTCTACCACTTTTATTAATTTTTGGCCAAATTCCACAAATGTCGTTGTGATGGCAACAAGAGTCAGTCGTAATAGAATAAGATTGGTTTCATACAACAACCCGTCCCACAAAACCCCCGTCAGACGCAAAGATGAAAGATCTTAAAGATATCTCTTATACGAGGGGGTCCCTAGCCAGCAGGGAAAAGGCAGATTTGGTGGCTAAATTTTCCAGCCAAAATTTGCATTTGCTTATGATTTACCAGTGCCATTGGGCAGCAGCGAAGAGCGATTTCGCGTCTTATCCAGTTATTTCGGTCACTAGTTGGTTTTCCTCGTTGTTCTACAGCGCACGTTTATTGGTTCATGTTGCTATGTGGAGTAAACGTTGCTACTGGGTTTGTCAGCTTAGCGACGGCGAAGAACGAAGCGGAAAAACAACAAAAAGTACAGAAACGAAAAAAAAGAATTCCAAATAAATGGAACGTTAATAAAAAAAGCGAACGGCCGTCGGTTTAAAGGCGGGGCAGACATTGCGTGCGAGAGATCTGGGACACACCCGAATAATGCGTGCTTTATGCGTGCATAGCGGGCTCGTGGCCAGTGGCCACACAAGCAATGAGAAGACGGTAAAAGTCAGTTTAGCGGCGTGTATATAACTGAGCGTTGCGTGGTTGTGCCGCTAGATGGAGCCACCGGACACTGAGCTGTAAAGTCATCATAACGAAGTCGCCACCCCGCAGCTCTTTAAGGTACGTCGCCGCTACTTACTTAATGATAAATTAACTTCTGTTTTGTTAGCTTTTGATCCACTTAGCTGTTTTGTAAATCTATAACTTAGTTGTTTTTGAGATGACGGAGCAGCAGTGTGTCAAAAGGTGTGTCTAAAGCGACAAAATATGAAATAAACTGATACACGACGCGTCTTTCATTTCAGTTCATTTTAGATTATTTCATGTCGTTTTGTTTAACCGCAGTTCAGTTCAGACCTGTCGCTTTGTTTGCTCCTTTACTGTTTAGTATGGTAGCACCGAAGAAGCGATTCATGAACGTTAGTTCAATAGCATCTGCGCGGAATAGCACGACTGATAAAGTTTAGGTTCAGACGACCCAAACTGGATCGTGATTTCGATGTTGTCATTGGGTCACTCTGATCGATACTTGATGACAGAAACATCTCACTATCGATGACCAAATTCCACTGCATTGTCATTAGTCAACATCAATATACGACGTTTTTTATATATCTGTTTATAGAGAGATGAACCGTGCATACATCAAAAATCAGCAGGCTAAACAACGCACAAAATGTGTGCTATTTATTAACGGGTGTTGTCTGCTGGACCATTTTGTAAGAGTACTTACTTTCACTCTAAGTGGCTGGAGTAGTGAAAGTCGTACCAAATTCGTACCCTGTCGTTAATGACCAACCCATCAACCTAGGCCTATATATCTAGGCTGTGGTTGCGTGTAGTCCTATGGAATGCAATATAGGCCTAACCGCATCCGATGTCTTGCAACTGAAAATGTTAGAGTTTTGCACAGATGTTTTGCATTGCAACATTTTTATTTTACATTTAACCGCGGCCTAAAATGACAGTAATGTGAGTGGTTTGTACATGAATGGTCTGTGATCGCGCGATAGAGTTAGTCACACGCTGCTAGATACACGCAGTGGGACACCTTGGCGCTGTGCCTTCATCGCTGAACTGAAGCGACAGAACTTAGTGCGAAGCGTTCGCTTGATTTAATGCGTAAGTCTTACGACGTGCAAGGTGGACTCATCGTGTGCTACACTGTCACACTGAAACAGCAAAGCACAACATCAGAGTTAATTTTTACACTTTTGTTGTACAGTCAGAGATAACCCATCACAAAACACACAACCTAGCATTAAACATTAACGTAGTGTATCGTCACATTAACAAGTAATTTGAACAAAGCTCACGTGACGCGCGATAGCAGGACCGCTGCCACCTGGTCCTGCCACCTGGGCAATCGTGTACATTATGCAATAAAATAATAATGCTTTTTGAAGGAGTACCCAAATTTGAGGCGTCCGTATGGAAGACTCTTTGAATTTAAGAGGTCGAAATTTAGACTGATAAAAGTGAATGTTTTATGCTAAAAATTTTATAAGCCAACGCAGGTTGTCCAGGTTTATCTACAGCCATTTTTGTTTTTTTTGCGCAATTTATTCTTGAAATGTGCGCCACAGCCAAAAATTGCAAAAAAACACTGACATCTTTTAACGTTCAAGGTTCAAGATCATTCAACGTCATTCAAGGTCATCGATGTCGATGCCAATCAAAAGCTTGTCACAAGTGCTTGTTATGATAAACATCATGTATGTGTTTATCTGCAACTGTTTTTACGCTAGACGAGCTAATACCGGCAAAATGACCACTTTTTAAGAAGGCACCCCTCTTTGATGCCCGCGTGCGCAGGCCTTTTTGAACTTAGAGGGTTAGGACTTAGACTGCTAAAATCTACGCTTAATGCTGAAAATTTTATGCGCAGGTTGTTTTAGTATATCTCCAGCCATGTCGTCATAATTTACTGTTAAAACGTGCGCTGCAGCCAAAAATTGAGGACAATTCACTATAAACTTTTTTTTGGAGGGTGGGCGGTTAAAGTCGTTCAAGGTCATCGATGTTGAGAAATCGAAAAAAGTTTGTCACCAGTGCTTGTTATGGTATGCAGCAAGTTTGTATCTCTCTGCAACCGTTTCTACACTATAAGAGCCAATAGCGGCAAAATAACGTTTTTAGGAGGTACCCCTATTTGATTCCCTCACCTATGAGCACGAAATTTGGATGTGATAGACTTATAGAGTCTTTGGAACAGCCCACAGTGAAGATTTCGTGATCTTAGCTTGCACCGTTTTGACACAATACAACAGTGTGACGGACAGACAGACGGACAGACAGACGCCCAGGCCATGGCTAAAACGCACGATGCATTCTGCAATCGCGCGTAAAAATCAGTCAACTGCTTTTCAGCCGATCGTGCTTAAGTAACACTGTAACAGTCGAACCTATGTCATGATTTGTCGACCGTCGTCGTCTCTCTGTCCGTTTGTCTGTCTGTGACGGATGTAAGCTTACCCTCGCTAACGGAAAAGGGGAAACTTTTTGCAAAAATAATTAGCTATGTGTTTTAAACCTAAGCGTGCAAAATTTCAGCAAGGGTAGCATTTTAAATTTCAGGGTTGAATGGAAAGGGGTAGGAAAATGAGTTTTTCAACCGAAAAGTGGTTATAATCTCGGAAACGGTGAGAGATAGGGCCAAGGTCACTATTAATCACTAAAAAGTGGCATGCCATACGCCCTTTTAGATAAAATGAAAATCATCGATTTTGAATGATCTTGGAGGTCACTAGCAACCAATGCGGTAGGCTATTCTAGCGACAGCTGGGCTTCTTGTAAAAATTAGTAACTAGAACTGTCAAACGTTTTAGAAACACAGTATATAGGGCCTAACAGCAAATAACCAGTTGGGTTTCCACACGGAAGTTGATTATGGTGCATCGTCCTATACCTATGCACGGCGTGAGACGAAACGGCGTTTAGTTGAGGAGGGGTGGAGAACGCCAAGTTGGCGAGTCGTTGCAGTCTGCTGTATTTTTTTGATACCGAGTTTAAGAATGTTGTTATTGAATGTCTACAGATATGTCTAATGTTCTATTTATTTCGAATTATATGGCGAACAGGAAGCATAAATTTTTGGCCAGGTTTATCAACAGCCTGAACTCTCTCCATAGTCTGTTTTTAGAACTGCCGAGAAGAATGTAATCGATATGACGTTGATGTGACGTTTACATTGTGATTACTTGTGACATTTACTTTGTTTTAGTTGTGTTTAATTAAGTTTAGTCAAGCAGTCGTTACTGCTGTTTCTGCGGCAAAATAAACAAAAATATGTTAGATAAGACTGCGTTTATTGTCGTATTTGTCGGGACGGGAGGCAAAAAAAGTCTGACCCATGGACGAAACAGCTCATCCATTATAAAGTCCAAAACGGTTTTTATGTGATCATTTATTTGATCGATTCTTATTAATTGTTTTTGTATTTTTGTCCGAGAACTGAAGCACCTATAATCACTGACAGCTGTTAGATATCTGACGTGTTGAAGGGTTTAGAATTATAGCGTAGGCCGATGTAGCGTATCTAACTATGACGATATTATTTGGTTAAACTAGTTTTTAGTGGTTTGTTTCAACATTCAACCTGCACCTCTAAATGTTTGTTTGCCAAAACTGCACTGCAAATAAAAAGGTTTCTGTGTGTATAAATTTCTTCAAAAGAAAAAAGGGTTTTGGAAAAACATTTATAATCGGTATATTTGAATCGGTTTCCAGAACGTGTCGTGCTGTCGTGCTGTTGACATAAACACGATAAGCAGTAGCTGTTATAGCAGCATTAATTGCCTTATCAATCATTATAAAAAGCACAAAATACTGACGCAAGGGAATAAATCGACAAAAGTAGTGCAGTTGCAATAAGAGAGAGCATCATTTAACGCAACGGGCACCATACCGTTCGGTCTAGGCAAACACTCACGTCAGTGACGTCACTCATAATGTGATCATAAGTTGAGTGGCGCGGCTGTGAGATAGTGCCTGAGTGACGGTGCTGGGCGGTGTAAAGACACGAGTCAGCCGGGAGTGATGGCCAGGGCAGGGCGGCTGACAGATGACACACGACCTACAGGTATATGAGATTCCACACAGACATTCTCCGCATTTATTTAGGCCTACTGATTTAACTGGAAGACTTTTTTGCGAAATAATCTGACACCCAATCGTCATGCGTCGATTAATCGTCGTCATCATCATCATTATCATCCGGACTTGAGTGTAGCCGTTTCCACAAGCTGCCTCCGCCATCCTCGATCTCCAGCAAGTCGCCATGCTGAATTCAGACCGTGGTTAAGCGGCTGGAGGTCAGCGTCTATGGTGCGGATCCAGATTTGACGTGGACGACCTGGGCGGCGCTTCCAGTCCTTGGGGGAGCCCGCGAGCCGACGTATGTAGAGCTCTGAAGGTGTCCTGCATGTCGCCCATCCGTGCTACCTGCCGAAGAAACGGAGACGTCTTGTCTGGATGAGCGACAGCAGTTGCGGTGGAGAGCCGTTCGGAGTCGTCATCAGCATTCGTAACATGATCTGTGTACGGAATCAGGAGAATACGTCGAAGACAGATGTTGTCAAAGGCAATAACCTTGTCTTCCAAAGCTCGTGTAGGCGTAGTGACGTGACGTGTTGAGGGGCTACCAGTTCGCCAGCGCATCGACTACAAGCTCGCCGTCCTTACGTACAAGATCCGCAACACGTCAGCTCCAGCCTACCTCAGCCATCACATCAGACCTCGGGAATCTACACGTCACCTCTGTTCTTCAGCCATACTGCTGCTTCACAGATCAACTACTAGAACTTACTTTGCCAATTGAGCATTCCGATGCTCTGCTCCTGCCGTCTGAAACTCTTTTAACACTGACACTTTATGTTCTAGCTTTTTAGGTCTGTTCAAGCGTAGTTCAAAAACATTTCTCTTCCATCAAACGTTTAGGCCTAGCTCTGACTGTATAGCACCACTGTAACTGTCCGTCAAGCGCCATCAAAGTCAGTCGACATACTGGCGCTATACAAATTCGTTTATTATTACTTCCGCCAAGGAGGTAATGTTTTTGCCAGACTGTTTGTCTGTCCGTGTGTTAGCAAGATAACTCGAAAAGTTATAAACGGATCTTTCTGAAATATTGAGGGTATGTCGGGAATGGCAAAAACTACGAGTGATTAAATTTTGGGGGTGATCCGGAAGGAGTCCTGGATTCTGGATGACTTTAAAATTTTCGTTACTATTGCTTTCAATGGGGCATAAAGGAAACCGCTGCAAAACCGAAGATGGTGCTGCTACCTAGCGAACAACATTGCCTTGGCGGAGGTGTGCGGGCTCTGACTGCTTTCCAGTTGTTATTCATTATTAGATAATTGCAATGATGGATGATAGAGCGCTAGAAAAAAATGAGCGTGCGAACGAAATTTCACGGACTGTTAACTTGGCTCGACGACTGGGTGTACGCGGTCCCACAACGTAATGTATCATACCATGACTAAGTTCTTAATATTTTATTGCTATCTTTCCAGAGACACGCATGTACACGCAAAACTGTCAACATTAAATTATAGTATTTATAGCCAAGTCGCGCATTATCTCACTGCTGTGCTGTGTGTGGTTGTTAGCATCTTTGTAATCAGGTTTTTGTTCGTTTTTTTTTCGTTTTTGCAACACAGAGACAAAGTATTGAAATAAATTTATTACTGGGCTCACGTTGCACAAGTTTAACCATAATGCAGTATGCATCTACCGAACCGGTTAAGTATTGCAGTCTATAAAATAATAATAATTCCTGCAGAATAAGGGATTATAAGGCCTTACAACACACTGAGCATTTCACATGACTGACTTATCTCAACAGGACCGTTGACTTTTCTCTCTTGCTGCTTTTAACGATTTTGTACCTTGAATGCCAGCGCATAATTACCACCAGACGAACTAGGCAAAGCACGCAGTATGAACATTATGACTCTGACGCCATTGAACATTGAGTAACCAGGTGAGTAGCTATGGGTGGCGGACGTTTCAGCACGCGGCGAGGAAACGACGGTAAGTCTCCCACGAAGAACTAGGTAGGCCTGCGTGTATTAATGTGTTTTGACGGCGCTGAGGTATGCGAAATATTTGTCCAGCCGGCAGGTGGTTTGTCGGAATAATAATAGCGCGGTGATCAGTGATTGCATGCTAAGACTTCACGGGCGAGTGATACACGTAGGCCTATAAGCTTACCGTGTAGCCGCAGCCGGTGGCTAAGCGTTTGTCAATGCCAGTGTGAGATACGAGCTTATGGCTTTCAGCTATGGACTCAAGTCAATTATTCTCACTCGCTCATTCCCGTTATAGCCTAAATAGCAATTACTTCACTCGCACATGACATAATGTGACAGAAAGCAAACCAGAAAGTGGTCCGTTAACTGTCACAGTAACTTAAAGCAAGCAACCACATTTTATTGTTTCAATGGCGAAAATACATTGTGAATAAAGAATCTTAAAACAGTGACGTTTTAGTCAAGGGACAGGGCCACCTAAATTTTGGGCTCTAAAAATCTTTTTTCAATCAAAACATTTCTGTTTAAAATGCCAAATTTAAGGCTAAAAACTTCCCATTTTGGATAGCGTTAGGGGCGCAATTGATATTTGCAATCGTCTGTCGAAAATTTCTAATGCTTGTCAGAACTCTGAAAATTGCAACTTCCTGCTTTGCTTACATCTTTAACTTATGACATCACCGCTGCCTCAAAAATTCCTGAACTCAGAATTGTGGATAACGATCTAGATACCAAAAGCACTAAATCCGTAAAGTTTAGTTAACTGGTCCTTGCTTCGCGCCTTAGCTCGACAACATTAAATCAGGAATTGTTCACAATTTTTTTGAAAGATCTACATGACAAACAAACAACCGGACAGACCAGCGGAGGCGGAGGTAGTGAAGCTGGTAGCGTGGATATAGTTTAAGAAGATGACGCTAAAAATGCAGGGTTGAAAAATGCGAGACTAGAAAATAGAGCACCAAAAAATTTAGGGCTGGAAATTGCACGAAAAAATTACGTATGTGGTTAATGTAGGCCCACACTGTATTTCAATGAAAGGTGGCCCCCAAAACAAATAGCTATAGACCCAACTTAACAAAAAGTATTACTTTCGTCTGATTTTTTAAAAATAATAACTGTAAATTAAATCAATGTTTCTGATGTGGGAAGGAATCTGGTTCCAGATTGTTGGACTGCAGAGCGCGGAAGGCGCGTTTGCCGAACAGGATTTGTGTCCTTACGACAACAGCTGTGTTAGCTGTGGATGAACGAAGCTGTTGGCGTCCGGATTTTTTACTGCCAAATTTGACCATATGTTACTAAAATATGCCAAGCCGCGTTGATGAAGAATAGCAGCCATCATGGTGGCGATCTTGAACTCAGTTGGCGCCTTCACAGGCAACCAGTAAAGTGTCTGTAGCGCAGGCTTGACGTGTGTTCGGTGATCCAGTCTAAAGACGAGCCGAGCGGCCACGTTCTGCACACACAGAGTGGATGCCGGAAGCCCCTATACAGCACAAAGTTACAATAGTCTAGTCTGGTGAGAATCAGTGACGTCACTAACTGTTTTATGACTTCATCAGTCACTACACCTCACAGCAGGCGCAGCCTTCTCAGATGGAAAAAGCACGCACTTGCATATTACACAATAATGCGTGACTTCATGGATAATTCTGAGTCAAATATAACACCAAGACTGCACAGTCAATTCCAACTCAGGTGTTCATTTTTTATATTCTAGTCTTGTGTTTTCAGTCGACCTTTTAAGACTTTGAGTTGTTTTCTTGTGTCTGACCGCAGCAGTATGTCGGCGGCATCTGTGCTGGGAGTGAGACGAGGTCAGAGCACGGCTAAAGACAAACGCGCCGTCGAACTCAGCCGCTGGTTCGCTGCTCCGTCTGTTGCTTATCATCATCATCATCATTATCAGCAGCAGCAGCAGGTAGATGATGATAGGCCTACGGATGCCGGTGATGTGTTTGAGTGGACGTCTCACGCGTGGACTTTCGACGAACTGCTGCGGCTCTACTCAAAGAAACTGCCGGTCATTGTCAGGGCGTCACGTGGTTACTATGGACAACCGGCTGCCATGCAACTAAACGTTGGCCAGGTAGGCTTAGATAACTCGTCTCTGTTTGCCGTATCTTTATGATCAAACGCGCAATGACTAACATTCAACTCTTACATTAACGTTCGCATTCAACACTGCCGTTTAACATTGATTCACCGTATGCAATAACGCGATAAAAAAATTGAATCGATTTAATATGTAGGCAAACTGCACTGAGTTTAAGAAAAAGTCATGTATTGGTATTTGTGATAAATAACTTTGTCAGATATCACGCAAAAGGTGATGTTTTTGAGACAACGCGTAGTCAGCTTGTGCGTTTCTACCGTATTGTCAATGCCAAACGATAATCGCCACGTGCGTAGCCTTACTGCTGAGTTCCGTTCTGACAACTTACTCAATAGTCAATAGGCTCTGTACATTGTACTGTGTCTCACGGCCCAAATGATGTCGCAACACGTGCCCAGCTGACACTTAATCGATATCTCTTTCGTTTTATCGCCGTTTTTATGATTAAGCCAAACGTAAAATCAATCTTAATTGCACACGCAGTAGGTCACAGATACAATGGACATACGTTTATATACATTTACGCATTCCATGCTACAAATGCTATAAATATATGGTATTTGGTGATAAGCAAATATCAAGTAAGATATGCATAGATGGAATTGAGCTGGAAAATGTGGAGAAATTCATTTACCTGGGAAGCAACATGACATATGACCTGGACTGTTCAAAGGAAATAGCAGTCAGAATGGCAAAGGCAATGGCAAACCTGAAGGCCTTGGACAAGATTTGGAAAAGTAAGGCGATCACTCTGGAA
>Ga0209367_1008763_pt1 | contig 13798 bp, 9 predicted proteins | sample WorMetLIZISLAND2_FD_187412 | JGI IMG/M metagenome (GOLD analysis project Ga0209367, IMG submission 187412) | Marine gutless worms symbiont microbial communities from Max Planck institute for Marine Microbiology, Germany - Olavius geniculatus... ... | reverse complement strand
TTCTATATTAGACAGGCAGGGCCCCTCAAACGTCGCGAGGCCTGTGATAACTTATCCCCCTACTCTCCCTCTCGACGGGACTGGGTGCGTTAATTTACGCGTTAATTAATGCATTAAAAAAATTAACGCACTGCGTTAATGCATTAAAAAAATTCACGCCTTGACAGCTCTAATAGCTGATATTGATAGTAAAATTATAATTGAATTGACTGTAGTTTTAAATTTGAATCAATCACATTTTTCTTCATCAATTGTCATTAATGTTTCATGTTCCTGAATGCACTGATTCACTGCATAATCTGATATCGTACTGGTGTTGTTGCAGAGATAAACGGGAAGTAAAAAAACAGGAAAGAGTAAAAGCAGACAGGGACTGAAACAACGACACCTCAGTTTTACACACTCGCTGAACAAATGCCGAAGACTGAGCATTCTAGAGCGACGGAAACTGAGACAAAAACAGAATAAGAGAGTGCAACACAAGAACCACAGAAACTTGTTATTGTCTTGACTGAGTGCAGTTGAAACTGGACTTGCATAATTAGGCTGGCCACGGGTTCTTGAAAGTCTTTGAAAAAAGTTTTCACTTATCGAAAAAAGGTTCCGTTTTTCGCAAGAAGTTTTAATTTTCCTCAGGACCTTCAAATTTTTGAAAACTGAATAGGGTCTTGAAAGTTTTGGAATTTGATGTAACTAAAAGAATCTTGAAAATTCTTGAATTCTAGTATTTGGTAAAATTACTTATCATGATGTGAAAACTCTACAGTTAACACTTAAGTCCTCAGTTTTTAGATTTCATTTTACTGAATTGCGGAATAGCTTAAGTTACTGTTACTTATTTGGTAGTAGTAACTAACGTTATGCTCCCAACGGTGTCAGAAACATTAGATACTTTAAGATTATGTGGTAAAACGCCACTGGAATAGGTTTGGAAAAGGTACTTGAAAGTCCTTGAGAGGTGCTTGAATTTTTTCCCGAAAACTGTGGCCAGCCATTCTGTATAATGTATTTGCTAGCTTGATTGCCGTAGATATAGTGTGTTGTTTTATATAGAAGCCTGGAGCTTGGTTTTGCAAAAAGTTGGTCAGATGAAACATGAGCGAACGCTAACCTCATTTTAAGTTCTGGCAGATAAGAACATAGACGATCGAAGTGGCAGTGAGCATGATGGTAGGCACGGCCGAGTTGTTGGAGATTGAAATATGATGATGTGGCTGAACTTCGAGATTAGTGGATGCAGCGTTGCTGGCCGCTCGACGTACTTGCACAGCGATCCGACCACCACGTTGATAACCAGGACAGCCACCGACACGAGCGCTGTAAATACGATATCTACGATGAGGTGAACGACGTTAAAGCCAATGAACATGTCGTATGCAGTTGTCCTAGTCTATCTTTAGTGATTTCGGCGCAATTCGCTCTTAAAATGTATCTCGCAGCCGGAAGTAGCCGAAAAATCCATAAAACTTTTTGGCGTTCAAGGTCGCCCAAAATCATTGATTTCGGTGCCAATACGACTTCCTATTAGTGATTAATAGTAGGCCTAACCTTGGCCCTATCTCGCACAATTTCTGAGATATGGCGACTTATTGGCTGAAAATCGCAAATTTTTCTTACCTTCCTCTCATTTAGCGCTGTCGCTCGGTGTGATCCCCTTCGAATTTATGGAAAAGCTTTACGGATCCTGAAACTAAAGTCCTCCATATAGCTGACGGTGAAGATTTGGTGATCTTAGCTTTAATTGCATCGTTTTTGACTGATCCACCGTGTGACGGACAGACAGACTGACTGACTGACGAACAGAAAGTAACAGAATTGCGATAGCTAAGCAGTAGCTGCTTTCGCGCGTAATAAAACGCAGTAATAGAACAAGTTATGGTGGGACCAGCTTTCATAACGGATCTTGTAAATGGTAAAATCCAGCGGCAGGAAAGCGAGGTCGTTGATGGCTATGCACTGTTAGGTAGACGGCTGACGAATTCTTCTTGTGAAGTCCCTGCCGTACTGTCGCCGACAGAATGTTGCCGGGAATTCCCAGCGCTGTACAGACGTACTGAAAGGACATATGCGATTTCCTATTCGTGATTAATACTGACCTTTACCCTATTTCGCATCGTTAAGTCACAGTAGTGCGTACTGACCTTCAAGATCATTTAAGGCCAATGATTTTCATTTCATTTGAATGCCAGTATGCCACTTCCTATTAGTGATCAATAGCAACGTTGGCCCTATCTCGCACCGTTTAGCCACAATACATCTGTTGCAGACGACAACAAACAGACAGACGACAACTCGTAGGCCTACCATAAGCTCGACCGTTACGTAAATACGGTCGGTTAAAAATTGGTCAGTGTTTGGTGAATAAATGTTTTCTATGAAGACATGAGTTTTTACATGATTATGCTGTTTTTTTGACTTGCCATGTTTGCTTAATGCTGGAAAATGTTTTGAGTGAATTATTGAAGTCAAGTTGCAGCAGTAATCGTTAGTGTTTTTAATCACGCTTGCAACCTGTATTTGCACTATAGGAGTCGTATGTTGAAGCAGTAGTTCAGTAGCCTACATAAAACTACGAAAGCGAACAAAAGCTCTGCACCAATATTTTTGAAGGTTTACTAAAATGTTGGGCAGGAAGGTTTTTAGGAACGAAAAACAACGGGTAGCATAGGATTTTTTATGTTTGAACATGCAGGCGCCGCCTTAACAAGATCGGTTGTTACGACGTCACAAATAATAATCCTTTATCCGACGTTAGCGACGTGACGTCATCAAATCCAATTGTGTATATTCCGTTATGAGACTAATGGCTTTTTTTCTGTGACAGAGCTATGTACAGTTTTCGCGTGTTGTAAATAAATGTATCGCTATAACACGGTATAGTCGGTTGAATTATTCACTCTTATAAAATTGATGTATGATAGTGGTCATTATAGTGGATCTATGCTTAATGCGATAGCATCAGTTATTAGCTCACCACTATCGGTTTCTTCACTAAGTTAAACGATAAAACGAAATTTTAAAATCGGTTCCAAGAAAACGAAATTTATCTACGCATTTTGGCTCGCAGGCGGCTCAGGCGCCCACTGCGAGTTAGCTCTAAGCTTTTTTGACGTGACCCAATTTACTGCCAACGTTTGACAACAGGACGGACGACCGCATATCATGTCGGCATTCTGCACCGACATTTTTTATTAATTTACAGTCGAAACTCCGAGCATACAGCATAAAAAAATATTAAGACGTTAAAAACGCAAAAAACGTGGCAAAAAATTTTAAAAACGTTGAATAAAAAACATTAGCAGTAATCTCTTCAGCCTCTTGCCTAATGCCTAATGTTGTAGGTGCAGTATAACTAAAACTAGAATTTAAAAACTTTAACTTCAATTCAACCGGTTGGTCATAAGAGTAAAGACCAAGCTTGCATCAATGGACTAACATCATTATGACATATTAATTCGTTTTTGTGGTTTCAAAAGTGATTTTCAATGTTCTTGATTGGATTTGCAATAGACGGTTTTTTAATAAATAACGTTGAAAAAGTAAAAAAAACAAAAACGTTAAAAAGGTGGCAAGAATAAAAAAAATGTTAAAAACGTTTATTACATCTATGACTACGAGCAATACTGATAAACATGGAGGCAGATGAAGACCCCACAAAACGATATAGGCTTAATTGGACTTTTAAAAATAACTAATACAATAATAGTTGTAGTCGTCGGAGGACGAGCAGTAATGGCGCAGACGTCGCAGTGCGACATCCAGTCTACGCCGTGCACGAGCGACAATAGGCGCAGCAGGAGCAGCAGCCAGGACGAAGGCGCGATGAACACACAGCAACAGTGGTGTCCACGTGAACTGGACGTCTGCGCCAAAACAAAAGTCCGACTAGAAACGATCGTCGGAACGGACGCGTCAGTTTACTCCGGCATGTGCAGTGTCTTCGGACGTCATGGCTTTGGTCAGTCAGTTCAGCTTCCAGTCAATCAAGCAATTTTTTCAACCAGTTGATAAATTTTGTCAAAGGTTAAAGGTTAAAGGTGGTGATATAGCTCTTTATGGAAAGCCCATCTCGTAGTTAGGGAGCGTCGCCTGCCGTATGGGATCACACAGTGTTACCTGCCACCGGACATAGTTGAACGCGCCCCTTCTTAACCCCGGTCAGATAGGCCGGTACTAGATTTAGGTACCTAGCCCGGAGGGATAGAAGGCTGAGTTTGACCTATGCGGCTGGTTACATACCAAGATGGTTTACCTGCCCGCAGACAGTCACCCACCTAAATATTAACCCGGCCCGGCGCAGAGTAACTTCGTTGATTAGATGAAACACGTTACCGCTACGCCTACGCCACGCCACAAATATACATATAATCATCTCAGGCTTCTATATGTACCATAACCGTCTGCTTATAATTTTTTATTTTTTTTGCATAACAGTAGGCTTACTATCATTTTAGTTTCTTTTGTTTTATTTTTTTCATTAAAAACATTTTCCGTTTTTAGTTTATGTGCAAAATCAAACTAAAAGCTTGTCCATCAATTTTACAGCTCTAATCATGTGTCGTGTCATGTTGTGTCGTGTCGTGTTTTAATAAACCCTAAACGTGTTTTAGCGAAATAAAATATCGTTTGTAAACGCTGAATGAGAAAATAACACAACACTCTTTTACTTGAACTATATTGACTTTGATAGGCTACTTTGTCTAAGAATACTTCTTTTTTCATATTTATTAGACGCGGCAATCATCGCACATAAATAATTAAGCAAATCTAAATTTCTAATCTCCATTTGTTTTGTATATAACAAATTTAAATCAATGCCATTTTGCTGCTGTTAATGACATCGATTTTTTAACGTTAAGCCTACTTTCCAAGTACCTCTGCTTTCTGTCTTTTCAGTAATTCGTAGGTCGTTTTATCACTCAACATTTGTAACTTCTGTCATAAAGGCTTTCCGAACATATCGTTCATTATTCTCTTTAATTGGCTCGGGCCGTGTCTCGGAAGAGCACATACTGTTAAAGACAAGCTTCGATTTGAACTAAAACAAAAGTCTCGTCGAAGACTCGGAGATTTGTGCACCCCGAGCGCTTCTAGTAGAATATAGTTAACGCAACACTGTTGCTACGATGAGAGCACGATGTATAATCACCGTGTATCGACAGGAACACAGATCTGGCCAGAGAACGACAAATTTAGCGGCGATTTCGTCAGCAATTATCGACACGGACAAGGACGTTATTACTGGGCCAACGGAGAGGTAATAATACCATGTAGGCGTGTAATTTTAAGATACTTTGCATGTAATGTTACAACAGCACTGTTAATTTTGTCAGGTCTATAAGAACCATAGAATTTGCGATCGATAGTAATGTTATTGTAATTTTAAAGATTATTAACCACATTATCTATATAGAGGACGAAGAGCGACGACGGAGAGTGGAACCGTAGCCGCAAACGATTTTAGTGCAATCTTGGCTTTAAAAATGACTTCTGACGCAGTGACGCTAAAACGAAGCAGCTTCTAGTAATACCAAGTCACAGTTATATTTAGCTTTTGGGAGACAAAGATATTGGTGTTTTAGGCCTAAAACTTCGAGCTAATGTGTCTCTCGGTCCGTGATAAACTGACGCACATACTGTAATCTCAAAGGCCTGTTGATAGGCCTATATGCTCAGCGGTGCAATTCATGCAGAAGTGCAAAAATCAGTAAAATTAAAAATATGTCCATGAAGAAAATCTAATGCGAAATGTCACTGTCACATTATTTCCTGAGTTCGTAGCCGTACTTGTATATTATGCTATTTACAGGTATACGACGGTCGGTTCTTCCGAGATCGTCGACACGGTTGTGGAATGTACTTGTGGCCTGACGGCAGCCACTACGTTGGGATGTTCTACGCCGGCAAACGAGAGGGTTTCGGCACCATGATGTATGAGGATGGACGAACGTTTCAGGTCAGTGATGTGCAAACATACAAAGCAGTGTATTCTTCGTAACTTTAACAAAGACATTTAGGCCTAATTTTAAACTTTGGTCTAAAACTTAGCGGGCTGTAGCGAAGGTTTGACTTTTTACTCAATGCGTCATTGGACCGCACAAAATTAATGTAGGCCTACTTGCCAAATGGCATCTAAATCCGTCGAATCGTTAAGCAATAGGCGTGATTGTGCCAGACAGACAGCCGACAGACAACAGACAGACCACGCTACGAAGAAGTGTGTAGGAATAGGCGGTATCGCATGCGCTACAAGAGCGATTCCACCTAACGTGCGGAGGGGTGTTGTTCACAGGGCGTGTATCACAACGATGATCGTGCCGGCCCTGGACTGCTGTGCTACGCGGACGGTCGGTGTGACGTCGGACTGTGGAAGCGTCAGAAACTCATGCGCATCAGCTCTACGGTCGATGACAACCCGGTCTCTTTGTCTCAACTCGGCTATGACGTCACGACTACGACTGTTGCTGCTGATGATGATGATGGTAGTCTCGCGGCTACTGGAGACGTGAAGCGGGTCGCCCGTGAACGGGCTGAGATTCTGGCGAGGTGTAACATCAGCACGGCCGAGGCGTCGTTTGACTACTCCTGGTCCCCCGACGTCGATGAACTGGCAGCCGCCGTACTGCGTGAAGTCCTGCCGCCGTCTTGCCTCGCCGCTGACCTCAAGGCTCTTGATGACGCTTTCAATGCCGACGACTGCATGGCCGTGCTCAGTTCCGCCTACCCGCCACAGGCACTCAGACAGTCGCTTGTCACCATCGACGACGACGAGGATAAATCAGACTCGAAGGATCCGCACGTCGAGGCCGGGGAAGCCACGGCCGAGAGAAGTACGCAAAACACGCTCACTAGCCGGACTGACGCCGCACAACCACCACCTGGAGGAACTACGACAACCACGTCTCCCGGGAGCGTTCCAGACACGGCCGTGTCGCAGCCGCCGTCCACCAGCCTTGCCGCTGCGAAGCCAGACGCAAAGACCGAGGATGCCGCCGGATCCGCCTTAAAGCGACGTGCCGAGCAAGGTTCACTTGGTGCCATCAAGAGTGTCGTTCCGCCAGGAGCGTCTACGTCGCCGAGGGCCAGAGGACCTCCAGACTCCGCGGCGGGAGCGACATCAGCAGCTGAGGCTGGAGCGGCCACGCAGGATGGACTGACAGCGGCCAAGGCTGACGCTTCGGCTGTTCACGAGAGGTCGGCCAGGGTTTCACCGCTGCAGTCTGGCAGCGTGAGTGGTGCGGACAAGTACCAGGCTGCCTTGCGCAGATGGTCGACCAACAAGGTGGACATGCGCAGATCTTCTGTCGGCTCCGATCGATCCCAGCAGGCACGGCGGCTGTCGATCACGGCCGAGGGAGACGCGCCGAGCTCCTCGGGACCCTGCAGGCAGCAGCGACTCCTGGACGGGATCGAGGCTGTGCTACGAGGCGACCTGCACGCCAGTGCGGCAACAGAGCTGGGTGTAGACATGAGTCGTCCCGGTCCTCTCCATTTGCTGTCAGAGCGATTCATCGTGGCCGCAGGGCGAGGTGATGTGGACACTGTACGCAAGTTACTCGAGGGAGGACTCGTCTCTGTTGATGTCGCTGACTCGACCGGACTTACTGCCATCATAGGTGCTTCTGTACGTATGGCCGTAATGTCGTCTTATGTAGCTATACTTGCACCCGTATGATCTCTGTCGTTGCCACATTAAAGTCGTTTATTATACGAAATACGGTGCATTTTTGCAACAGAAAGATGCGCGGGTTTGTTATTGCATGTTAGTAATGAGTGATAAACTTCTCCTCGTGTAATCTGTAATATGTGCATTGTATGTTGTATGTCTGTGAGTAGGCCTATGTATTGTATCTTGCTGCATTTTGGCGTACAAAACAATGTGTATCTTTGCCCATGTAAGTAAGTAAGTAAGTAAGTAAGTGAATGAATGAATGAGTAAGTAGAAATTTATACAACTCCTTAAGTGCAAGTAAACTCAAATGCGCTCGGTGTGCCAGTACGGCAAGAAGTAAAATATGTTTGAGCTGGCATCTGAAAGTAGACAGAGTGTGTGCTACTGCTTTTGACTGAGTCAGAGAGAGTGTTCGAAGTGTACTAACCGGAGTCGCCGAAAATTGTATCTTTCAAATGAAATCGATAAAGTTTGGTTAACTGATAAGTTTGATTGGTGTTGTACGGCGGACCGGCACAGGTGAATAGTCACACGGCGGTGGTGGACTTGCTGCTTGACTACGGCGCTGATGTAAACAAGATGAACGACCAAGGCGCTACAGCTCTGTCCTTCTCCTTGGCCCTGCTACTGCGTGACACAGCGTCAGCCGTCCCACATGCTGAGACCACGTCCTCGGGACCGCTGCAGTCGCCGCCGGCGAGCGACCAGGTCGACGCCAGGACCGGGACTCGCAGTCCCATCGCCGAGTCCACTAGGACGATCGGTCGGCTGAACGTGACCCGCGCCAACCGTGCCGTGGTGAATGAACTGCTCAACGACAAACCGATTCCTCCATCGACCGTTTACTTCGACGCTGCCGGCCAGATTCAGACGCTACCCCTCGCAGACACGACAACAGACCAGACGACCACCGACCAGAAGACTGCTGGCGACCAGAGCACTAATGTAAAATACTTACATTTTCGTACGTGTTTTATTTCTACATGGACTTTGTTTTGTTAGACATACATCATAATGGTGGCGATCACACAGAGAAAACGAAAAGTGCAAAGATCAATGTAGGTAGATCTACGAACGACAGAGTGATAGACGAACTAGCAGACAGTTAATACAATTAAAATCATAGCAAAGTCTAAGTAAAAATAATTTTACTATAAACAGTCTCTCGACTTGGCCTATTTCAAGTTTATGTTACATAAACTGTATTAATGCATCTGTAATGTAGCGGTTAGGGCGTTGGATACGAGACCGAAAGGTCCACGGTTTAATGCCCAGCCGATGCACTACCAAGTAACAGCCTTGGGCAAGTTGTTCACACCTACCTGCCTGTGTAGGTGCAAATGTTTAGTGGTTAGTGTCGACTCGTAACTTTCAGGTTGCGGTTCGATTCTTACTGCCGTCATTTGCAAGCAACCTTGAGCAAATTGCTAACCTACTAGTGCTCAGGCAAACTCAGCCTCCCACCCTCCGTGGGACGGGAAATGAGTAGTAGCTTACGGGCTACGGGGTGAAGGCCTAGTGTGGCTGATTGAGGCGATGGTGTGTCTGCTGGCTGCAAACCGCGGGTCCAATTGCTCGTTCACGCGGGCAATGGATGGCCGCATAGTGCGCTGCGGTATCATTAGCTCATGTCAATCAGCTGCCACTTCCGAAATTATAAAGCGCTTCTGGTCTTGAGTCCGTCTTCTGTAAGAAGCGCTATAGCAAGTACTGGACTTTGCTTTTACCTATAATTTCAATCCAGTCTAGCGTGACGATTGAAACGTATCTCTCGTGCAAAACACGCCGTCGATCGCAGTCAAAAAATACGTACGAGTTGAGTAAACGGAACTTAGTCATAATGTTGAATTCCGATGAAAGCGAACGGCCGCATACGTATTGGCACTGTCGCAACGTTTTTGCTAGTCTTAATGTGAACGTAATTTCGAAGACAGAATGGCAAAACATCGTGTATACAATTTTCCAGCAAACATGTTTTAACTGTAAAGTTTCTCAATATGCTACTCAAATTTTTATTTCATTGCAAAATGGAATAATTATGCGAAGAAATGCATATATTATTCATTAGCAAGCGGTAAATAACATGGATAAATCCGAAAAAATGCATGGTGTAAAAAATTTTGTTGATTTTTCTCTAAATGTCATCGTTTTGCCATTCTGCCTTGGATTTGCATCTGTGAATCAGAAAACTAAGCCGGCGACAGCGGCCCAGCAGCCGCAGCAGCAGTTGATGCTGAAGCAGCAGAGCACAGCAGCAGGTAGTGCACAGCCGTCACCTGCGTTGTCCCGCCAGGCGTCACCAGCGCCTGGAGGACCTGGGTTGTCACCAGTAGCTACAGGTGATGGCACATCACTGACGTCGGCAGACCAATCCGTGCCACCAGATGACGACGAAAAGCACAGGTGACATATGCACTGTTTCACAAAAACTTCTTATTGCATGCGTCATTTATTCATATTTTTTGTGATAAATGTGAATCGATTTTTGACGCGCTACAGCTATGTTGTATAACGCCTCTATGGTAGGATATGTCCGTCCGTCTGCCTGTCCGTAACGGGTGTACTCTGGCTAACAGGTAGGTCTTAGGGGAAAACTTTCTGTACGATTAATTAGCCCGGTGTCGAGGAGCCCTACGTACAAAATTTTCGGAATGCAGTGCAAGGGAAACATTTTTAAATTTTGGATTGAATGGAGGGGTAGAAAAAAATGTGCTTTTTTCAACGGAAAACTGGCCATATTTCGGAAACGGTGAGAGATATTGCCAAAGTTACTATTAATCACTAATAGAAAGTGGCATATTGGCTTTTAAATGACATGAAAGTTATCGACTTTTGATGACCTTGAAAATCACCGATAACCAGTACGGTCGGCTATTCTAGCGACAGCTAGACTTCTTGACAAATTTTTTACTGGCACACTTTGCGGATAATAGGCAACGAAAGTGTCAGTGAAGATCCCACCACGCCACATGCGTCGCTAGGTGTGGTGTGCTAGGACCTTTAGTGACAATTCTGTCAATTACAAAATTTTTTAACTGTTACTGTGGCTGTGTCAGGCGCCGCGGTGAGCTACTTCAGATGGTGCGGCTGCTGTTGAAGCGTGGAGCGGATCCCACTGTGTCGTCGGTGCCTCTGCCGCCGCTCTTAATAGCAGTGCGCAGTGGTGACGTCGACATCGTGAAGATGCTTCTACTCGCTGGAGCTGATCCCAACGTCACCCTGCCGCCGTCGGTATGTACTCTTACTACCAAGAAAATGCTTAAACCACGCCCATCTCTCACTGGTACTATTTTCACAACTTTTGGCTGCAGTCGTGCGTCATCTAGCCTACCAAACGACAGTGTAGTCTATGCGATCTCAGCGTGGCTCATATATGTTTCAGCACTGTCTGGAGTGATATAAGCTCGTACTGTGTACTCGCTTGCCCACTCCAGCAGTGCTGTACCAACTAATGCATAATGTATACTGACAACGATATTGCTTAATGATTACATCTTGCAGGTACCAATAAAGAATGATAAAACTTCCGTATCTCTTTGTGTTAATCAATCAATCAATCAATCAAGTTTATTTCAGACAGAAACGTCCATAGAACACAAGTAAAATAATAAAAGCAATAAAAGCAATAAAAGTGGTAAAAAGAAAAGCAAAAATAAAAACATATACACATCACAGTCCAATTCTTACAAGATATTTAACTACAGCATTATCACTACACACACACACGTCTTTCTTCACCGTAATACGGTAGACAAGAAATGAAATGAGATATACGGGTGTTTACAAAAAAAAACGTCTTATTCCAAGAGAAGTTCCAGATTCCGTAATCCATTTTTTGCAGAATTTTGTAACAACAATAAATTTTCTTTATTTATTTGTATATCTACTTTCTTAGTTACTTGCATGTCATGTGATGTGATGCGTTTTGCCGTGATGGTGCGTTGGTTTCACAGGAAGGCGGTATGACACTACTACACCTTGCTTGCAGTAGTTCAGCTCCTGGTTCTGTGGAAATCGTTCGTCTTCTACTAGATGCTCTCGCTGATCCCAACGCTCAAGCAGCTCCAGATGATTCCTATCTTAACCACTTCCTTGTAAGTTTCTATACCCAATACCGCACGTTGATGTTCTTGTTCGCTTCTAGCACAGAGGTGTTCCTCTGTCCACAAGGTTTGCTGCTTTATACAGGATTTTGCTTCTCTCGGGTGTGAGCCAACAGAGTACCCCATGCTTCCAACCTGTCGCTTTCACTCTTTGTTTTTTTCTCTGTTCTTGTCTTTTTTTACGCGCGCAAGCAGCTACTGCTTTCAGTGCGTCTTAGCCATCGCAATTCTGTCTGCCCGTCTGTCCGTCCGTCTGTCCCACGGGTAAATCAGTCAAAAACGGTTTAAGCTAGGATTACCAAATCTTCACCTTCGGCTGCAGGGAAAACTCTAGTTTCAGGAACCGTAAAGCTTTTCCACAAATTCGAAGGGGGTCACGAAGAAAGAGGGCGCTATATATATATAAATGAGAGAAGGTGGGCAAAATTTGCGATTTTTGGCCAATAAGTCGCTGTATCTCAGTAACGGTGCGAGATGGGGCCTAGGTTACTATTAATCACTAATAAGAAGTCATACACTGGCTCTCGATTGGCGCCGAATTCAATGACCTTGAATGACCCTGAACGCCAAAATAGGGGTTTTATGAATTTTTTGGCGATTTCAGGCTACAACACAAGTCTATATCATTCACAAGGTAACGCCACAGAACTATCGTTATGTGATCCAGATAGAGAATTTGGTATTTGTATATTAACTTAGCGTGAACACCCCAATTTTTAGCTAAAATACTGAACTGGAACTGCTATAGGTTTTCGCGCGTTTCGTGAGCATTAGCTCAAATTTCTTGTTGTTTTTTATTTTTGCCGCAGAAGCTATGAGGAACATGAAAGCTATCCAAAGAATCTTAAAAACTTTGCCAGATTTTAGAACACCACACTGCTAAATTGTAGCACTAGACACGATGTATTGCATAATTTTAGGAGCATTTTTTCGTAATAAGATTTCGTCAGGTTTACTGGCTACCACCCTATTTCATGCAAGTTTCCAACGTGCGGTTTTTGAGCAATACAAAGTGTTGTAATCATAGATGTTAAAAACATTAATTTGCAAGTAAACAAACATTGAAAAACATATTTTTTTTACTTTTATAAAAAACATGTAAAACATACATAAAAACATTGAACTACATTTAGCACAATAACATGTTAAAAACAAAAACCTACCATTTGTGAAAACTGAAAACCGGAGTGTACTGTATTTTATTATGTAACCGTTATTATGGTACAGATTGAAAACATTGCTAAACGCAATTTGCCCATAAGAAATGCATTATATTTCTAACTTTGTACGTTTATTTTAATAAGAACAAAAACGCGACATTAAAAATAGGACAAAAAACATTACAAAACATGTGTTTTTTTAATTTTTATAAAAAAAAAACATGAAAATGTTTTTACATCTATGGTTGTAATGGTGGTGTTTAGGAAGAAGAATGGAGCAAAGATCCAATTGATGATGAGGCTGCAGCAAAGTTGGATGGTCGAACGCCTCTGCACATTCTCTGTGCTCGACCAAGCAATTCCCAGGTTTTAAACTTACTTATTGCTTATTATCAGTGGTTTGAGAATTTACTCCTCTCGGCCGCTTCTAACTTAGCGTGGATTATTATTTAAAATAATAGGGCGATTAAACAAAAAGATAGTCAAAAACAAGAACCAAACTCTTTCCATATCTTTGCTAACCAAGTACAGTTTACTTGGAACAGTATTATTGCACAGCTAAGGCTGATTTCATGACTTAGGGCTTATGTGTGTTTTTTTCGTAGTACTTGGTCGTTTGTGTTTTTGTAGTATTCTGTATCTGTGTATTTTGTGTTTATTGTGTCTGTTTTTTTGTTCTGTTTATTTCGTGTATGGGCTTGTTCCTGAAATAAAACTATTGATTGATTGACTGAATGCTTTTACTGCTACATCATAATAATACTAGGAGCGCCTCTCTTTCCTGGTCCAGCACTCGACAGGGCGTGGAACAAACGTTGCGACGACCTTGCCAGAGCAGTTGGCAGACTGAGCGCCATTAACTC
>Ga0209367_1008762_pt1 | contig 13798 bp, 6 predicted proteins | sample WorMetLIZISLAND2_FD_187412 | JGI IMG/M metagenome (GOLD analysis project Ga0209367, IMG submission 187412) | Marine gutless worms symbiont microbial communities from Max Planck institute for Marine Microbiology, Germany - Olavius geniculatus... ... | reverse complement strand
CATCGTAATGTAAACAAACTCTGATGTCATAATGACGTTACACTGAGCACAAATGGTAAGGTGCGTACGTCACAATGGGTGTGACCATAGGTGATGTTAAGATAGTGCAGTGTACGATATTTCGTTGAAATCCATGAACTACAAACTGAATTAGATGTGTCTGAAACAGAGGTGCCGCTAATTTTGGGACACATTGTACATAGAATAAAACACATATTATTTTAGTAGTTTCAGTGACATTGTTAGATGTAGCAAGTTTAATTTGCTGATTAGTTACTTCTTTAGTTTTCTTTTGACAACTTATTCAAACGTGCAGAAACCAAAATTAGAGAAATATAAAAAATCCAGAAACAGATAGGTTATGGTAGAGATAGAATCCTTCTGCAGGGATGCTGGTTATATGCGAATATGCAATTGCGTGTGCAATCGCATATTTTGCCAAAACTCACATATCGCATATTTTTCCGCATATAATGGCATTTTTAAAATCGCATATGCAAAAATTATGTCGCATATCCAAAAATTTGCATATATTCTCACATATGCTGCATATTTCCGCATATGCGATCGCATTCGTCAGCACTTTTCTTGTCCAGTGTTGTTTTAAGACCGTTAAGTATTTTTGGGGGCTAACAATTACCTGTATCTACAATTAGGCGTTGAATAAATTAAGTCGAAAATGTCAAAAAATGTGCAGAATATGCCTATTAATGATCATGATTATGAGTCTTTGTCACTCGAAGTTGCATATGCTGGAAATATGTGGAAAAATATGCTGCATATATGCGGCATATGCAGCATATATGTCGCATATATGCGCCACATATTATTCCACATATTTTTCCGCATATTTTGCCTCCAAAAGTTCCACATATTTTAAGAAAATTTTCCACTATAAACCAGCATCCGTACTTAAGGCTGTTCCATCTGTCTTTTTACCGTGATGACATAGGCTGTTTAAAAACCCACGGTTTCTTCAGAATTGTGCAGAATTTAGTAGTGGTTGATAGTTACTTTTTTCTGATTTAAACTCAAGTTTGCAAAGATCTCTGACAATACCGTCAGTCTTAGATTAATTGACTATTTCAGTAATCAGCAAAATCGTACTGCAACACAAAAATATTCCCACCACCAATGACATATAGCCTAATCAGTGATTACTGAACATTTGACATGCATAGCGACAGATGTTTTTATTCTTCAAATAATGCCAAACGTTATGAGTACTGTTAATAAATAAGACTCCTTATTATTAGGAAAATTTTCCATGGTGAGCTGCAGAATTTGGGAAACTGGCTCACAGAATTTGAAAAAGATATGCTGCGGAAATTTTGGTTTGTAAACATTGGTATACTTGAGTTTAATGTTTCAACACTGCTGTAGGTTATTGGTGTGTGAGAAGGAGACTGATGCCTCTCAGTTCCTGCTTGTATCTACAGTCGGCCATTTCTCTTTACTTCCCCTCATTTTCACCTCCGCCGGTAAGTGCTGCAACAGTGTGCAAGGCCAGATTTAAACCTGATTAGGCTGCGTTTGGTAAAAAATGTATTAAAAACTGAATTTTAGGCATATATATGTTTCTTGAAGAAATTTTTGTTTTTATATAGGCTTTTACATAGGCTAGATAATGCAGTTCTTAAAGTTTTTTTTTCTCATACAGTCAGTCTGTAGAATTTGTGTAGATTTTATCATTTTGATGTTATGATTGACGTTTGTATTGAACAGGATATTTGTCTCGAAATATTTGAACATTTTAGTTGTGTGGTAAATAGGAACTAGTTTCCAAGTAATAGTTGGATTTTCACTGTTGTATGTCTGGACTCAATGAGCTATCTTTTGCATTTTTTACTGTTTTATAGGCCTAGTGTTTTTGGTATTGTTTTGATGGTTTTAACTGCCTCTCGTGGAGAATAGACTTAATTAATTTTTGACATCACATGCACAAACGTACCAGGCACTGTGATTTCCGCATTGCAACTACCCACCGCTATTACCTGATGTAATATGTGACTTTTTGAATTTATAAGCCTTATATGGGCCAGAGAATGTGAAGCTGCACTAAGTGAACTTCCAAGTGTAGTAACTCTCCATAAAGAGGCCCTTACATGTCAGCAAATGTCGCACTGCTGTCCGACGTTCTCTTGCTTGTGGTGCCCCCCTTTTTGTAGGGTCCTTTTTTCGGCCAAACATGCTAAGCATGCCTACATCATGTTCCAAATTAGCGACCGGATCCCTCCCGCTGCTTCGAGCGCACCTAATTCACTTTGTAGTTCATGGATTTCAACGAAATATCGTACACTGCACTATGGCAACATTGCTTATCGTCACACTTATTATGACGTCTGCGTCTTACCGTATGCACTCAGTGTAATGTCATGATGATGTCAGAGTTTGTATACTTAAGCGTTGCATTCAATACGTTGTTATTAACAAAGGGATCAAACAGTAGCATACCTGCCTTAGACTAAGAGCTGGCGTTGAGCTCAAACTTTAAATACTAGTTCAGAATGATCATCGCCTTGGTTGTTTCAAATTTCAGAAAAAAATCTACTGGGTATTAACGCTAACTTATCTGTAGGCGGGTTGCTAATTTTGGAACACGGTGTATATTCACCTTTTGTTGTCTTTTGAGACACAAGTTACTTTTTGAGACAAACATTGTGATAATTCTTTCTGTGCTACAGCCGATGATGGAGATTTTCTAGATATATTCTAGGTATGTTAGTGTTGCCGTTGCAGAGACCATGCTGAAATTTGCTCTCTACGTATCCTACACATTATTTGCAATCCACTCAATTGCTAGCCAGTATCGGTAAGACACCATCTCATTTACCTTGGCTTTGTGATTTTGTAAGAAAAATTAATTCCGGCAAAGAATTTAGATAGGTTTGAGTGAAAACCTAGTCACTTCATATCACTGGTTTAAAATTAAAGGGTATCTGTAGCTCCTAATTGGTAATTGGTCTTGGTGCCACAAAGGTATGGAAGGCTGATTGTTGTCCACAGACATTCGTCCATCACTTGATAATGATCTGACCAAGAGTCGAACATATGACTTCATTATAAGTCCAGTGTCTTAAGTATTGTGACACCAAGTAAGCTAATGACTAGCTATCTATGGCTTTGGCTTTTTTACGCGCAACAGCAGCTACTGCTGTAGCGCGTCTTAGCCATCGCAATTCTGTCTATCCGTCCATCCGTCTGTCTGTCACACGGGTGGATCAGTCAAAAACGGTGCAAGCTAGGATCACCAAATCTTCACCATCGACTGTCTGGAAGACTCTAGTTTCAGGAACATAAAGCTTTTCCATAAATTCGAAAGGGGTCACCCTGAACAATGGCACTAAGTGATAGGGGGTAGGGAAAATTTGCAATTTCCAGCCGATACGGCGTTGACACAGCGAGACAGGTCACGCCGTCTGGTCAGTACAAGTAAAACACTATAGATAATTAGCCGCCGGTCGTCTGGCGCCCTCTGGCGACTGATGTTGCATTACTGGGCTTTCAAACATGCACCGCTGTTACATGTTCCCCTTTGCATTAGCTGGGCTTTTCGTGTTCACCAAACTTGTCACTGAGTAGTGCTGCTCAGAACAAAGATAAAATAGTTAGGTTAGGAGGGGAGGATATGTGCTAAAAGTAACATTTTGGGGCTTCGTTCCTGCAATACAAGCAGGCATATGCTAATTCCATTCTTGGACTTAGGCGTGGATTATCAGGAATTTTAAAATGTTATGGTATTAGGATGTGCATAAACAGATTTGTAAAAATTAGGTTAAATTCGTGACTATTTGTAAAGTGGGATATCTTGAATTCTCAATCTGTGGAATTAATGCTGAAGTTGTTTGCCGTCGCAGGTGTCATCACGTTGGTTGTTATCGACTTCCATTACTCAATATTCCAGAGACGATCTACATCATCGGTCTACTTCCTCTGGAAATACATTGCCAGATAATTCATCCTCTACTTGGGCTTGATCAACTGTTGCCGTATCTACCGCTGATGTTGACTTCAGCCTACTGTGCCGTTGGACTGACCTATGCGTGGCTGAAAGCTCATTATATCATGTTTACAGCGGCTTCATGAATATCGTGATAATAAAGATATTTAATATTTTATTAACCAGTCTATTCAGCTGTGCACTTTCTATTGCGTTTAGTACATAATTTTTATGCATTTTATTGCTGTATATTGGTTAGAGCTTTATAAATGCATGCTGTTGCTTTTGAATAAACTGCAATACGCATGCAAAGAACAAGAACAAGAAAATACTATTTTAATAATCATGAAGCTTCATGCATGTACAAGTAGGATAAAATAAAAATAAAATAAAATGGTTCAGAAAGCAGACAATGAAATTGCAACGTTTTTGGCACATATATAGAATAGAACAAGTAACTAGAAAGCAGTCAGAGCCTGCACACCTCCGCCAAGGCCATGTTGTTCGCTAGGTGGCAGCACCATCTTTGGTTTGTCAGCGGTTTCCCTTATGCCCCATTGAAAGCAATGGTAACGAAAATTTCAAAGTGATCCAGAATCCAGGATTCTTTCCGGATCACCCCCAAATTTGAATCACTGGTAGTTTTTGCCATTCCAGACATTCCCAGAAAATTTCAGAAAGATCCGTCCATAACTTTTTGAGTTATCTTGTTAACACACAGACAAACAAAGTCTGACAAAAACATAACCTCCTTGGCGGAGGTAATAAGTTTAATCAGCAGTGAAAGAACATATGACAATTGTACCATATTAACGTAGGCATGCCGCTGGACTTGTGTACGAGGGTCGTTTGATAAATAAGGTACAAAATGGCATCGTTCTGTTAGCTGTCTAAATATGAAAAATCTGAAATATACATTTTGTAGGATATTTTATTTTGAACATGTGTAGAAATGTTTGGGATGATAACGTCATTATTGTGACGTCATCTGTTCATAGAATGCAGGCTATACATGTATTATTTTCTCCAGCAGTAATTTATCAACTCACAAGTGACAAACAGCATATAAGGTAAAAAGGTCAAGGTCGTCAATTTGTATAGTGCATCGTCGTGAACACGCCTCTAATGCGCCTTCGTCACTAACCAGAGCCGCATAGGATGGAGAAAAAATGAATAAACATAACAAGTTAATGTCACCTCTTTAAATGTTAAAGATTATTGTTTCATTTTCAAGACTAGAAATACGTTCTGTGGAACGAGGTATCTGTCCCATTGCCATGCTATACAGCCTAGCAGCTGTGTATAAGGGGAGTAGGTGCAAACAGGGCGCAATTATCTGTCATGGGGGCAGAGTTGTAGTCATTTTTGTCCCAAAATTCGTTGCCATGGCAACAGGGGAGAAGTTCAAATGACACCATCGGATAGCCTGCGCTTGAAAATAGGGAGTAGGTGTAAACAGCACGCAATTATTTTTCTCGGTGGCCGAGTTATAGTCAGTTTTTGTCCCAAAATTCGTTGCCATAGCAACAAGGGTCGTCAAGGGAGAAATTCAAATGACACCATCAGATAGCGCGGGCACGAAAATAGGGGGTACGTGAAAACAGCTAGCAATTATATTTCACGGGTGTCGGGTTAGTCAATTTTGTCTCAAAATTCGTTCAACAGGGGTCGGCAGGGAAGAAATTTTAACGACACCATCAGATAGCCCGGACCCAAAAATACGGGGGTAGGTGCAAACAGCGCGGAATTATCTTTTAAGGGGACCGAGTTATACTGCTGTGAAATCTCCATTGGCTGTAATGAAAAATTTTGCAACTTTTGAATGGTTGCTATGGCAACAGGGGTTGATAGAGGCTAAATTTAAATAACACCATAAGATTGCCTGACCCCGAAAATAGGGGGGTAGGTAAACACAGTGCGCAATTATCTTTTACGGGGACCGAGTTATACCATTTTGAAGTCCCCATAGGCCGTAATGCAAATTTTTAAAAATTTGTGGTAAAATAGGGGAAGGAGTTATCAGATTTTTATCCCAAACTTGATCTTACTTTTTGGGCCCCGAATCACTGTGCAAAATTTCATCAAAAATGAATCAAATCTGTGGCCGTAGGAGTGTTTACAGACAGACTGACAGAATGACATAAGTAATTTATAATCTGTCCCATGCTATTCTATAGCAGGTGGACGGACAATAATTGTTGGAGTTCACTCAAACATCTGTCTTATCTGTCAACAAACTTCTAAATGACCGATGCAAAGAACGATGCTGGCTGCTGTCCATGCCACTGAAGAACAACTGTTTGCAAATTTTACCTACTTTGTCTTACACTTAGCATTTTCTTACACCAGAAGTGTATTGTTTGCTTCATAAAACAGTGTCGCCATATACAGGATGCATCTCAGAATGAATCTGATTTGCCCACAAACAACTACTGCAGCACCCTTTTCATTATGGGAGGACTTAGTAGGAACGTCGCCGTATTTAATGCTAATAAATGACGTCACAGTGATGTCATTGTAATAAAACTCACAGCTGCTACTCAGAATTAAATTCCCTACAAAACGTATATTTCGGATTTTTGATATTTGGAAAAATAACAGAATGACGATGTTTTGTAACTTATTTATTGAACGACCTTCGAGATCTCTGGAAATGTAGCAATAAATTTCTTTGAAAATTTTTCCAAACATTGTTCAAGAAAAATTTTCAAAAAGTGAAAAATGTTTCGGGAAGTATTCAGTTATTCGTTGTTGCAAGTTTGCCAGATTTGCATGGCACTAGGAGAAAGGATCGACCTGATCTATTAGCATACATTCTGATGTAATGGTTTTGCTACTGGGGTAATTGCTAACTTTTCCAGGAATTTTGGGAAATTTAAAAAAAATTGAAACTTAACAGGCTGGCCACAAGCCTGAAAAACTGAGTGAATTCTCACAAAATATGTGAAATCTCTAGGAAAAATTGTAGCAAACAAAAGAGACTGCAGTTTTCGGGGTCCAAAAACGCTTCAAAATGTGCTTGCGGCCCGGGCGGAGCTTTCAGCACTCGCCTAGATTTGCGTTAATACAATTACTTTTTGCTGCAATAACCTACGAAAAAGTAAGTTTATGGCTAGGTAACGCCGGGAAAACTTGGGGAATTTTTTTCTCAGACTTTGTAGCCAACCTGCTTAATGAACATGTGTATACAGCAATTACTATCAAGCTGTACTAATAATACCAGACTTGTAACAAGTCCAGCAACAGCAAAGTCCAAGTCCAAGTCCACCTTAAACGGGCAAGTCCAAGTCCGAGTCCAAGTCCTCTTCAAAAAAAGCAAGTCCAAGTCCAAGTCCAAGTCCAGTAGGAAAAAAACAAACTTGCAAGCAGTTTTATCCCATTCCAATATTATTTCTCTTGCTGTTATTGAGTAAAACACTTTATCATACACAAAAAAGAACTAATCCTTAAATATTGTTAGCAATTTTAATTGATGACATTAATTTGGCCATCCTTGATAATTTTACACAGCCCAACATCTAAACTTGTTCACACAATGTTGTATTTCAAAAACACCAGTTCAGACAGAAGTTTGTCGGACATTCTTGCTCTGCTCGGGCGTAGCACAATGCCCCCATGGCTGAAAACCCTTTCCACTTGTGCACTTGAAGCCGGAATGGCAAATGTACGGCGCACAGCTGGTATCAGTTTGTCATATGTGGCGTTATTGCATGCGAACCCAGAAGTCAACTGGCTCTGAGTCACAGTCATCCATTGCACATAAGTATCTGGCTAAAAGCTCGGCCACTGAAACATCAGTCGCAGTGTCACTGTGGTGTTCTCTGGTGTGCATGTAGTTTGCGAACAACTTCTGCCTCTTTGGTGGTGGTTCATCAAAGGACTTGAAAAAGGACTTGCTGGCAGAGCCTCCAAGTCCAAGTCCAAGTCCATAGCTTTCAAGTCCAAGTCCAAGTCGGAGTCCTTAGAGCCCAAGTCCAAGTCCAAGTCCAGCAAAAACGGACTTAAGTGCGGACTCGAGTCCAAGTTCGGACTCGAGTACTACAATTCTGAATAATACCACACAATGACACAATAACAAGTATAATATATGAGCACACAATAAACAGTCGTGGAAGGCACTTGGATTTTATTCCACAAATAACTCAGTTTTACAAAAAAATGTTTTCATGTAAGGAACGACTACTATACCATGTGAAAATGCAGATCTTTACAGCTGTAAACGGTGGTCCCAAGTTGCTGAGATAAAATACCGTTGAAACAAATGCAAAATAATGCACAGCACACCATAATATGAGCAACTGTAGCTAGAGATTATGATAGACATATACACTGTGGGCCAATAAAAAACGTGCCACTATACTTTTTGTCCATGTTTTCGCCAACTATTGACCAATTTTCAAAATTCTTTCACTGGCACACTCTGCGGACAATTTGCAATAAGGTGATTATTACATATCCCACCACACCGTAAATGCGTCTCTACTCTACTTTGAGAAGTATAAATGTAAAAAAAACAAGAAATTTGAGCTAATGCTGACGAAACGTGTGAAAGCCTATAGCAGCGCCTGTTTGCAAACTGTCAGTCTATCTACAGCCATTTCGTTACAGTTTATTCTTGGAGTGTGCGCTGCAGCCGAAGATCGCAAAAATCTGTATTGTCATACAGGTCATTGACTACTATGTTGGTCTGAAGTGTTTTTCTTCATTTCCTTAAATATTTGTTATTATTATTATACATTTATATTTCGTTTATATTTCACAAGGTAGTGTAGACACTTGTCTAAGGTGTGGTGGGATGTATAATAATCTCATTATTGCAAATTGTCCGCAAAGTGTGACAGTGAAAGAATTTTGAAAATCGGTTAATAATTGGCAAAGACATGGACAAAAGTAAAGCGGCACGTTTTTTATTGACCCACCCTGTAGTAATACTTCAAAGTAACTCAACAGGTAACATTCGCCACAGCCATGATTAAGGATTAGGTTAGTGTTAGGATTAGGATTAGTAGGGTTTAGTGGTGGATACCAGACCGAAATGTTAAAACCAAACATCAAGAGCAAAATTATCAGACCAAGACCAAGACTGCTCGAGCAGCAGCAAAGTTTTAGATTAGAATGTTTAATAATTAACAGCAAGTAAACAGGTAAGACAGAGGTCAACAGAAGTTTAGTAGCATATGTGAAAAGCAGAAAGTTGAAATACTTCAGTCATATCATGAGAGGCGAATACAAATCTCTCGAAAAGGGTATCATCGAAGGGACCTTGCCCGGTAACAGGAAGAGAGGAAGGCCAAGAACAGGGGATAGATAGTGTCACTTCATGGATGGGACTGAAGCTTGAAGAGCCTATCTGGAAAGTAGTCAAAAGATCTTCAGGGAGGACAGCGATTCACGGATCGAGGATGGCTAAAGGTGAGGCAAGGCAAACAGGTAAATCGGCAAGATTCGCTAACAGTCCAATAGTGTGTTGAACATACTTTATTTGTCCACCTCTTTGCACTGCAGCGAGCACTCAGTGTTGAAAGCAAAACCAAAATGTTAAGACCAAGACTGAAGCTAAGAAACCAAAGACCAGAGAACAAGACCAGTTTCGTCGTAAGACCAATGGTCTCAGACCGGAGACTGGTAGGATTACAGATAGTTGAGTAGGTAGGGTTGGAGATGATCAAATTCCATCCACATGGCTAGTATTAGGGTTAAGGGTTCTGGCGGAGCGAAAGCCAGTCGCAACAAAGTTTACTCCTATGTCTCAGTGTTACCCTGTGTCACAGATCTTCATGCTGTACACACAACACATGACAATTGCTGTAGTTTACCACACCAAGGTACAAATTTTATTTTTTTTCCTCTGTTACAGAAAAAAATGTCAATCTGTCATTTTAAATATTACAAAAGACCACTTCATGTGAATTGCACTTATTCATAAAGGTGAACCATCATGGTATATGACCGACCACTTATATCAACTCAGCCTTCCATCCCTCCATGCCAGGTAAACTGAGTCTGTTACGCCTGTCTGTTATGGCAGGGCAGCAGCAGCTATATTAGCAGTAGTTAGTAGTAATAAGGTGACTTATACTTGCCCTGGTAGTAGCGTTGGGTCGTTCACACGTACACGGAGCGTGTATCTGAGGTTCTGGTTGCTCCACTAACTCCATGTCCGGGTGAACTGTCACTGGTTTGACTAGCTTCTTTGAGTACTCCTGCAACGGTCAGTAACACATTTGCTCTCGTAGTTATACCAATCACACATTCGGCCACATAACAGACAGGGTTCCCACGCATCCTTGAAAGTTCTGGAATTTTTTGAAGGTTAAAAGGTTAAAGGTGGTGATATAGCTCTTAATGGGAAGCCCATCTCAAAGCTATGGAGCGTCACCTGCCGTATGGGATCACACAATGTTATCTGCCACCCGACACAGGTGAATGTACCCTGCCTTAACCCCAGCCAGATAGGCTGGTACTCGATTTACCTACCCCAAAGGGATGGAAGGCTGAGTTGACCTAGGCAGCTGGTTACATACCAAGATGTTTTACCTGCCCGCAGGCATTACTTACCCATATTAAGTAATTACCCATTATTCCATTATTAAGTACCCATTGCAGTACTAACTCGGCCCAGAGTAGAGTAACTTCGTTGATCGGATGAAACGCGTTACTGCTACACCATGCCACCAACCAAGGCCTTGAAAGTACTTAAAACAGGGTTGGTCCTTGAAAGTCTTTCAGACTTATATAATGACTATGGTGGAAACTGTGAACAGATGACGTGGTCTTGAGACAAACCTGCCGAATGCCAGTGGCACTGTTCTCATATCACTCACTTATCACTGTTATCAGTAACATGCAACAAACCATTTAATAAATATTAGAGTTACGGAAATTATCAAAGTATCACACGATCAATAGTTAAAGCATTTTAACTTGTAATGAGTATCAGACTTTTAATCCATAAAATTTCAATTAAAGTCGCATCAATAAAAACATGACAAAGTAGATACAATGGGTGACTTCACTTTTTGACTTAGCCTTTTGCTAAGCCTAAACTTTGGTATAAGTACACACTTAAATGCCAAGTCGCATCAGTTTACGCAACTGTTATAAAGAACTAATTGGCTTAATCAAATGTTACTTTGTCAATATTTATTAATCTTGCTGTTGCCAGCGTTATCTTTATACTGTAAAAATAAAGTTTAAGGTGGACAAACGTGACGAAACTGTGACGTCACAAACAACTATTATCATCAATGTAGTGTTCAGAATTTGAGCGCTAGCAGCATCGATGGAGCACAGTAGCGAGCGAAAAGACTGCTTGCATTTCGAGAAGTCGCTGACATACTGAAAGTAGGCCGACTGTATGCCCTTTCCGTTGCACCAATCGCCGACAGATTCCGACTTTCACCTCCAGAATGCAAGCGAGTTCTCCTCTCTGAGCACGCACTGCCTCGACGCTATGGCCAGCTCATGGCGTGACACTTTCTCACATGCTACAATACATGCTATAAACAAAGCGTAGTATGTGACGACATGATTTTGTCTGCACAACATTATTTTGTATTGAAATTTATGTAATGTAATGTTTTCATTTTAACTGATCAACGTTTTATTAATTAGCATTACATTCTACACATATTTAGCCAATATCATTTTTTTGTGCGACTTGGCCTTTAAGTCAAAAAGTGAAGTGATTTTGAAAGTTTGGTCTAAGTAAGTACTTAAGACCGAAGTTTTGGTCTAAGTCAACTGACTTAGACCAAATAGGTACAAATGCAAATTATTTTAAAGTGAACAGTTATGTGAACAGTAGTAACAGTAAAGGTAACTTAGGTAAAGTCAAGAACTTGCTATAGCACTTCTTACATGAGATGGACTCAAGACCAGAAGCGCTTTACAATCTTGGAAGTGGCAGCTGATTGGCATGAGCTAATGATACCGCAGTGCATTATGCGGCCATCCATTGCCCGCATCAACGAACAACTGGACCCACAGTTTGCAGCTAGCAGACATACCACCGCCCCAATCAGCCACACGAGGCTGTCACCTCGTAGCCCGTAAGCTGATTACCTCAAACAACTTGCCATAGTAGCAATAGATGTCCTTCGGCATCAGACTGTCCCGTGCAAAATTCTGTGCATTCCTTGCAATCTGCTGCACCTGCAAGCAGCCAGAAACATGCACAAAAGCCCTCAGTCATTACCAAATTTTTGCACTTTGTGTAAAAGGCAAACAAACAGCGTTTTAATTTACTGCGATGACATTTTTGTATCAACCGCACAATTTGCTAACCCAGTAGATGCAAAGCTAATGAAACAAAACAATAACCAGTACCTTAAAACACATATCTTTTACACCGAAACTGCACAAAATGCACATTATTACAAATCCGACAACAGTAAAAAACAACAAGTCTGTTCAATTCAAAAGAACTGCAGGCTGTCCATAACCAGACTATTTCAAAAAAAGTTTGACTCCAGTCCATAGGCTGCTAGGGGCCTAAGGGAGTGCTTCCCCAGTAGTGTCTGAGGCTTTACTCCGGTTGCAAGTACATTTTGTGCATTTCAAGCTCGAAAATTACATCTGGTGGTAAGGTTATTGGCTATTTCTATGCAATGTTGCCTGTTCCAGACTGATCAAAGGCAAGGGGACTTCAATTAGCAGTGTCTTGGCACAGGCAGGGGGAAGGTGGCAGGGAATTTATTTGCATTTTCCGACAGCCAAAAAACTAGCGGGCCAACAGGTAATTGTTCCTCTGAATTTCTGACTATCGGAAAATAGTTGGAAATCTTGTCGGATAATTCTTGCCCAAAATTGCAACATTTGAGGCTGAAAACCCCAATTTTGGGCACATATCGAGGCAAAATTAGAATTTTGAGCACCCATTTCCTTTGCTGCAAATTTGTAGCTGTCTGACAGAAAAATACTTCCTGCCCTGCCCACTTTTTTAGCCAGTGCCACCGCTGGGTTTAGGCACAAACTTACCACCAAAATTTAAGTTCCGCAAATTGCTTATGTTCTAAGTAATTGTTAAGAACAAAGTTGAACCTGTGCATCGTGCTGCTTAGCCCACCGAATGCGATCAAGCAGGTCACTGAGATCAGCTTTCACTGGGATGTAATGCATGTATGGCCGCAGCTGCTTGTAGAAAAACTCGTAGTATTTGGAGTCCTGCTTTAGTACCACTGAGTCACCAGCTAGGAGGTAAGGAAGCCGGTACGCTGCCACCGTGCCATCAATGTTCAGCTGGTACTTGTGCTAACAACAGAAACAAATACAACAACAACAAATACTACTACAACTACTACAATGTAGTAGTAGTTCTAGTGTTAATAGTAGTTTGTAGTAGAAACACCATTATGGCCGTCAATGTCATTAATGTTCAGCTGTTGCTGGTACTAAAACAACTACTATTATTACAACAGTGTAGTAGCAGTAGCAGTAGTAGCAGTAGCAGTAGCAGTAGTAGTAGTAGTAGCAGCAGCAGCAGCAGCAGGAGTAGTGGTAGCAGTAGCAGTAGTAGTAGTAGTAGCAGCAGCAGCAGCAGCAGCAGGAGTAGTGGTAGCAGCAACAGCAGCAGCAGCAGGAGTAGTGGTAGCAGTAGTAGTAGTAGTAGCAGCAGCAGCAGCAGGAGTAGTGGTAGCAGCAGCAGGAGTAGTGGTAGCAGTAGTAGTAGCAGTAGCAGTAGCAGTAGTAGTAGTAGTAGTAGCAGCAGCAGCAGCAGCAGCAGGAGTAGTGGTAGCAGTAGCAGTAGTAGTAGTAGTAGCAGCAGTAGCAGCAGCAGGAGTAGTGGTAGCAGTAGCAGTAGTAGTAGCAGTAGTAGCAGTAGCAGTAGCAGTAGCAGGAGTAGTGGTAGCAGCAGCA
>Ga0209367_1008761_pt1 | contig 13798 bp, 10 predicted proteins | sample WorMetLIZISLAND2_FD_187412 | JGI IMG/M metagenome (GOLD analysis project Ga0209367, IMG submission 187412) | Marine gutless worms symbiont microbial communities from Max Planck institute for Marine Microbiology, Germany - Olavius geniculatus... ... | reverse complement strand
TGGCATGTTTTTTATGGACCGCAGTGTCGAGGGTAATACTTTTTTGCACAGTTCAATTTCCAGTGGCAATAACAAAGAATATTTAACTGCTGTATTCAAATACTGACTTTAGTCAAGTAAGAAATTTTTTTCGGAACATTTTGCTGAAAACCACATGACTCTATGACGTACAGTTGCAAAATTATGGTGTCATTAACTTTGTGCGGTTTTTTTTTGGACCACCATGTAGAGCTGGTTTCATTGCAGACTAGTAGATTAACTTTGGAATTTTGGAAAAGAATGAAATAAATATTTTATTATCACACTTAATTATGCAGAACAGTTTCTATTTCGTACTGTGTTGTTGATGTCGGTATTCGTTGTAGTAAGTTTGAGCTGTTTACGTTTGAGTGGTTGATTTGCTGTGGTTGTCAATAGGCCGGGAGCTGAGTGCATCAGCTGGACACCTTCAGGCAGTGTCTTCGTCTTCGTCATCTAGTCCTTGTCCTCCAAGGCACGGTGCTGATATGTTGGCACCCAGAGATCGAGCAAAGCATACACTTGGCGACGTTCTTGGTGAAATTGAGTCACGTTCGGCATCACTTCTCCAGCAGACAAGCTACTCAACTCCCGCTGCCATTGCTGACCTACAGTTCCTTGCTTACCAGTCGCGCTACAGCACAGACTTGAGCATCAAACGGCGAATCATCATGAAGCTGGTTGATAGCGGGCTCATCGACATAATTGTGCATGTGTTGTCTTCCGTCCATGAAACTGAGTGCTTTCATGTGTCCAGTGAGATTTCATCATCCGTTGACGGAGCCAGCCTAACTGGGTCTGTGGAGGGCGATGCGGATGCAGCGGACATGTTGGATGGGATGAAGAATCTACGCTCAGTGATAACGCTGGCGTGGAATGCTACCGACAAGTCTGCGCTGCTCTGTGAACAGTGTGTCCGGCGCGGTGTCATCTCCATGCTGCTGCAGCTGCTGGAAAGCCCGCATCTAGCCGTGTCGGAGCTGCATGACAAGAACCGTATGTTCATCGTGAAGGGAAGTCTTGGCATTTTAAGCAGTATCGTGCGATTGTGTGATGACGATGCAACTCACGAGGTGTATCGGAGTGCTGGGGCGGTGAAAGCCCTCCAGCAGTTCCTCCGCTGCTCACTGCTTGCTGTCAGAACAAAGTCACTGATAATTCTGTCATACATTGCCACTGAGAGTGAAAATGACGTCATTCATGCGTCAGACAAGAATCTTGTATTTGCCGTTAAAATGCTGCAGTCTGCACTGGAGTCAGACAACCATTACTCCAGCAAGTATGGGTACTGGGCCATCGAAATTGTCTCAGGTAAGTTTTTTTCATTTCGCCTGTGATGCATTTGCGTAAGCTGTTACACAGCATGTGCAATAATAGACATTTGTCTAAACTAATTTTGATAGGAATGTTTGGTCGCATAGCTGAGAGCATTGGCAATCTGAGATCGATGCTACAGTAATGCTGCATGTCTGTCTTGGGCACTCGCTGAAGCCATTTGTTAAAGCCATTAGACAGTATGAAACGTCGTTTGGCAGGGACTCTTGTGTGACCCTTAATATCATTTTATTAGCAGGGTCCCTTGTTTCCACAAGAAAGTGATCATTTGGAACATTTTATTGCCAAAAAGCTACCAAACTGATATGCGAGCCAAGTCGCGATGGTTCTGGCTAGTGCCAGTGGACTTTCTCTTCAATCCGTGTAATGTTTCCTATGTATGGCACTGAATGGCCTATTTTGTGCTGATGTGCCGTTAAGAAACTACTCGCTCACTCATGTGTAATGTTTAACTCAGATGTCGGTTATTTATTGGTCCGAAGTTTTACTATAGTACTGTTTATCATAAGGTTACTTTGAGAGCAGCACATTTGACTGATGGCTGGATGAAACAATGGTGGGAGTGCTTTCAAAAGGAAATGAACTGAAACTGACTGAAGTCAACTGATAAGTTGGAAACGTAGTCATATGAGGACTTGTCATTGAGATTACTGTCACTAGTTGTTGCTGTTGTAGGTGTAAATCGTCTGGCGGGGTTTGAGCTGAACAAGGAGCGTCTGTTTGCTGCCGGACTGCTCTCGCTTTGCTTCCAGCTCTTGGACAGCAGCTGCACGGACGATGAGATCCTCGTTGCTACTCAGACATTCTGGATTCTCTGCTTCAACTCAGCAGTGAGGGCAGAAGTCTGTGCCAGTCACCTCTACATGCAGGGTGGGTCAGCACACTGCTGCCTCCGCTGCTTGCTACTGTTCATTGGTATTCTAATTTAGGTTGCAATATGGGGCTGTCCATCTGCCTTCCTGTTCCGTGCATCCTTTTTGTTCGAAAGCAGAAAGGTACAGAAAAAACCAAGATTAGTGTGATTGATCTAATGAGCAGGATTAACCAGCACGGCGGGTATACTATTTAATGACATTTGGCTGATGGCAGCACTATTTATTATTGCACAGTTGCTATGGGCTGCAATTGTATCATTACCTCTGCCAAAGAGTTTTTACTTTCTAGTCCTGGCAGAGACTTATGCTTCTATTGTTTCGGGTTGTTGTCATTGACACATGCGGAACGAAACATGTTGTCTTAACAATTTTTTTACTGTCATCAAAGTGAGACATTACTTAGAAAACTTAGAAACCTAGACTTTTTAGAATGTTATAGCAAATTAGCAAACATAAATTTTTTAAAACTTTTATATCGTATTTTGTTGAAATTTTCAGTAGGCCTAGTGTTTTATTTTTTTGTAGTTTTTAATATGTTGGTCGTATTGGGCAAATGTTTTATCATGCTTGTGATGTTTTAATGTATTGTACACATAATCCAGCCAATTTAATCGCTGCAATAGCAATAAACGTATGCTACTGTTACTTCAAGTTGGAGAATGAGAGATGCAGCATGTGTCCAATGTAATATGAGATATAGTTTGGTCATTGTCCACAGAATAACTTTTTTTGTTCCAGAAAAGGATGATATGTTTCTCGATGCAAGTACTAACACTTTTGATGAACCCCGGAAAGTATACCGGTGCACTGCGATTGGTTGTTGCTTGTAGTGTTGGAGCAGCTGGCAGCCAATCATGTGAGAGAAGAGATAAAGCGTACAGCTGCGTCGGTTGTGTGGATGATCAAGTATTTCTCATCATCTCGGCTCTCATCACCGAGTGCCATTCTCTCTGCTTCTGGTCTGGCTGCCTTATCTTTTGTTTTTTGGTCTGATATTTTTACACATATGATACAGAATTGAGTCAGTCAAGCTAAATCTTTTAGTGGAGATCAGTTGGTCAATAAAACAGAGACCTAACCTTATTTTGCATTCGGAGTGGGCAGGCTCTTACACCTGCCCAGTGCTGAGGCCATATCAGTTCGACTGAATGCACATTTCCAGAAAGTTCAGCAAAGCTCACATTCCATTACGCCGATTTTCACCGAAACTTCTCAGACTTCCCCATGGGGAAAGTCGCTGACACAAATCATGAAAGTCGTGGACACAAACAGTGACAAATCATGAAGTTTCGGTGAAAGTCGCGAACACAAATCACGAAAGTTGCGGACGCAAACCATCTCGACATCGAGATGTTTGCAACAAAGTCCGTGACAAACCTGTTTGTGTCGCTCTAATGGAATTTAGTCTGTTACAATGCACAGGGAAAGTCGGCGACAAAGTCCATGGGGACTTTGTTGTGGACACAAATCATGAAAATCCGTGACATGATTTGTATTCGCGACTTTTCATGCGGGTAAGTTTCGGTGAAAGTTGCAAAGTCGGCGTAATGGAATATGGGCTTAACCGAAGGTTCGGTAAATGGCTGTGAAACTATGAATAAATGGCTATGAAGTCGCAAACGGCTGTGATGCCGAAATCAGCGCTCGCAAAGTGTGTAGCTGTTTATATAAGGTTGGTTGGCTCTTGGTTGGCTTTTCGCTTATGGATTTTTGAAGTCTTTTGGATCATCAGAGATTTAAGCCCTGCCTTCACCACAAGGTGGCCGACCACAGTGGGGAAACAGATCTACCACAGCTATGCAACTAAATGCACCATATTTTCGTCAACCATGTCTCTAGACACATACGAATGAAATTTAAACTGATTGACCAATATAAATGAAACTTATTTTGTTACTTAAATGCCGAATTTGGTTAGAAAAGTTGGTGGAAATCCGGCGCAGCTCTAGTATAGCACTTTCAAAATGACCAATTATGTATCATGCAGCACTGATTACTTTCCATTAGGTGGTTTTATTGATTTAACTCAGCTGACTTACTGACGGAATGTGTGTGCCTATGCAGCTGAAAGCAACAACCGAGTGTTGGTCATATCACACCACACGTCCGGACAGATTGTGCTAAAGATTCGTGCTCAGCTGCGTTCGGCTGGCTACAGAGTTCACATCGACCCTGACATGCGATCAGGTAAGAAACTGTTGCTTATGCGTTGCTCCCACTTCTGCTATGTTCTTTCAGGGTGCTTTTCTACAGCACTGATAATTACAGCGTCGTTGACTTTAGTCTTGCGTTACTATTAGAGTTGAAGAGTGTCTGATGCGGTTTGTGTCTGCAGGCAGCAGTGGTATGGAGACTTTGGTCGAGAACGTTGGTCGTTCCGGTGTCGTTCTGGTCTTCTTGTCACATCGGCTCAAGAACAGTGCTGCTTGTCGATCTGGTATGACTTGATCTGACTTACTACAAACATTTCTAGAGTTCATTTTGTTATAAATTAGAGATGCACTGTGAGTTCTTAGTATTTCACAGGCGACAGGTTTAAGAAAAAAATGGGTTTATGATGAATGTTTAGTTACAGATTTACAGAAAAATTCGTAAGAGTCTGTGCTGTGTTGCAGATTTTTATGCCTGCATGCCAGAAGGGCAAGCTGCCTAAATATTCTCGTTATTTGTATACGTGCTAGCTAAGTGACTGTGCTTTCAGTATTTCTAGGCTTGATTTCTTATGGCAGTCATGAGCTGGGCTATAGAGTATACCTGTACATGGGTCTAAATTGTTCATCTCAGCTGACAGCTTATTCAGTTATTAACTCGAGCTGTGTAGGCAGTCTGCTTTTCCGGCTCATTTTATGTTAGACTTTTATGCCATTTCGATGTCATTATGATGTTGTCACACTACTATCACTCATAATCATGAGATCATTATGGAATCTGCTCATTTTTATATGAAAATGATCAAGCTGAAATTTGGCTGATTAATGTTTGAAATTTTAAAGGTTCATGTAGCCTTGGGTTGATTCAGCCAGGCCAGTTTGTCTAAGTTGATTTTCTGGGTGCAGATAAAGGATCCTATCAACTTTCTCTTGTCTGAATGAATGATGAATGGAAATTGTTTCGATGAAGCAGTAGTTGCCAAAATGTCAGTGAATTAGTAAATGCAGTTTGCAATTTGAATTTATGCAGGTTTTTAGTGACAGTGTACTTTGGCGTGTTTAGAAGTGGAGTACGCGCTGAACACTGACAAGTCCATCATCCCGATTCGTATTCATCGTTCGTACGTACTGGACGGCTGGCTGAGCACGTCACTTGCTAGTCATTCTCTGCTCAACTTTGCCGACACTGAAGATTTTGAAGCTGGCATGTCACTGTTGCTGCAGCGTGTTTCAGCCATCACAGGACCTCTGGCCGCGTCTGATGTTCCAGGTAAATCATATACCCAAGTCATCATTACATTGAGATGCTGTATTATTGTTATGGGTCCTTGTATTCTTCGGGCTTTGTTACATGCCACATTCGTTCATCATCGTCATCATTTGCACTGAATTCTTGCCAGCTTGCTGATGTGTACTGTTCCGGTTTTCATTAGTTCTGTCGAATTAACACGTTAACACATCAAAGAATTAATGCGCATTAAAAAATGTGCATTAAAAAAATTAACACACATACTTGAATTTACTACACTTTGCGAAGGAGTTCCAATATTAGATTAAACTGGGGTAAATATTTGACGATCGAATAATATTCAAGGAATTGAAACCTGTCTTGTTGCCATTCCATCACTGCTGTCACGGTCCTGCGACACAGCCGCAAGTTTGTCGGTCGTCATTCTTGTTGCCCTCTCGATGTAGTCATCAGCAATATTATGATGCATTAATTGACGCGTTAATGCATGCGTTAAAGAAATTAATGAATGCGTTAATGCTGTTAACAAAATTAATGCCTAGACAGCATTAGTTTTCATTAGTCTCTTTTCCTGGTGATGGTGCTTAGCTGAAGCTGGCCGTACTGTTTAGCCTTGAATGTTTTTGTGCAAGTTGGCTGATGCTTGCGTAGAGCTTTGTAGAAACATCGTGACCTCTCATTGAGAAAAACTGGAAATAACTTTGCAGACGTTAGGAAATTGACCCAAAGTCAGTGAATTGTCGGGGATTTACTTGACCATGGAAATATTGTTATCTTCACAGTTTGGGCTGCACCAGTGTACTGTTTAGCAGCTCGGTGCTTGCATAAAGCAATTTTGTAGTGAATTGTGTTTATTGCATGATACTGTTGAATTTTTTTTGGAAAGATTTGCGCAGTATTTGTATCTTGCGCATAACAGTGGCCTTACAAATTTTGGCAGTAATCTCCAGTAAATTGCTAAACGAAGTTTGGTGGTCACTGCAACAATTTGTTGGGAATTAAATGTATGAAAGTTTATTTTGATTCGCTTAGATCTGACATTTTTATTCTACGATGTCCAGGGGGTTACTTTCTTCCTGACACAGTGTATAAATGTGTTATTGTTTGATTGGCTGATACATTACAGGTGCTAATGGAGATAGATTGTCGACGTCACAACATGTTGCGGCAGCATCACACAGTGGTTCAGTGGATACAGCACCAACTGCTCCAACTGTTACTACAACAACGACTACTACAACTACTGGTGCTGGTGGCGCTAGCAATGTGTCGTCATGGTCAAGTCGAGATGTGCAGAACTGGCTTTCTGACAATGACCTTGACTTTCTTGCTGACAGGTTGTGCTCACCATATTTCGGTCATTTTTTCTACCATTCCACCAAGACATCACAGCTGTTACGCATGTGTGTGTTTGAGTGTTTGACTTATGATTAAAATGTCATGGGTTTGGCTCTCGGTCAGGTCGCTATCTTGCAGTTGCCACTTGGATGGATAACTGTTTGCGGACAGGTAAGCCATCTAGGTGTACAACCAACACCAAGGTCAACTCAGCCTTCTATCCATCCAGGGTAGGTGAATTGAGTATCGGCCTGTCTGACTGTGGTGTTGGGTGTGATTCCATATGGCAGGTGATGCTTTGTATCTTTGCAGCGGGTTTTCCCACAAAGTGCTATACACAATCTTCAACTTTTCAACCTTCGAAGTGTTTCATCATTTCTTCTCCATTTATATTTTATGATGTACTTGCAGTCTGCACATCTTGGTTCTGTGTTTACTAAAGCCCAAATTCCATTACGTTGACTATCACCGAAACTTCCCCGTGGGGAAAGTCGCCAACACAAATCACGAAAGTCGCGGATACAGACCATCTCGACATTTTGAGATGTTTGCGACAAAGTTTGTGACAAGTCCGCGACAAACCCGTTTGTGTCGCTCTAATGGAATTTAGTCCATCACAATGCACGGGGAAAGTCAGCGACAAAGTCCTGGACAAGTTCACGATAAAGTCACAGACTTGTCACGGACACGGATCACGAAAGTCAGCGACGTGATTTGTGACGCAGACTTTCATGATTTGTGTCCGCGATAAGTCTGCGACTTTGTCGGGAACTTGTCCCAGACTTTGTTGCAGAGTCAGCGTAATGGAATTTGGGCTTAAGCACCACAGTGCTCTTACTGCTATTCCTGGCACCGTTACTTTTGGGTTCGTTTTACCCACAAAGCTAATTTACCGTAGTATTTTTAGTTCAGATAGTGCTGTAATGATTTAACAGAATAACATGTTGAGTATAAAATACATCAGTCATGCTGTACACAGCATGATTTATGTAATGTATGTCTATCAGAAACTGTTGGTGGCTTGGCATAGTGGTACGCATTTCATCTGATCAACGAAGTTACTCTGCGCTGGGCCGGGCTTGTACTGCGATGGGTGACTGTCTGTGGGCAGGTAAACCATCTCAGTATGTAACCAGCCGCTTAGGTCAACTCAGCCTTTTATCCTTTCTGGGTAGGTAAATTGAGTACTGGCCTATCTGGCTGGGTTTAAGGCGGGGCGCGTTCACCTGTGTTCGGTGTGTGATCCCATATGGCAGGTGACGCTCCGTAGCTCTGGAATGGGCTTTCATAAAGAGCTATAACACCACCTTTTTTGTCTGTAATTGTTGTCTGTCTGTTAAGTCTTGGAGTTTTCTGTTTGATTCAAGTTGCCGGTTGATGTGATGTGTGCTTTGTTTGTGTGGTTGTCAGGTTTCGTGACGTGACTGGCAAACTGCTGTTGGAGGTGCGTCGTATGCAGATGTCTGCTCCCGAGTCATTCTACACGTCGCTACGTTCTGACCTTTCACTCGACTTTGTCGCGATGATGAAGTTCACTCGCGCTCTCTCCGGCCTCATCGAATTTATGGAGTAACTGCAGTCGCCTGTGCTTACTATTTGTCTGGAAAAGCCTGAAAGTATCTGGGAATTTCACAACCGTAAGGGAAAAGTAAATTGATCAAAGTTTGCAATGTGTCGAGGAATTTGCCAAAATTTCGTGAGCTGTTGGAGAATTGACCATAATTTCGTAGTAGTCGGGAATTGACATAATTCCGGGCAGAGTCTGTGAATTAACCAAAATTCGGAGAAAAGATAGGGAATTGGCCAAAATTTAGTACGCAGTTGGAGAATTGACCAGAATTCCGGGAATAGTCAGGGAAGTGACCAAAATTTATGGAAAACTTGGAGAATTTTAGAGCGCTGAGAAACTGATTACTCTGGCAGTCCAGTAGATCAGCAATGTGTGAAATGTGAAATAAAGAATGAACAGTTACTGGGCAGGTAAGTAGCAGTGGAAAATGCTGAATGTTGGCCGGTATCTAGCGGAAAGGTAGCAAGGGCAATGGTATATTCCACGTTACCGTCGCTTGTCTTCATTTCTGATTTTCCACGTCCTCGTTTTCTACCCGAGTATCGTCAGCTGTCAGCGCATGGAGCCGGTGTTCGATAATCTCAGGGTGACTGACCATTGTGTGCAGTGTTGGTCGATGTTTTGTCTTGTTTTTGTTGTTGACTTTTAGTCGACTGAGTTTGTTTGTTGAGACATCGTGTAGTTTTTTTGTGTGCAGAGACCAACGCCAACCAGAATTCTTCAGATTGGCACAATGCAAGTGTTTGTTTGACTTTTTAAAAATTACACAATGAATTTTGTGTGGAACATTCCTTACAATTTCAATGGGATATGAAGTTTTTGAGTTAGGAAATATTCTCCACTTTAGCATGACTAATTACTTGTCAGTTTTGATCTGGTGAGGCTTCCAAGATGTCATTCGTGATGTTGTTCAGTTGGTAATAGACTGAGCAAAATGACTTAAGGTTTTTCATTATAAGGTCGCGATTACATGTGAAGCATATTAACGTCTGTGCAGCATCTTTATGTTACATGTAGATGCACATGTAATCAGTGCTTAACGTTTGGCTTAAAAGAAAGTGTTTTATAGTTTTTGGTGATGGTGCTGGTGCTGAAACTGAACCAAAAGGCCCATTTTAGTTGGTCTCTGCCAAAGTCTTGTCTTGTCAGGTTGATTTTGTGTTGATGATCGTGTTGATGCCAAGTCTGATTTTAGTTTGATTACTGTGGCCAGGTATAAGTAAGAAAATAAGTAGAGAAATAGCAGTAGAGTCGTCGGCAAATTGTAGTTTAAACCACTGCAGTGACCGCACAGAAGTTGATGTCAACCTGCAGAAAAGTTGTTCGGTGTTAACTTCTTTCTAGTTTGAAATGTTTGCTTTCTATTTGATGCACGTCACTAGTAAGTCTGTGATTTCTCATTAAAAACCATCATCTTGATACAAGAAAGAATTTTGTTGAGCTGTTGATCACAGTTTATCGGGGTGGGGGTAGCACATTTTTTTGCAGGTTATGATTTCAGTGAATTTGTGAAAATTGACTTCCGCATTACTTGAATATGTTGTTGCTGGCAGTTTGTTGTGTTAAAAATACAGCTACCTCTAATGACAGTGTGATGGTTATTTAATATAGTTGGATTTTGATACTATGTGTAGGTAAATTGTCTCTGCTTATCTGTCGTAGTAGCAGTCTGAGTTGGAGCTATTAAGATTATTAGCAGCTGTTCGTTTTGCTTTCTAACTTAATTCTTTAACTTATTGTGTGGTGAATAATTGATGGTAGCAACTCAAGTCACATTGTTGTGTATTCTGCTGTCGGAGCAATGTTTTCTGACATGGCAGAACACTCGCCAGTTTCATATATTCTTGAAACGTTTTTCAGTAATTAGTAGTTTTGTCTCTGTGTGTGGCTCGGTAGTCTAACAGTAACGTGTCGGACTTGTAATCCTGAGGTAACTCAGAGGCGCAGGTTCCACTCTGCACTACCGGGTAATGACCTTAGGTAGGTTGTTCACACACATGTGCCTCTGTCACCAAGCAGTATAATTTGGTACCGGCTTCACCACTGGGACGTAAACAGGCACACTGTGCGATACACTGGCCCCGTATCCATGGTCTCGCAGTGTAAAAACTGGTGTCTGGCTGAGGGCCTTAGGAAACGGAGATCAGCACCGCCCTGTGGGCCGTAAGGCTCGGGAAAGACTTTTCGTTTACGTTTTTTTAGTTTTGCCTTTAGTCAGTTGTCTTGCAGTCCATTTGCACTGCTCACATTAGCCTTACTGATGTGTGGCATCATATTGTTCTTATAATTGGCGATATTATATTTTAACGGATTTAAATTACATTTGCGTGGTCAAATCATGCAATACTTGTGTATGAGCTTGATAAACAAAGTTTCAAACGGCGTAATTTTGCAAAGCAAAATAGTGTCTACTGAAACAGCAGTAGCCAGCGTAAAACATTACCAGGTGATAGCTTAATTTCCATAATGTGATCACAAATGCATGCACACTGATATCTGTTGTGTTGTTGTGCGATTAACTTTGTTGTCAGTGCAGATTAAAACTTCTGATAAATCTGGTTGAGTCTGACATAAACCTACGCAGCTTGTGCTGGAATCTCATCAGCAGAATGAGTTTATATGTTTTTGTTGGTTGAATCAAGTGAAGTTAATCATGTAATATTTTTCACTGTGCTATTGTATGACTCTTAGGCATGACACACACGCGTGCTAGTGCTATGATTTTTAGATGCCATCTTGACTTCTTTTTTTTCTAGCACAGCAAGCGAGTTTGAGATAATTATCTGCCTTCTTACATGCTTACCAACTTACTTGCTTACTTGTTATCGAGTCGAGAGTTACTTGCAGTGTTGCCACCAAATGTAGGTTGGTGCTGATTGCATTGTGTGTATACAGTTTGAGTGACTTATCGTAAATCATTGTTCTGTCTGTTTGTGTGAGATTTCTCTGCTCACGATGTGGACAAATTACGACGTGCATGCGAGATGCAAAGTGTATAGTAAGTTCTTTGGATACAATTGACTATCTTAAAGTGATTGTTAGAAGAATATTTTGAGGCTTTTGAGATGTGAGAGCTATTTCTCATTAACAGTCACCCATCTCAACATTGAGCCCGGCTCAACATAGATTAAGTTTGTTGATACGACCAACTGTGGTACCTGTAAACTAACCCATTGCCCCCCTTTCCTCCGATAGACAGCATTATCACATTGATGTCTGTCTGGAGGATAACAGGGAAGATTATTAGAACTACCATTATGTTAATTACATACGCACGCGTATAATGGAGTTTTTACAATTTTAGGTTTAGCTTGTTTTTTTGTATCTTGTGTTTTGTGTTTCTGTAAAGATTAAACTTACTGTTCCGTTATTATGTGTTTGTGTGCATTCCGCCTGGAAAGGCCGTCATCGAAATGACCTATACTGTGTCGGGTGGGACATTAAACCCTACTCACTCACTCAAACTAACCCATTGCAAAGTCACGCTTACAACTAGTTTGTAAAAAATAAACATGGTTTGGGCTTTTTTTGTATTACAACTAAACTGGAATAATTTCTGTCAAACTAATACGAAAGTGTTTACCAGGTCTTGCATTTCTGTGTACTGTCAGTATTTTACATGCTGCTGCCTCTGAAGCAGTGTCTATTTAATGTTTTTACTCTCGTGTTTTGATATTCACATAGCATCATTTTATTTATTTGCTGTTGATATTTATTGCTATTGAAAACCGTCATTTAGTGGGTTTAAAATGTGCAGATGAATGCAAGTTTAATCTGATTATGCCAAAATTTTGTCACTTCTGTCTTGCTGAAAATCTGCTAAAGATCAGGTCACATATCTAGGTTTTATCAGGTTGTCTGCAAGTTGGAAGTGACGAGTCAAACTTGATTTGGTGGAATTTGAGCCTTAGTGCTGAAACATAAGAACTTTGGCTAAGGCTTTGACTGAAATGAACTAAAGTTTAATGTTTGCCAATTAACAGTGTTAATAAAATATATTCATGGTTTGATTCATTTTTTCGTTTTTTTCGTTTTTCAGCAAATGTATATCAGCAAGTACACTTTTCCTCCATGCCATTGTGTTCTCTGTATGGCAATGTTAGATGTGTGTGCTTTTGTACTCGCATTCGAATTCAACAGTTTTGTGTGCATTTTACTATTTGTCATACCTTATGGCTCGTGACTGTGTTACACCGGCATCGTTACGTCACATTATTTTGCTGTTTAATTGAAGGGCATGGAATAGTTGATACATCACACATGTAGTCGGATGCGTTTAAAAAGCATAGTCAGTTATCTTATCATCTCGGAAGTGTATGTTCTGGTCAGAACTATCATAACAGTATGACTGTAATGTGACTGCACTGTGTCTAAAGGACCGTCATTTACAGTCACGGTGATACATGGACATTTGGATTTAAATAACTACGTAGGGTACATTGCCATATCTTCATCATAACTGCAAAAATATTCACTGATTTTCAGCATTTATTTGCTGACACGATCTTCGGGTAATTTGAAGAAAAGGTGTACTTGTTACCACAGTTTTTAGTTCCCCTCTCCGCATTTCAGAACTCATTAGTATATTCTGATCAGGTAGTTGCAGTTAAGACTCCGCATTTGCTTTTGTGTGTTTGTGTGTTGTAAACGTTTGCTCTTGTACATTGTGTCCTATTGCATTATGGCTTTTTTGCCCCTTTGCTGTTTCACCCCCTGGCTGATTCGCCCCCTCACCTTGGACGATTCACCCTTGTTATACGTTGAATAATGGTTTAACGTAGAACTTTCTGTTTTGTTTTCCTTAACTCCTCAAATTCGTCAATGTCAAACCTTGGCTACATTCAGATGTCACTTAAAGACCCACTACTATAAGTCAGCCTTTTCTGCCACCTAGCGTCCATCGTCCTGTGCACCCTGATTCTTTCTGAGACTTTGGCGCTTTATAAATCATTACTTACTTACTTACTTATAGGCCTAATATGTTTCGTTTAGTTTGAGTTTATAGTAAGACAGCAACTACAGTGTGAGTGTATCATCGCACAACTGATTGATCAGTAATCATTTCAATTGACGTTATACATCCGTCCTTTTCTTGATTCCAAAACAGCCAGCCTCATTGCAACTTCCATCGTTCACTCCAAACTTGACTACTGTAACTCTCTCTACTATAATCTTCCTAAGTTTCAATTAAACCGTCTTCAACACATCCAAAACTCCCTTGCTCGTGCTGTCGTCAGAGCTCCTAAATTTAGTCATACCACTC
>Ga0209367_1008760_pt1 | contig 13799 bp, 10 predicted proteins | sample WorMetLIZISLAND2_FD_187412 | JGI IMG/M metagenome (GOLD analysis project Ga0209367, IMG submission 187412) | Marine gutless worms symbiont microbial communities from Max Planck institute for Marine Microbiology, Germany - Olavius geniculatus... ... | reverse complement strand
TGGCAAGTTATGGCGCGGAACGTCAAGTAGATGACTGGAAAATGAGCGTGTGAACTTTGCAGATTTGCAATTTTGCAATGATGTAAGAGATCTGCGAAATAAAACGGGTTATTGGTATATATATATTGCTTTAAAGGATAAAGCTAGCTTAAATCTGATTCGCCATTTAATAGAAACCCGATGAAGCTGTTTCAGAAGGTGAGAGGAGATTGTGTAGATTTTTTTGTCAGGTGAATAAAGCTAAATTTATAATTTTAACAAAACCTTAGTAGGATGCCAATTTTAAGAGTGGTAACGCAATGGTATAGACATTTTTCATAGCGAAAAGCGGTAGTAAGAAACTAATTGCAGATTCGATATCTGCATGAAAAAAATTCTGTAACGTTACATCAGAGAACGCTTACATTAAAACTTGTAAAAAAACTGTACACCAGCGTTATTAAGCCTGTTGTCCAAAATGTGCATTTTGTTTTCCAGTGACAGAAAAGAAATGAAACCATGCGGGAAAAATGTCGCCCCACTGCCAACCTATTATGCGGCCGTCCACTTATAACTATAATATGCACACAAACAACTACTTATTTAAAATTTAAATTGTCAACACCTTTTAAACTACCGCTGTGCCAGCTGTGGTTACACAAATCAGATACGCGATTTTTCTCTTGAGGTTTTTGATGTCTAGTGACGTCTTCCACCTTTTGAAATAAACATAGACACATCGGATACTAGTACCAATGCATCGGCAACGTTCGACGAATGTTGTTTTTTTCGAGCTCTAGCAGTCCTTATTGACAAAAGAATAAACGGACGGACGGACGGACAGACAGACGGGCAAGACCCGTACTGCGGCCAACTAAAACGGCAGCATAATAATAACTTAGGCTGGCGTCAAACAGACGTCATACTTTTTAGCTGTGAGGCGTGACGACAGATTCGAGGGAGTGTCATTGCATTTATAAAGTTGCGGGTTATTTCGCTAATTCATCAGCTTGAACTATCTGACGCATCAGCTGTGTATGACGATAACCTGGATGCCCGGGCGCCAAAAAAACTATCTGTCAAAGCCGATAGTTCCCAGTGATATCGAATAGCATTAATACAGTGTATTGGTTTATTGATGCTGTTTGGTGACACGGTTCAATCGTGAGTTGTCAATCAACATTATTGACTGTGGTATATAACCATCACCACGTGCTCTAGGCTTTAGCTGACTCATGTGTCGTGTGGGTGGCAATGTTGGGGAGGGGTGCATTGCCCCCGACCTCCCCACTGTATCGTCATCGCCATCCAGGGTGAAATCATGACGTAACCATTGCATAGGCTACAAAAATCTCCCCAAAATGACACTGTCAAAGCAAGCAACAACATGCGACAAAAAAATTGATGATACGTGAGTTTTTCTTTAATTGATCAAATAATTTCTCACTGGTGATGATTAAAAACATGCTAATTATACTACATCATCAAGATTTAGACTTGAAAAGTAGTCCAGGCAATAAATGAAATGATTTTCAAAAGTCAGCCACAGTATAAAGGCGCGTACAGAGCGACGTAACTGAACCGAACCGAACTGACACGGTTTAGTTTTTGACGAACTGACCAATAAACGAGCATTGGTCATTGGTCGATGCGTACGTGCGCGTAGTCACGTAGTCACCAAATCAACGAAATGATAATCAAACAGCTATGAAACACTAACTCCTACTGCAGGATATTTACCCCGATACCGCCTGACTAGTGCCATGTTCGATTAAAGCACACGTTTTATTACAAAGTCATTAAGTTAAATTGATTTGACATAGTTTCGCATCAATTATCACCAAGTCAATTCGGTCACCAGTGGTTTTAACGTACACGATCTGTGCAATTATTTAGTGCACAATTTATTAGAACATTTATATACAGAGCAGTGAGTGCACGTTAAGTTTATGTTCGTTACGAAAGTAGGCTAGCTAAGCTAGAGACGTTTTGTTGTCTCACAAAACTGTCGATGATTTTTCAGGACGAGGAGCAGTTGTACAAACTCGCCGAAAAACTGCAAAATGAAATTTTATTAGCCTAACTATTTTATTGTTGGGGAAAATACTTGCTTTGATGTGTTTATTACGTAGCCTATAACGTTATTGTACTACTGTATTTTGACGTTATTTTGTCGAGTGCGTTCACTTAAAGAGATCAAAGGTCAAGATCGCTGGACATCAAAAAATCAGCAGACTGCGGCATGTGCCGGTGTCGTGGGAAATTTGTCGCACCTGGAAAATTCTTCTCACCTCCATAATTAATTAATGTAACTAACGCTAACGCTAACGCTAACCCCAAATTTAACCCTATTCTTAATTTTAACCCTGACCCGTACTGCTGCGTGTGGGAATAATTTTCCGGTGCGACGAATTTTCCACTACACCGGGCGACTAAGCGCCGACTGCACACTTAATCCTTGTTCGTACTGCCAACGCCAGAGACGCTCGGCATCTCAACAACTGGACGGATATATTTGCACTCAATGTGAAGTCAATTTGCGCGATATAATTAATAATTTAATATATAAACCTACTGCAAATTACCCGGCTACAGATTCTCGAAAAGCGTTCTACTTGCAGTTTCTGCAAAAAGTTAAATACGGGGGAAATCCAGATCGGAAATCAGCCAACCCAACGCCTTCGCTGCAGCATGATGTTATTGGTTATTGGTTATTCGCAGCCGCGAGTGCGTGTCAAAGCAAGCATTCGATCGCACTCTAGCCCACATAATTAACTATTTGATTCTTATTTGCTGTCAAATAGAAAACGTATTAAATCACACGTTACATTATTTCGATTGTTTACAATATTAATTCAAAAACAGTTACGACTGAATACAACCATCTTATTGACAGGCAAAAATGAAAGCATATGTGCCTAGATAGACTAAAAAACCCGCCAGGCCTGTAACACAAGCCTCCTACTGGGCAATTGCTATATAAATGGCTTAAAATTTTCTGATGCACATTGCACAACCACATGTCGCTCGCGAGTTAGGTCCACTTCAGAACAACTTTATACCTTTAATCATCGAGCTAGTGAAATTACTATTAGGTACGTAACATAGCCCTGTTGTTTCTACGTATGGACTGCAGGCTTGACTATGACAATTGCATTTCGTTGATACTTTATTCTTCATACTTCTGCATTACTTTTTAAAAAAACACACTCCTATAGCTAGTTTAGTTAAACTGAATGATATGATTATTTATTAATTTTGCTCTACAATAATAAGGTCCATTTTTGCATCAATCGTCGATACTTTTATGCCTAAAAAGTTTATGACTACAGAATTTCTACTTTCGATGGCAAAAAAATCGTATCGGCACAAAAAATTGAAATAAATATAATAAGTATTTTCAACTAAAAGCATAATTGTTAAAATATATATTTTACCGGTAAAATATTCTAGCGATATATTTCAAGATGATAGGCCTAGTTAAGATCTGCACTTCTGTTCTAAATTTATTTGCACGTTATTGTGTTGAAGGTGTGCAAGCATCTGTGTCGTACGGCCTGCACATCTGCATCAGCAACAGCATGCATCACTGTGAGTGCGAGTCTGAGCAAGACTGTGACTGTTATCTGCGGGAGGCAATCAACAACGGCTTACTGGCACTCAATCAGACATCCAGTTCCGATTCATGTTGCTCACCGATACCAAGCCCGACTTCATCGTACGACGACAATCCATTCTATCTAGCAACCGGTAAAGGTAGCGTCTTTTCTGAACATGTCCCTTATTTTGCGTTAACGGAGTTAGTTGTATTATTAGACGTAATCGTTTTTGCAGCGCAAGCGAAACCGCCTATTCCTAAACATTTCTGCGTAGCCTCGTCTGTCTGTGACAGTCTGTCGTCTGTCACATTTGTGCAACCCGCTTAAACCGTTCGATGGATTCAGATGCTATTTGGCAGGCACAACGACACATTTTGTCAGATAAGGTACCTCACCTACCAGGGGGAAAAATTTGCGGTCGAACCCCAACCAAAACATGCTTAATAACTGTCATGGTTGCTGACAACAAAACATTTTTTGTTACAAAAGTACATATTCTATAGTCGTAGCAAACAGCCATTATTAATAGTGATGCAAAAACTCTTCAAAATGCTTTCCTTATTAGCAAATAAATACCCTGAACTCTAATAGAAAACGCGGTGTACGTTTTAGGGCATACTTTTGTATATATAACCGTATCTTTGTCGTTACTGTTGTGTGAATGACGGATGTGATGGTGCACAGATGTTATGTTGTGGCGCGGTGCTCCAGAGTTGGATCGATGCAACTCATCGCTAGGCCTAATGATGCCTCCGCCGTCCCCGGGGTTTGATGCCCAACTAGAAGACGACCGAATCCTTCAAGTCGTTCTCGAGCTAGAGGTATCTGACAACAATCTCTTCAACTTCATCATCATCATCTTCGTTTTAAGTTGACAAAAACATACGGTTTATTTCTTGTTCGTAGTTTATTTCGCATAAAAGCTGCAGCTGCAGCAGACTGCAGACAGATTTTAAAAAACAACGCTCCCAAGAAACAACGCTCCCAAGAAACAAACTCACGCACACAAAATACCGTGTATAGTACAAGTATATGATAATGATCCAGAAAGATCGGCCGACATTTTTGGGATAACTACCCGCAACGCTAAACGGTTAGTTTAGTATAATAAATATAGTATAATAAATACCCTGAACTCTAATAGAAAACAAAAACCTATCTCACGAAAACCTATCTCATGCAGAGGCTGCGAAGCGTCACGTGCCAAATGGGATTATCCGATGCAAGTAAATGTGTCCGGCATTTACGACCTTATACCCCCAGGCAAACAGATCCGTAATCTATTTACCTGTATTTGGAGGGATGGAATCTTGAGGTCACCTGGGTGGTTAGTTATATACCGAGACGGTTTACCTGTCCGCGAAAACATACACTCGGCAGCGACACGACAGGCAGTCGAGTAATTTGTACTAGCTTGTTATTGATGCAGGACGACTATTTATACAACCAGCAGCAGCAGCAGCGAGATGTGTCGTCAGCGACTGCAGCCAGTCGGCTCATCCCGACCCCTGTGAAGGACGTCGAATCAGACGTGTTCCTTTCTGGCTCTGGACTGACAATCAAGTCACTGCCGCCAGCTGAATCCGTCCTTTCTCAGAAACCACACAATAGTAGGCATGCGTGTTTGTCAGTAGTAGGCCTAAATTGTTGTCTGAATTGTTTCTCGTTGTCCGTTTTAGTTATTTGAAGCAGTGAACGTGTACTTTTGTCGTAATATCGTTATTGTTATTCACATCGCGTTCGTTAATAGTTATCTTTTCCTTCACATTTAATAATATTCAGTAATCTGTATTCTGATGTGTATGTTACCACAACCACTACGCATGATGCAGGCTGTGGTAACGTGAATTTTATCAAACACTCGACGTGCAAAACAATAGGCTACGTACTGAAGCTTTTCTGATCTATTAGCCTAATAGGCTATAAGCGGATCAGAACGCAATGAAACTGCACAACAGATTAAAATAACCAAGTTTTTTTGGCAGAAAAATGTGCGCGATGGTACTGACTGTCAAAGAACGATGAAGCAATGTTCACAGATATGAGAATGACAAGAGTTTGACAGCGACGAGAGTCGGTTAATAAGAGAAAGTAAAGATTACGTCAAAAATAAATACACCGTTAGAGAATGAACGTGGTGTGTTGAGAAAGAGTTGTGAATTTGTCCACTATGCTTTAAGCACAAACAAAAGAACGACTGCATTGGGGAGAGGAAAGCGGAACTTTGCGTTAGTCCACCAGATGTAATTTTGTCCAAAATCTGTCCTAGCGAAAATTGTCGTGTTTGAACTTGAAAAATTTAGGGGGCCTACATCTGATACGTGTACCTGGGCCCCTGACTCGGAAAATAAATAATTTTAAATGAAAGATCGCTAGCTAATATTAATTATTTTACCTTTTTTTGGCCAATTCTTTTTATTGTAAAAAATATCTAGTCCGCCTACATATCGAGTTTAATAGTTATAGCGTTCAAACATTAGCGTGTTAACGGTTGTTCCAGTTTCTACTCTAAGTGCACTTATCGCAATAGCAGTAATATTGTCCATAGTCAGCTTTCTACAGTAAAATCTAGCCGGAGAACAGGTCCAGTTTCCTACATAAGCGACTGAATAAAAGAAGACTGGCGTGTGTGAACGAACGTGTTAGGCGGGGTGGTCGGGCGTCGTCGTCGGCAGCGTCAGAGGCAGCTGTGGCAGTTTCTGTTGGAGATCCTCTGTGACGAGCAGCACACGGACATCATCAGCTGGATGAGACGCGAGGACGGCGTCTTTCGCTTTGTGAAACCCAAGTCAGTCGCAGAGTTGTGGGGCAGACGCCGACGACGTCAGACCATGACCTACGAACACCTGAGTCGCGCCATGAGGTACAGTGGCTGACAGTCTATCAGTGACGGACCGGGAGAGAACCGAAAAGAAGTGGAAACAAGGGAAGCAGTTCGATACAATTCGTCCATTTTTCGGTTCCCCATTTTAGCGCATGTGCATTCTTTGATAGGCCTATGTATGTCTGTGCGTGTCTCCGCAAAATATATAGAAAAATGTTATTAATGGATTTTAATATCGAAAGGGTCGTGACCCAGGGACCAGATTTTGGTGGCGATGCTTTCGTAAATCATTTTACGGTTCTTTTTTATTAGCAAATAAAGCGATAGATTTATCGAGTTTGATTTAATTTTTACAATAATATTTTACCGAAGTAAAGCTGAATGCAGTGTATCAGAATACTGCTTATAGTTTAAGTAAAATAGAGCATTTTGTGATTTTTTTTCCGATTGAAATTATTATTAGCCGATCGTTAAAATTTTGTGATAGTTTCTTAGGCTATGCAAATAACAGTGTTTACGTCGTCGTCACTATATTTTTAGGTCTCAAGCATATGTGCGATAGTTATGCGATAATGTTTCTGGGTAACTTGAAACGAAACGATAGGCAAGTCAAAATTGTATGACAAAGATTTTCTTCTATGCCACGCAATCCACTGAACTTTTTTGGTGCACTCATTCACACAGAAAATCGGCTTATTCACACTACAACACAAAAACCTGAAGTTGAAATGTTTGCAATCCTCCAGCAGTGCACAGTAACGTAAAAATATTTTCCTCTGTTATGCGGCCGTCCTAGTAGGCCACATTACTTATCTTGCTCATCCGTCCGTCTGTCTGTCTGTCCCGTACGTGATTCTAACTGTTAAATAAATAAGCACAGAAAAACTAAAAGTGGCATCAACGTTTCCAAGGGCAGGTGAAAGGTGAAATGTTTGGGTTATGTCTATGGTTAGGGTTGCGTAGGTCTAGACGGACAGCTGCATAATATGTTAGCACGGAGCCGGCGTATTTTTCTAGTTTTAGTCGTGATCGTTTTCAACGTGTTGTTGTTGTTGTTGTCGTTGTTGCTGAAGACACTACTACAGTAAAGGCGTGATGAGGCGAGTGGTCGACCTGGGGCGTCTTGTCTACCAGTTTTTGTCCAATGCTGAAGGATGGCGCGAGTACCTACCACGTGCTTGACTCAACCGACTCAGAATGTTTGTCTGACTTCACTCCTTGCCAACTTCTCGACTAAACGAGTCCACCTCATCTCAGCCGTCCGCTGCTTGAACTGTAGCTGTGATTTTTTTTATACCCGGTAAACTAATAGTATCAACAACAGCTGTAGTAGTAGTAGTAACACTGTAGTGGACTATAGTCTTTTTATAGTAAAACTGTAACAGCAACGGTAGCATGAAACGATTCCTATGCATGTATTGTCTAAAGCAACAGATTCGCTATGTGCAGGCACTGTACAAACTAGGGGGTGAAGGGGTTGGTCTTCAGGCAGGACCAGAAGACAGCTACGGAGGGTGCGGAGGTGACGTGTTTAGGCCGACTGTTCCAAACACGAGCAGCGGCGACCGAAAAAACTCGGTCGCCGACGGTAGAAAGTCGAGTGCGGCTGGCGATCAGTGATGAAGACAAGGCAGAACGGATGTAAATAATTTTATACATGCGCTCACGTTTTCACGTTATAAGGTCCCCACAAATACAATTGAACTGCAAATCAACTAATGTAATTATCTTTATGTACTGTTTTTATGCAAAGCCTATAACTGCATAACGTTTTTACTGCGTCATACGTTATACTGCGTACGGGGGCCGAGCCAGTAATGTGGTTGGAACCGTTGGTTGCGTTGAAACTACTGGTAGGTTATTCTGGCTTATTCGGAGTCACGGAAACGTTGACAAAGATGGCACGACATTCCTGTTATTGCTACGTTTTTCCTCAATATGTGGAACCATAGAGAGCTTGTTACATTGGGCATAAAACTTTTCGGCGAAAAAAAAGTAAAGACGGGTGGGCGGGAATTTTATCTTTATTTTTACCTTTTGACATGCCTTATAATACTACACAACAACTGATACATTGAATAATAGAACTACCCATGAGAACTGAAATAAAGATGAAGCAGTATAGCAGACTAGATGAAAGCAGTTTTTGCAGTAGAACTTTGAAAGCAGACTAAAAACTGCACCAATATTTTAAAAGGTCCAATAAGTTTCAACGACGCATGTTTAAGGGACAGTCGAAAATTAGAAGCACCGACATTTTAAAGGCCTTACTACAGTGTTTTCACTGCATGCATAATAATGTTTAATTCCAGGCTTGTCACGTCAGCGATACGTTTATCGGGCAACCACGCTTATCTAACAAGATCTGTTGATACTTTTAAATTTTTTATACTTTTTAGGCTACTGCAGCCTGCGTATTTGCTCATGTACAACGAAATATTGTTGTGATTATTGAAATCTCGAGTGGCATTCCAGACAGTTTTATATTAGGCCATAAGCGAGTATCACCAGCTCGCAACGTTGTTGACTGTATAGCATTCGATTAATAACTTGTTGATATTTGATGTTAACATGAACTTGTTATAACAATGCAATGTACAGTACCGGTGTATCCTAGAACTAAATAGCCTGACGAGTTATTCTGTCATGGCTTATTACCGCCTGGAAAACTGCACGACTGTTTATTGCGCAATAATATGCTTTATATTTGTACAGAAAGTATCAGTAGACTATACGACTATATTAATCTAATATTTGTTTATAGTAGCAGCAACACTGATGAAGTTAATTATTTTGTTATGTTTCGACCGACTGCTGTGCGAACAACGTGTTAACATGTTACAAAAGTTTTGTCGTTCAGACTATTTATTCTAAGTGGAGCTGTCGACATAACAAATGCACTAAAGGCGCTGGCACACATAAAATTTTGAAAATGAAATAAGACTAGAAATTTGGGGCAGAGCCCAACGTGAGTCCGCCCGGCGCCGTAAGTCCGATTGGGGGATATATGGGGTTCAAATTCTTCTCGTAGCAGTCACGTGGTCCAAACTCAAATGCATTAGCATATGCCGAACGTGCATTGTCGACTTACACTTACAGTGGGTCAACATGAGCATCTATAACTTTTCTGTTACTGTACAGAAGTTCACAAATTTTTTTTTCACAGCGGGAGAGATCGTAGTTGATAACGCCGTTTACCTTTTGTCTCTATCTTCATCTATTCCAGAGCTATTAACGCTCAAAGTCAAAAGTTTTCTTTAATCACGCCAGTTTGTAGACGTTTTTTGCTCTCCTAAATTATAAGGGGGTAGTGTCCCCCAAAAGTTGTACCCACGTTAACATGCCTACCTAGCGGCACGTCATGTGACAGTTTCGTTGGGCTACTCCTCTTACCCCCAAAGTTATTGGTACTCATTCACTAAATTTTTGCCAATTTAAGCCAATTTTTGACCCCTTTTGTAAAAATTGTAAGTGGGACTCACGTCCCTGGTGAAGAGTGCGCTAGCAAGACTAGCGCGTGTAAAAATTTGGGGCGCAGCATTTCCCAAGGGTCAAAATATGGTTTACTGAAAAAAGTCGATTTGGGTGAATATGATAACACATCGAGATCTCTGTAGTTAGTTGACCAAAGTTCAAACACTTTTCTCACCGACTGCGGGAGGAATCGCGGTAGAATTGCGGTAGATCAGGTACGTGTCTGATTTTGAATATCACTATCCCTTCCGAAGATATTTGTCGCCGAAGTTTGTAGTCTAAAATTGCGCCAACTTTTGCATGTTTTGGTCCCCAAAATTGTTTTGTGGAAGACCCTTAAATATTTTACAAAAGAATTATAAAATCGAACACACTTCCGATCACGGTGCAAAATTTCGCGGCCATCGGCCGACGGAGGTGGGAGATATCGCGGCAGGAAAAAAATTAGACGCCAGCAACACAAGTCCGCTTTACTATCGGGCGGACTAAAAAACAAGTTGGAGGCGGTTGCCGTCGACTCAGTTTGCTGTAAATCACAGAGCGACACAAAGCTACAAACGTGCAGAGAAGTTGTATACCCTATTGCAAAAGTTCGATTGTACTGTGATAAAACAAATAAGGTTGTTTTAGTTGTTTTAGCTAGTTTTATTTATTGCATTTGTGCCAGCACCGTAACGCAAATCACATTTAAATGCTTAGTGTAGACTACGTCGATGGCGATAAGATCGTCTCTTACTTCTACCTCAGAAATTCAATAAAAAATAGGCCTAAGCTTAAGTGCACAAAATTTAAATCGGATTCGTTCGAATTTGACATTTTCATTGTACGTTAATTGTCTATGGGTTACTTTTTTTAGACACACTGTACTGTTACTTTTGGCTTTTAACTGCCCCACTTTCACATAGGCACTGCAGATTATGTCACCAAACGCAAACTTCTGGGAAATTGTTAAAGCAGGAAAAGCCAAATGTGCTCGTGTTGACAAACGAGCGATATACTGCGTGCGTGCATTCTTGACTTATCACAATTGAAAGCAGTACGCCGATTGAAATTTACATATTTGTTGACTAAATTCTAGTGCACCAAACACTGAAAATACTGCAAAAGCAAAGAACAAAACAATAGTCAGTCTCAACAGATAGAAATCAGTCTAGAAATGTTATAAATTTGCAAAAGATACCACAAGCGAAAAAGTGCGTCATTTGCTACCAGTAAATTACGCCTAAATTCTAAATGTGTTCTACAGCATGAATAACAGACACCACTAAAGCGAGCAGAACCGCAACATTCAATCAATATCAGTTGGTAATATTTCACGTGACGTTGACAGCCCTACTCGATAGCACACAGCCCACACACGTTGATAGGCGGAATCGCTGTCGCTGCTTCCGACTATGGCTACACATTTCTCTGTAGCGTGGTCTGTCTGTCTGTCACAATCGTGCTCACTGTTTAAAGCGTTTGACGGATTTAGGACGCCATTTGACTTGTGGGTATAACAACACCTAGTGTCTGATGAGGTCCCTGACCCCAAGGGAAGGAAAAATTTGTTGCTTCTATTAAAACCCATCTAAATCATGCAATTGCTTACTTATAATTCTCCAGGTGGCAGCATCGATTAACGATTTCGCCTATTACCAAATTACTTTAGTTAGTTGTTACTGCTTTCCACTGCCGCTGACGCGCATTTTCTTGAAGCCGTCTGTTTCACGGTAGCTGGCCAGCTTATCGCGAGCAGCCATTCGTCCGTGGAAAGCTTTCAGTTTTGCAAACTGGTCAAGGCAGTCTGGAGCCAAGATGAGTAAGTTATCGAGCATGTCAAACACCGTGTAATCGACAAACGAAATCTGAAATTGCAGTTTACACCGATAATAATCACTGAAACGGTTTACTTTTTTGCACAGAGAATAAAGCTAACATAACAGAATTTCATGAACTGCACTAGGCTACTTCATCTGTTCTTCTGACCAACGTTGAGTCAAGATTGTCAAGCATTGTGAACTATAGTCACACGTAGCCGTCGTTGCAGTACGAGGCCTACGTATAAACGCTTCCACCGTTTCCCATTTGGATTTAAGGGCATTTTCTTGAAGTCGTCAGTCTGGCGGTAATTTGCAAATTGGAAGTTTTTCGCGAGCAGCCATTCGTGTGTGAAAAGCCTTCAGTTTCGCAAACTTGTCAAGGCAGTCTGGAGCCAAGATGAGCAAGTTATCGAGCATGTCAAACACCCTGTAATCGACAAACGATGTCTGAAATAGCAGTTTACACTGATAATAATCATTAAAATTTTAACCAAAAATACATACTTAGTTTTCACGACACTCAGTGATGTAACAACATTTAAGCTAAGTCTTTTAATCATAAACTTTACCACTCCATCTGCTCGTTTGGAAACGATGTCATACGAAACTATAATTTTCAATTACTCAACGACAATACATCCCCACAAACACTAATTTTACTATGCCAGAACTGTGCAGCGCATGCTTACTACATGCAGAAAATCAGATTACGATGAAAGTTGGAAACGTCACTTTCAAGAAATAACAATAATTTGACGCTGGGACAACACTGACCTTATCGCCGACCAGGTAACCAGTCCCATCTTTGTTCTTCGACAGGATTCTCTACAACGACAGAAACAGCAGCAGGCCAAGATCATTTTTCCGTACACACGGGTTTTAGTTCAATCCTTCGATTTCCTTCAGTTAATGCAGGTTACACTAGGTTTCTAGATGTTAACCTTTGACACGATTTTCGTGTTCACAATCAAAAATACACGTCGTCCAACCGTGGCGTGTAACTGTGAAGTTTATTCGTTTTTGTTTCGTTTTTTAGTTTTCGTTTTAACAGTTTTTTTTTAAATCTCACTGATAAATTTAGTTTCATTTTTAGCTTTTTATTTTTTTTTCGTTTGCGCTTTAGTTTTCCTTAACAAAAATCACACTGATCTGCGTAAGAAGTTTTTAGTTTTTATCAAATCCGTTGTGAAAAAAAGCTGAGATATTTTGCGGATACACACGCATGCGGAATACGTATAGCGATGGCGTTACGATTAGTCAACCTCGTCGGTGGAAATAATCAACAACTTGCGCTAACCTCCATCAGCGACAAACTGTTAGGCAGAGCTTCTATGTATGCCTGCTTGCCAGTTTCCTGAAACACAATCGACATATCTAATTACTGACCGTTATCTACCTACGTTATAAAATTTACAATTGACAATCAAAATACTTGCAATTATGGGGCATTTAAAGTGGATATAATGGTGGCAGATTTTGTCTACTAACTTACAGTTACGAAGTGCCAATATTGCTTTTTAAGCCAAGTGTACGAAGGCCATTTTTAAATACTTAGCACATCGATAAAACTTGTGCATGCGAATGACATAACTGAAATTTCCGAAGCTACGATTTTGTTCAAATCTGTAAGCCTACAATCTACCAGAAGCCAGCTGTTGCTAGGAAAGGCTGACTGTACGCCGGTGTCCGAAGGTCAGCAAATATTAATGGAAGGTCAGTTCAATAGCCTACCACTCTTTGGGGGATGAAGACAGTCAGCAACGGAGACATTAGATAGAGCTTTTTCAAATGTCTGTAGGCTGACAATAGTAGCCACAACGCTAACTGAAGCGGTTTGGCCACAATTCGCAAAGCAAGTATTTGGGGCACAGTCAGTACTCCAGTTTGGGAAAAATAGGAAGGGGAAGTTGCAGGGGGTCCGATTTGCGAACTTGGTACTACAGGGTAGCCGTCAAGCAACCCTATTTTCTTGCTCAGACAGTTTTCCGGTGAGACGTACCGGTTAGCCGCAATGTCATCTATTACAGAGAAACAGACTAGAAATTTGGGGCAAAGCCCAACGTGAGTCCGCCCGGCGCCCTAAGTCCGACTGGGGAAAATTAGGGGGGGGGGTAAAATTAC